>ERZ724520.328-NODE-328-length-25907-cov-5.133529_pt1 | contig 25907 bp, 22 predicted proteins | sample MGYA00376053_ERZ724520 | MGnify/ENA primary metagenome ERZ724520 (study PRJEB28724, sample SAMN07190886) | activated sludge metagenome | isolation source: activated sludge of sewage treatment plant in Hong Hong | place: USA: Christiansburg, Virginia | collected...
GGATAGAGCAACTATTTCCAATATGTCGCCAGAATTTGGTTGTACAGTTACTTATTTTCCAGTCGATAACCGCACCTTAGAATATATGCGTGCTACCAGTCGTTCGGAAGAGCAAATAAAAATGGTAGAAACCTATTGCAAAGAAAATTTATTATGGAGAACAGGGAAAGAAGAAATTACTTATTCTTCCGTAGTGGAGTTTGATTTAGCTACTTTAGAGCCAACTGTTTCTGGTCCAAAACGACCACAAGACAAAATTTTTGTCAAAGATTTGAAAAATAAATTTGCTGCATTATTACAAGATGAATACCAACGAACGTATATGCAGGTAAATGAGCGTAAAGAAGCAGCATGGTTAGCAGAAGGAGGCTCCGGAACAGAATTTACTTTTGGAAAAGTACCCAAAGAAGGCAGTACTATTCCCGCAGAAGTAGTGAAGGATTCTCTACACGCAGTAAGAATTATTCACAACCATCAAGAATATATTTTAAGCGATGGATGTATTGCCATAGCAGCCATTACAAGCTGTACCAATACTTCTAATCCGGCGGTAATGGTAGGCGCTGGATTGCTGGCACGAAATGCGATTGAAAGAGGATTGCGTACTAAAACATGGGTAAAAACATCTTTAGCACCCGGCTCTAAAGTAGTTACAAAATATTTAGAACGTTCAGGGTTAAATGTGGATTTAGATGCGTTGCGATTTCATACGGTAGGGTATGGTTGTACATCTTGTATCGGAAACTCAGGACCACTACCTAATCATATTGCAGAAGCCGTAGATAAAGGAGAATTGGTAGTGGCTTCCGTGTTATCAGGCAATAGAAATTTTGAAGCACGGGTGCACCCACAAACAAAAATGAATTTCTTAATGTCGCCAATGTTGGTAGTGGCGTATGCATTAGTTGGTCGGGTGGACATTGATTTGATAAATGATTCATTAGGCTACGACCCGAATGGAAATCCTGTTTATTTAAAAGATATTTGGCCAAGCAGAGAGGAGATTCAACAAACAATGAATGAATGTGTAAAACAAGAAGATTTTAAAGAAGTATATGATGTAATTTTTGACGGCTCAACAGATTGGAAAGAATTGGAAGTAAAATTGAGTGAAAATTTCGAGTGGGGCAAAAATTCAACTTATATCAAGGAAGCACCATTTTTTGAAAATTTAAAAGATACTCCCGATGCTGTTACAGATATAAATAATGCCCGTGTTTTATTGTATTTAGGAGATTCCGTTACAACAGACCATATTTCTCCGGCAGGTTCTTTCAAAGAAGACAGTGCAGCAGGTCAATATTTAGTAGCTAAAGGTGTTCAAAATGCAGCGTTCAATTCGTATGGTTCTCGTAGAGGAAACCACGAAGTGATGATGCGTGGAACTTTTGCAAATGTTCGTATCAAAAATAAAATCACCGATAAAGAAGGCGGATATAGCCGCTACTTCCCCACCAATGAAGTAAAAACAGTATTTGAAACAGCAATGGCATACCAAAAAGACAATACCCCTTTGATTGTATTAGCTGGCAAGGAATACGGTTCCGGTTCCTCCCGCGATTGGGCAGCTAAAGGAACAGTATTATTAGGCATTAGAGCCGTAATTGCAGAAAGTTTTGAACGTATTCATCGAAGTAATTTAGTAGGAATGGGGGTTGCTCCATTAGTATTTATGGAAGGAGAAAATGCTGCTACTTTAGGATTGGATGGTACAGAGATATTTACCATTTTTGGATTAGCAGATAATTTGACTCCACATAAAACCTTAGAGGTGAAAGCGATACATCCATCTGGTAAGGAAACCAACTTTAAAACTCATGCCAGATTAGATTCGGCTATTGAAATCGAATATTATAAAAATGGTGGAATTCTCCAATATGTATTGAGAGATTATTTGCAAAAAAATTAAAAAATAATTATTCACAATTCACAATTCACAATTCGTAATTCGTAATTTTTAATTCAAGTTATCACCACTTGTTATTATTTGTAACTTAGTTCTGCAAACGACATTTGGTATCTTTGGAGGTTATGGCAGAAGATGTAGAAAAACCTAAAGCAAAGCGTCCTAAAAAAGAAATAATCAACGAGGTTGTAGAGGATAATGCTATAGAGCCTTTTATTGATAGTGAAACCGTTAAAACAGGTTTAGGTTTGTTTTGTTTGTTTACTGCGATATTGTTATTTGTGGCATTTTTTTCCTATCTATTTACATGGAAAGAGGATCAAGATAAAGTATTAAATTTTTCATGGAAAATACTCTTTAGCAAAGAAGCTACCGTTGAAAACAGTGCGGGTAGAATTGGAGCATATCTGTCGCATGTTTTCTTTTATGATTTTTTTGGAATAGCCTCCTTTATTGTACCATATATTTTTTTTACAGCCGGAGTAAACCTAACATTTAAAGAACGGATTTTCAAGCTCACCAAAGTATTTTTTACTGCAATTTTTTGGATTGTTTTTATTGCAACACTAGCATCTTTTATTTTTTACAAAACTTCGTTCCCTTTTGGAGGAGGTTTAGGAAATAATAATTTTGAATGGCTGTCCACGCTTATGGGAAATGTAGGGTTAGGTATTTTATTAGCAATCGTTGGATTTACATTTTTAGGATTTAATTTAAGAGATACTTACGGAAAATTTATAGAATGGAAAAAAGTGTGGAACGAAAAACGAGAACAATATGAATTAGAAAAAGCTCAGAAATTAGCAGAAGAAAAAGATGAATTTTATAAAGAAGAAGAACTAAGCGAAGACGATGGGTATGAAATGGAAAGCATTATTCCAGATGAAAAAGAAATTCCAACACCTCATTTTGAAGATAAAACGTTTGAAGTAGTAAATGAAATTTTAACTCCATCTATTGCAGAAACGATTCCTGCTATTGAGTTGACAGAAACTCCAAAATATGAAATGGAACTTATTGAAAAAGAAGTGACGGAAGTAGAAATGGATATTGAAAATAAAACCAAAACAACGGAAGCACCAAAGAAAGAAAGATTTTCTTTAGAACCTGATTTTGAAATTGAAGAAATACAAGCTTTTGGAACAATAGATGAAAATCAACCAACCACCCAAACAGAAGAAAAAGAACATTTTGGAATAGATACAGAATTTGATCCCAAATTAGAATTGTCTAATTATAAATTTCCAACGCTAAATTTATTAGAAGACCACGGCAGCGGACAAATTGAAATTAATAAAGAAGAACTAGAGCAACATAAAAACCAAATTGTACAAACACTTTCACATTATAGCATTGGCATCGAAAAAATAAAAGCAACCGTAGGACCAACGGTAACTTTATATGAAATTGTTCCAGATAAAGGAATTCGAATTTCCAAAATTAAAAACTTGGAAGATGATATTGCTTTAAGTTTATCTGCGTTGGGTATTCGTATTATTGCTCCAATTCCAGGTCGTGGTACAATTGGTATCGAAGTGCCGAATGTGAAAAAAAGTATCGTTTCGATGAAGTCTTTATTGGCAGGTGAAAAATTCCAAAAATCGGATATGGATTTGCCAATAGCCATCGGAAAAACAATTTCTAACGAAGATTTTGTAGTGGATTTAGCAAAAATGCCACATCTATTGATGGCAGGTGCCACAGGACAAGGAAAATCTGTTGGATTGAATGCTATTTTGGTTTCATTATTATATAAAAAACATCCGGCAGAATTGAAATTTGTGTTGGTAGATCCCAAAAAAGTAGAGCTGAATTTGTATAAATATATCGAAAATCACTATCTCGCAAAAATGCCGAACGAGGAAGAAGCAATTATTACGGATAATAAAAAAGTTATTCATACATTAAATGCTTTGTGTATCGAAATGGATACTCGTTATGAATTATTAAAAACAGCACAAGTTCGACACATCAAAGAATACAACCAGAAATTTTTAAAACGACAATTAAATCCAAATAATGGACACCGGTTTTTGCCGTACATAGTTTTGATAGTAGATGAATTTGCCGATTTGATGATGACTGCCGGCAAAGAAGTAGAAGCACCGATTGCACGTTTGGCACAGTTAGCCCGTGCTATTGGAATTCATTTGGTCATTGCCACCCAACGACCTTCCGTAAATATTATTACAGGAACCATAAAAGCAAATTTCCCTGGTAGAATTGCTTTTAAAGTAACCGCCAAAGTCGATTCTAGAACAATTTTAGATTCTGGCGGCGCCGACCAATTAATAGGGCGAGGCGATATGTTGCTGTCACAAAGTGGCGAAATTATTCGTTTGCAATGTCCGTTTGTAGATACCCCCGAAGTAGAAGATATTGCCAAATACATCGGCGAGCAACGCGGATTTCCTGTGCCTTATGAATTGCCGGAATATGTAGATCCAAAAGATGCTGGCAATAGCGACCGCACAATAGATTTTGGAGAAAGAGATGAATTATTCACTGAAGCAGCACGACTTATTGTAAGAAATCAAATAGGTTCTACTTCTTTAATACAACGAAAATTGGCTTTAGGCTATGCTCGTTCCGGCAGATTGATGGATCAATTGGAAAACGCAGGCATCGTAGGGCCTAATCTTGGAAGCAAAGCAAGAGAAGTATATATTAAAACAGATGAAGAATTGGAACGAATTTTGCTACTGTAGGTTAGATAATACATTTTTTCCTTTATTTTTGAGGGAGAATTTATTTTCTTTTTAATTTAATTATCAATAAAATCTAATAAAGATAAGCATGACCATTCTTCAGCTTTTTTCTTTCTTTTCGTTTTTTTTATCCATTTTTGGCTATCAACCAGACAATCAACTAAACGACCCCAAAGCCAAAACCTTACTGGATGCAGTAAGTAAAACATACAAAGGATTTGCTTCTATTTCTGCAACTTTCTCTATTGCTACTTATAGCCCAACTCAAAATAAAACAACCACCCAAAATGGAACTATTTATTTAAAAGGGGAAAAATATAAAATAGAAATGGGGAAGCAAGAAATTTTTTGCGATAAACAAAGTGTGTGGACGTATTTAAAGGACATTAATGAAGTGCAAATAAATGATTATGAAGCCAACAAAGAAGACATTACCCCCTCCAATATGTTCACGATATATCAAAATAACTTTAATTATATAATGAATGGAGAAGAAGAAGTGGGTAAAAATAATTGTGCCATTGTAGATTTGATGCCAAAAGATAAAAGCAAACCTTTTTTTAAATTAAGAATTTGGGTGGACAAAGGAAATAAATATATAAAACGGATGAAAGTTTTTGATAAAAACGGAAATTTATATACTTACAGCGTCAATTCTTTTGATACCAAATCAACTATTGAAGATAGTTTTTTTAAATTCGAAACAGCCAAACATCCAGGCGTGCATGTAGAAGATTTGAGAATGTAATTTCTTTCTTTAAAGGAAATAATACACAAAAAATTGTATTTTCAACAATGCAATTTAAGACCGCTATTTTTAATATTTTCAGGCAAATCAGCAAGGTGACTGCTGTGGAATTATTTTTAGCTCAGCAAATAAAAAATGGAAATAAATTTGCCGAAAAATTTATTGCAGATATTCAGCTTTACCCTAAAAATTCTATTAGAACTTGCACGCGCAATGGCATTAATTATCGCTTAGACATCAGCGATTACATGGAGCATGGTATTTATTTTAATTTGATAAATCAACCCGATTTTGATAGAAGATTTTTGTATTCATTAATAAAAGAAGATTTTGTCTGCTTGGATATTGGTGCAAATATTGGTGAAACAACATTGAACTTTGCAAAACTTGCAACCAAAGGAAAAGTATATAGTTTCGAGCCTGTTCCTTTTCTTTTTGAAAGATTAAAAACCAATATTTCTTTAAATTCATTTAAAAATATCCAATTACACAATATTGCCATTTCAGATAAAAATGAAGCACTATTTTTTGATTTGCCATCTAACCATAATAGCGCAGGAATAAGTTTATCGAAACAAGAAACTTCAGATAATTATAAAGTGAAAGCAATAACTTTAGATGACTTTGTAGAAGAACAAAAATTATCTAAAATTGATATTATTAAAATAGATGTGGAGGGATTTGAAAATTTTGTAATAAATGGTGCATATAAAACGATTCAAAGATTAAAACCTATTATTTTTATTGAGATAGACAATCGTTATCTACAACCAAAAGGTACATCTGAAAAAAAATTACTGACACAAATTCGGAATGATTTTGCTTATTCTTTATATCGTATTAATGGAACGGAAAAAATACGCATGGAAGCGATAGAAGATACCGGAATGCATTACGATGTTTTGTGCGTAGTTGATAACGCGGAAAATAAAATACCATTCAGATAATGAATTTACCTTGCTCGTGTTTAACCCAAACTCAACTTAATAATACTCAAATCTCTGTATTGTCTGATTGGATGTTGAGTTGGAAATTCTTACTTCACTTACCTTATTATCACTTGTAAACAGATACGAAAAACTGCTTGAGGCAGAATAATCATAAACATTGTATATATTACTCAACAACCGGCTTACCGGCTTTGTGAAATAATATCCGCCCATTATTAAAAAATCCATAAAACTCCTGTAAACAGCTCCAAATGTTGCTCCTGAATGAACCTGAAAAGGAATAGTATATCCCACAGTATAATTGGAATAGCTGAATGAATCCGTTAGTGATTTAGGCGCAGGTGTTCCCGTAATATGTTCTGTCCATGTTGTTGTCATCCTGATACATTCATTGCTATTGTCATACAGTATATTATCCACTTTTATATTGGAAGAAAATATGTTTGGATGAATACCTGTGTCGGAAATGGAAAACAGTTGCCCGTCAAGAAAGATACATTTGGTTACAGTATCAACGGTACTGTTAGTCGTATCCACTCTTCCAATAGCCGTAATTTGTCCGTTATTGTGATAAATAATATATTCTTCAGGATAGTGATAGGTGTGTAATGCCGACGTAATTATTTTTAAACTTCCGGCATTGATTTTTTGTATCTTCAGTAAATTTGTGGTCGTATCCATTCCAAAAAAACGCACCCTCACATCCACAGATTGCAAGCTGCCGTCTGTACTGTCATAATAAAAAAAATACCGGCTGCTGTCTTGTTGATTTTCTGTATTATACACCAATACCGATTTTATTTTGGTAGCTGTAATCTCTTTTATTTCCTGCTCTTTTTGACAACTTACGGAAAGTAAAGTTATACTAAGACCGAGAAATAGGATAAAGTTTCTCATAATATTCATTTTAAATTATCAATGACCATTTAATCATGTAATTATATCAGGTTGGGTTTGAGAATGATCTGACACATTATGATTTGAACCTGCATATAATTTTATAAGGTGTTTGTTGTTAGTTGTCGCATAAGTTGATGATGCCGGAATACCAGAGCCTGTACTACTGTAAGTACCTATCAAGCCTCCTGTTGAATTTAGCTTCGTATCCATTGTATTCGTTGCTTTAGAATAAGGAACAATCCAATCATCAGTGCCATGAATAATAAAAGTAGGTACTATGCGAGAAGCATTTAATACAGCGCATGGACTTATGTTATTAAATGCTGTATTGCTCAACGGATTAGTAATTACCTGTTTGACACAACTTTCTGTTAGTCTGTAAGAATTTAGTATTCGTTTTGCAGTATTATCTGAAGTTGGGGATATGGTAAGAAATAATCCCAACTTAATATTTGCCACATTACAAGTCACTGGATTTACAAAAGCTGTTGTAATTAAAGGTACAATTGGATCATAAACGTTATAATATGGAAAATGTGTAAATATTGTAGTATTAGGGTTGTCAACAATAAAGTCAGTTCCACAAGAATATGCAAAAGGAGGTGACATTAGCCAATTTGCAAATTGGTTCATATTGGTAGGTCCTGCTACTGATACTACGGATTTTATATAACTTGTATTCGCTTGTGTATAAGCAAATAACAACGCTAAATTTGCACCTGCACTTTCTCCTATAACTTGTATGTTATTAGCATTAATACCCAAGCAATTCGGGAAAATATTATGTACATCTTGTATAGCAGCATCTATATCATCTACCTGATCTTGTATCGTAACTGTATTAGATAAAATATCTGTATTGTTATCACCATACTGAACTAACCTATATAATGGAACAACAACAACGTATCCTTGAGCCAATAGGTTTTTTACTATATTGTCTTGTGTAGGATTGGTGGAATAGGCAGAACCCCACCCATAAGTTTGCTCTGGGTCTGGTCCAGATATCCAAGATCCTCCATGCACAAGTACCACAATTTTTGAGTTAGCACTAAAATTATCAGGTAGATATACATAGTATCCTTGCCTTTCATCCTCATCACCATACAGACCTATAGCATATATTTTTTTCCCCAAGCATCTAAAAGATATGAAAAACATTCTGCATTTAAAGTGCTATTGGTAGAAATAGTCTTTCTGTCGGTTTCACCTCCATTATTGCAAGGATCAGGCATACCGGGGTAGCTAAATACTACTATAATACCAGAGGTGTATGAATTAGTAACACAGAAATGCGGAAACTGATTGTTATTTAGTATTTCATTTGTTAAAGTACGTTCTCTAAAATATGATTTAAAACCCGGAAAACGTTTGGTTTCTGGCAGCCGTCCACCATTTTTCACATATCGCACTACATCCCGCATTGGGTTATCCATATTCAGATAGTAGTCCAAAGAATCCATTCCACTCTTGATTTTTCTTTCAGAAGAAGATTTAACTGAGTTATTATATTTTGAATTAAGATTGTCTTCTATTTGTTTATCTACTTTATTACAAGCCGTCAAACAATAAATAAATAAAATTCCTATTAACAGAAACAGATTGGGTTTTTGGTTTCTCATAATATTAAATTTAATTGCTGTAAATTTGATATAAATTTATGTATATGTCAAAATAAAAATGTTTTATTTTACACCTAATTGATATAAATCAATAACTTCCGCTCTTTTTTACAGCGCGCGTTGCAAACTTGCGCTGTTTATCGCAATTATCTCGTTTGTCCGTTTCCTCTCACTATCCATTTTTCCGTAGTCAGTTTTTCCAACGCAAACGGTCCGCGTGCATGCAGCTTTTGTGTGGAAATTCCAATCTCTGCACCCAAACCAAAACAACCGCCGTCCGTAAAGCGCGTACTCGCATTGGTATAAACTGCCGCCGCATCTACTTCATTTAAAAAACGTTCACAAAATGCAGGATTATTAGACACAATAGCTTCGCTGTGCTTAGAAGAATACTGGCGAATATGCTCCAATGCTTCGTCTATATTTTCCACCGTTTTTATAGAACATTTTTGACTTAAATATTCCATTCCAAAACTCTCCGGTGTAACTCTTTGCAAATAAGGATAATTAGCTTCTTTTAAAATAGTATAAGCTATATCATCCGCAAATATTTCTACTTGAAAAGGAGTGAATCCATTAATTAAAGTTGGAAGAAATTCGGCAGCAATTTTTTTATCCACCAAAATAGTATCTAAAGAATTACAAACAGAAGGTCGTTGTGTTTTTGCATTCACTACTATTTTGCTTGCAGTATCAATGTTTGCAGTGCTTTCCACGTAAGTATGACATACGCCGGCACCTGTTTCGATAGTGGGTACTTTTGAATTTTCTCTAACAAAATCTATCAATTGTTGTGAGCCACGAGGTATGATAATATCCACATATTTTACCGCTTCCAATAATTCTTTCACAAATTTTCTATCTACCGGAAGCAGTTGTATCATGTTAATATCTGTATTGTTTTTTTGCAATATTTCATGAATAATTTCTACCAAAACCAAATTGGTACATTCCGCATCACTGCCACCACGTAATACTACCGCATTGCCTGCGTACAAACACAAAGCAGCAACGTCAATAGTAACATTGGGTCGTGCTTCATAAATAACGCCTACCACACCAATTGGTACCGTGATTTTCTGAATACGCAAACCGTTTTCCATCGTATTGTCAGACAAAACTTTTCCCGTTGGATCTTCTAATTTTAAGATGTCGTGAAGGCTGTTTGATAAATCTTTTATGCGCGCATCATTTAATAACAATCTATCTTTTTTGGGATTTGAATCTTCCATTTTATCCAAGTCTTTTTTGTTTTCTTGAATAATTTTTTCAGAATTGGAAATCAATGCAGAAGCCAAATCTGTAAGTATGATTTGTTTTTGATTTTTGCTTAATTTTCGAGCAGATACCGCAGCCTTACTCACTGCTTCCAATATAGATTGAATAGATTCCATTAAAAATGAGTTTGTTACAAGTTAGTAGAATTTTAGTATTTTGTAGTAATTTTAAATGAAAATAATCTAATGATAAAGAAAGTCATAAAATCTATTTTAGCCGCAATCTTATTGATATTGGTTTTAGTATTTTTTAAAATCCAATTTTTAGGAAAAAAATTAAATACAGAAACTATCAAACCTTATTTCACTACTTCTACCAATCAACATGATATAGAACTTACGTATTTAGGTTGTGCCGGATTTATTATAGAATACCAAAACAAAAGTTTACTCTGCGATCCATTTATTAGTAATCCAAGTTTCTTTAATTTTGGAAAAAAACACGTAGAATGGAGTAAAGTAGTTCCGGAAAAAAAATTAAAAACAGTCGAAATGGTTACGGTTTCGCATGGCCATTACGATCATTGTTATGATGCAGCAGAGCTCAATCCTTACATACAACCGGATAGTAAAATTATTGCAGATAAAAGCGTTTTAAATCAGTTACATTCCGTATATGCAAATACAAATTTTCAACCCTTACCATTAGATTTTCAACGTGCACAAAATTGGATATACAGCAAGGATAGCTTGTTTAGGATTTTTCCTTTACAAAGTAATCACAGCCCACATTTTGGACATATAGAATTATTTAAAGGAAATTATCAAAAGCCATTAGCAGCAGTTCCATCAAAAATGTGGCAATGGCTAAAAGGAGAAGATTTTTCCTACATGATAGATGTAATGAATCAAGATTCTATTGTTTATCGAATGACATTAGTAAACGGAACAATTACTGCTGCTGGAATAAAAGCATTAAAAATACTCAGCCAGCAAAGAACATCGGACCTGCAATTGCAGATTTTTTGGAAAGAAAAATTAGCCGCAGATGATATGATGGAAATATATACTATTGTTCATCCCAAACAAATCATCTTACACCATTGGAATAATTTTTTTGTTTCTTTTGATAAGCCTTTGCAATACCTGCGGGATTCACATTTGCCAAAAGTATTGAAAAAATACAATGAGCAGGATTTAAAAACATCTGTCATGCTGCCGTTTACTTCGGTGCAGCTTTAGTTACAAATTATCAATAACACGTAAACAAATTAATCACATATAAACACCAGATTTTTCATAAAGAAAATCTTGTGAGGCTTTTAATAAATGAAAATAAGTAATTTTAAACAACAAAATACTTTGCTACTTTGCTTGAAAATAAATGATAGTTCCTGTAGTATTACATCAATACAATATCATCTGCATGTGCCAATAAAAGTTTTTGCTGTTTGTCGCTGTTTAGTAATTCTTTCGATGAAATTTTTGCACGTGCAACTGCAAAAACATTTTTATAAATATCCGTAATTTCTATTGCTTCACCTTCTTTGAAAGGGGCTAAAACTTCTTTTACACCAACTGCCAATAAGCTTTTTCTTTTCAATAATGCTTTTTGAGCACCTTCATCTACCATGATGCTGCCAATAACTAAGCTGCCGCTCGCCAGCCATTTTTGTCGGGCGTTTTTAGTAGCATTTTTTGGAATACATACCGTGCCAATTTTTTCTTTTACGGCTTGTAATAATCCATTTTTTTCTCTTGCGGAAAATATCAATACTTTAATGCCAAGACTGGTTGCCATGTGCGCAAAAGTTAGTTTGCTAATCATGCCGCCTAAGCCCGTTGCAGATTTGTCTTTTGTGGCGAGCGATAAAATTTTTTGGTCAAATTTTTCAATCTTGCGCACCACTTTCTCTTCTGTATCTAATACACCCGGAACGGAAGTGCCTATCATTAATAATTGTGCACCAAAACCAACGGCTAATAAAGTTGCTAATTCATCGTTGTCGGAAAATTTTAATTCTCTGGAACTGACGACGTCATTTTCATTAGCAATGGGAATGATGCCATTTTTCCAAAGCTCCTCATAAGTAGCACGTAATTGTAAAAATTTCTCTCTGTCCGAAAAATGTCCGCGCTCACACAAGCTCTGTGCAATAGGAATTTTATATTTTGAAAAAGCCTCAGAATATTTATAAATCAAAATAGGATTTCCGATAGCCGCTGCTGCTTTTCGCTCTTCAATTTTTCCCGAATAATTTTTAATAAATTTTTTTCCGGTTCCTACTGCTCCGGATGATACCAATACAATATGAAATTCCTTATGTAAAGTAGCCAACTGCGAGGCAATACTCTGCACTACGGCTTCGTCTAAATTGCCGTTTGCATCCGTAATGGACGCTGTTCCTATTTTAAAAACTAAAATCGGCTTTTGCATTTTTTAGTAAAGTTTATCCAAAGTAATACTAATTTTGATGTTTGAAAAAGGTATGTGCTTTAAATAATTATTACCCGCAGTACAAAATTGTTTTTCGAATGATTTTTTAATCCTCTATATGACAGCTATCAAAATACATCCTCCTATTATCGAAGCAATAACGCAGTGTCTAAAACCTATTTTGGAAGAAGGCAAAGTAGCCGATAAAGAAGTGGGCGCATTTTTAAAACAACACAAACAATTTGGTGCGCGCGACCGAAGCATGATTGCAGAAAGCGTGTATGATATTATTAGATGGAAATTGAAATATGTGTATCAGTTGGAGCAAACATTTCCGCAATTTACATATTACAAACAATTATTGGCAGTTAGCTTGTTGAATAGAAATTATGAAATAAAAAATCCTGAAGCTTTTGGTATAACATTAGAAGAAATAAAGGTGTTGGAAAAAGCTATTGAGCTACTCATTTCAGAAAAATATATTGAACAATCTTATCCTGAAAATTTTTATGATTTTTGTTTGCAACAAATAGGTGAGGAGTGGCATGAATGGGCAAGAGCATTGAATCAAACACCTAATATTTTTATCCGTGCAAATACGTTAAAAACGACTGCTGCAAAATTGCTTTCTGTTTTAGAAAATGAACAAATTAATACAGCATTTGCTGAAACAATAAATATTCCTGCTATTGCAAAACCAATAGAGGTTATCCAAATTTTTTCTAAAAATAATTTGAAAAATAGTACGTTTTATAAATCTGGTTTGTTTGAATTTCAAGATATTGGATCACAGGCGATAGGAAGTTTTATTATAAATAATATCCAACATAAAATGCAAATCCAAAATTTGAGTGTATTGGATTTGTGCGCCGGAGCAGGCGGAAAGTCTTTGCATCTTTCGGCATTAATGCAAAATAAAGGAAAAATAATTGCAACGGATTATCAAGCATCACGCTTAAAAAATTTATCTATCCGAGCCAATCAAGCAGGCTGCCAAAATATAGAAGTAGTAGATTTTAATGCTGCAAAAAACATAAAAGACTTAGATGTTATTTTGATAGATGCGCCTTGCAGTGGAAGTGGTACGTTTAGGCGTCAGGCAGATTTAAAGTATAAAATTACCGCAGAAAAAATTCAAGAATACACAAAAATACAAGCGAACTTATTGCAAGAATCCTCCAAACAATTAAGCAAAAATGGAAAAATAATTTACGCTACTTGCAGTATTTTGCTACAAGAAAATCAGTTGCAGATAAAGCATTTTTTATCTAAAAATCAACATTTTATTTTAGAGAATGAAGTTCAATTATTACCTACTAATTATTCTGGAGATGGATTTTATATGGCGTGTTTGGCATTGAAAAAATAATAGAAAGTTTTATCATATCAATTTTTATGTAAAAAATAATTTACAATTTCTGCTAATTGATATTGTGCCGTTTTTAAATCATCGTTCATAATGGTAATATCAAAGAATTTGGCTTTGTCTGTTTCTATAGATGCTTTGTCTAGTCTTTTCTGTATTTTTTCTTCTGTATCTGCCCCGCGCGTTCTTAATCTTTCTTCTAAAATTTGGATACTTGGTACTTGAATAAAAATAGATAGCGGTTTAAATTTCAAATTCTTCATAATATTAATAGCACCAAAAACATCAATAACCAATAACGGATATTTGTTTAAACTATTAATTCTATCCAACTCGGATTTGAGTGTGCCATAATACATGCCATCATATACTTCCTGCCATTCTAATAATGCATCTTCTTTGATTTTTCGTTCAAATTCTTCTGTGTCTAAATAATGATAATCTACACCATCTTGTTCGCCCTTGCGAATAGCGCGCGATGTAGCAGAAACAGAATAGGAAAGTTCAGGAAATTGTTGTAAAAGAAAATCACCTAAAGTGTTTTTTCCTGCACCGGAAGCACCGGAAAGTATGATGACTTTTTGCATGCGCAAAGATAATAAAAGTAATGAGTATTAAGATTTAAGATTTAAGATTTAAGATTTAAGAATTAAGATTTAAGAATTAAGATTTAAGAATTAAAAATTAATAACCAATAACTAATAACTAATAACTAATAACCAATAACTAAAAACCAATAACTAATAACCAACAACTAAAAACCAATAACTAAAAACTAATAACCAATAACTAACTATTCATTGTTTTCCATAAAGCATCCTTCAATTCTATAATATTTTTATTCGTCATAGAGGAGAAGAATACATGTGGGATTTTCTTTGGCAATTCTTTCTTGAGCATTGCAATCAATTCATCATCTAATAAATCGGATTTAGAAATACCAATAATTCTCGGCTTGTTGATGAGTTCTTTATTGTAGAGTTTTAATTCTTTTTCTAATATTTTATATTCTTTCTTGATGTCGTTGCTATCCGCAGGGATGACAAACAACAAACAACTATTGCGCTCTATGTGTCGTAAAAAACGAACACCCAATCCTTTTCCCTCATGCGCACCTTCTATTATTCCAGGAATATCTGCCATGATGAAAGATCGATTGTCGCGATAAGAAACAACGCCTAAATTAGGTACTAAAGTGGTAAACGGATAATTAGCTATTTCGGGTTTTGCTGCACTCACTACCGAAAGTAAAGTGGATTTTCCTGCATTTGGAAACCCAACTAATCCCACGTCTGCCAATACTTTTAATTCTAAAATCTTCCAGCCCTCTGCACCTGATTCTCCTGGTTGCGCATAGCGTGGGGCTTGGTTTACGGGCGTTTTAAAATGATTGTTTCCTTGGCCACCGCGCCCGCCAGCCAACCAAACGATTTCTTGACCGTCTTCTAGGATTTCAAATTCTTTTTGTTCTGTTTCGCCATCTTTCGCTATTGTTCCTAAAGGTACTTCAATAATAATGTCTTCTCCAGATTTTCCAGATCGAAGTCCACCTTCGCCATACGCACCATTGTCAGCATGTATATGCTTTTTATATTTTAGATGTAAGAGTGTCCACAATTGCTTATTGCCTCGCAAGATGATGTTGCCACCACGTCCGCCATCGCCGCCATCGGGACCACCTTTGGGTACATATTTTTCTCGTCTAAAATGCACAGAGCCCCCACCGCCATTGCCCGAACGTAAGAATAGTTTGACGTAGTCGATGAAGTTGCTTCCTTCCATAAAGTGAATGATTGTGACGATTGATTCATAGTTTTTTTTAGCTATGAACGGCAGTCAAATGGTTTATTATAATTTATTTATTTCAGCTTTTAAGCCTTCAAAGATTTCTTCAATGGTGCCGATTCCATTTAAAGCTACAAACTTATTTGATTTTTTATAATGATCGGCCACTTGCGCAGTTTCTTTCAAATACACTTGGAAACGATTGCGGATAATATTTTCATCCAAATCATCTTTGCGTGGATTGGCGGAAGCTTTCCCTCTTTCTAAAATACGATGTACAATTTCATCTTCTGCAACCTCTAAGGCGAGTACTAAAGAAATATCAGTTTTTTTCAAATCTAATAATTTGTCAAGTGCTTCTGCTTGTGGTTGGGTACGAGGGAAGCCATCAAAAATAAATCCTTTCACTTTGCCAGCATATTCATCTAATTTATTAGACAACATTCCAATAGTAACTTCATCAGGAACCAGTTCGCCTTTGTCCATATATTTTTTGGCTTCTAAGCCAAGTGGTGTTTCATTTTTTAATTCCGACCGAAATAAATCTCCGGTGGAGATGTGTAATAGGTTAAATGTTTCTGCCAGCTTTAATGCTTGCGTTCCTTTTCCACTTCCTGGAGGTCCAAACAAAATTAAATTTATCATACTAGTTAAAATTGTAAACAACAAAGATACAATGGATTTGGGATTTAAAATTTGAGATAGGATAATTAATTGTATTTAATTACTTTTTGGTAATGTTGGCATAAAATCCTATTTGACATGCAGCAATCTATTTTATAGAATCATGAGATAAATCATAAGCTAATGGAGCTATTATTTATTAAATTTGAAAAAAAGCAATTATGAAAACGATCTTAGTTCCAACCGATTTTTCTAAAGCGGCAGAAAATGCCTTAAATACTGCAAAAATAATAGCACGAAAGACCAATGCAACGATACATATTGCAAATTTTTATTCTATTCCTGTGGTAGATTACGCCTATCCAGATGTAAGTATGTCGGCAGAAATTTTAGAACAAACCAGAAAAGCAGCTATTTTAGGAACAGAACAAGTAGTAGCCCATTTAAAAGATTACGGTTATTCAGTAGCCTCTACAGTTGATATTGGACTTGTTTCAGAAGAAATTACGGCATTAGCCAGTAAAATAGAGGCAGATATGATAGTGATGGGCACTACCGGCGCAAATGGTATTGTAAATAAAATTATGGGAAGCAATGCTGCTCATGTAATGCAAAAAACGACCTGTCCTATTTTGCTGATACCAGAAAAAAGCAATATAGATAATATTAAAAATGTCATTTATTTAGCACAATTAGAAGAAGATGATATTGAAATATTGACTAAACTTTTCACATTGGGAGAGGATTTAGGTTTTGATAATATCAAGATTGTAAATGTGAGTACCGGTTTTTTCTTCAAGGAAATAAATGAGGATTTAATAGATTTAATGAAAAAAACTTTTGGTTCTTATAAAATAAAATTTGCAAATGTGGAAGGTGCCGATATGAAAGAAGGTGTAGATAAATATTTAGAAGAGCATAAAACGGATTTGGTGGTCATGTCCACCCATAAAAAAACATTTTTAGAACGGATTTTTGCTAAAAGTAATACACAAGAAATGGCACTTTATTCCAATATGCCATTATTAGTATATCATAAAGAGTAAAACATTTTATATAACATCACCCTTGCAAAAGCGAGCATTTTATTAAACGAGTATAAAAATCGAATAAAAATTAATAAAGAATGCGTGTTTTAATTGTATGCTTTACTTTCTTTAAATCTTCTATTAGTTCGAGATTTGCATTGGCATCCACATCTAATACAACATAACCAATGGTTTCATTGGTTTTTAAATATTGACCTAAAATATTAACGTTATGTTTAGATAGTGCAGAGTTTATTTCGCTTAAAACACCTGGTACATTTTGATGAATATGTAACACACGACGTGTATTGCGCTGTACGGATAAACTAATCTCAGGAACTGTTTTAGAACCTAATGTACTGCCGTTGTCTAAGTAGCTGGTTAATTTTACACTTACTTCCGTACCAATATTTTCTTGTGCTTCTTGTGTAGAGCCACCGATGTGAGGTGTAAGAATTACATTGTCCAAACCTACCAAAGGAGATTCAAATCCAGGGCCGTTTTGTTTCGGTTCTTTAGGGAAAACATCCACGGCAGCACCTCCTACTTTGCCACTTTTTACGGCTTCCACCAAGGCATCAATATCCACTACTGTACCGCGAGAAAGGTTTTGAAAAATTGCACCTTCTTTCATTAGTGCAAATTCTTTTGCGCCAAACATATTTTTTGTTTGAGGAGTAGCGGGAACGTGCAAGGTAACAATGTCAGATTTTTGTAGTAATTCTTCCAAAGTATCAACGACTACGGCATTTCCCAAAGGAAGTTTAGGCTCTACATCGTAATAAATTACTTTTAAACCCATGCTTTCTCCTAATACAGAAACTTGCGTTCCTATATGTCCATATCCAATAATTCCAATTGTTTTTCCACGCAATTCATAGCTTGCTTTTGCTGTTTTTTGCCAGTCACCTTCATGCATGTATTTATTTTTGAAAGGAATGCCTCGCAAGAGCATAATGGAATTTCCAATAATTAATTCTGCAACAGAACGAGTATTGGAGTAAGGAGAATTGAAAACAGGAATGCCTAATTCGGTAGCTTTTCCTAAATCCACTTGATTGGTACCGATACAGAAACAGCCAATAGTCATCAGTTTTTTAGCCTTTTCTAAAACGGGAGCCGTTAAATTTGTTTTGGAACGAAGACCAATAATATGATAGTTTTCAATACAGTCCAACAATTCTTGCTCCGTCATGGCTTCTTTGTAACTGTCTATGGAGGTGTATCCTTTTTTATTAAATTCATGGAGGGCCGATTGATGCAAGCCTTCTAATAATAAAATCTTGATTTTTTCTTTTGGATAGGAAACTTCTTTATTCATGATTTTCAAATGTAATAATTATCTGACAGAAATTTTTAACAGATAAGTAAATGGCAATATTAATTTAAGATTTTGATAAAAAACAAACCTTAATATGTAGCATGAAAATCAAACCAACTGATAGTGGATAACGCTTGGTTTTTTTCATATTGATGATAAGCATGGTATAATTCTACTATTTCTTCTGCTGTTTTCCATGTTCCATCTGTATCCTCACCAAAAGGACCGGAGGATTTTATCGGAAATTTCCAGTCTATAAATTTAGAAGTACGGTGTTGGATACCATTAATTAAATACCTTTTGTAATGGTGAAATGTTGATTTTTCTCTATCGATGATTAATTCTTTAAACCTATCACCTTGGTTGATGATTTTAAATTTAGTATATCCTAAATCTTTTAATGCATATAAGCAGTCTAAGCTCGATACTTCACAAGAAATATATTGTGGAATTTTATTCTTATTAATAGTTTTCAAACAAAAAATATCATAACCTTCTATATCAATTTTTAAATAATAAGGTATTCCATATTGATTAATAAGTTCTTCTGTTCGGATACATTCTACTTCTACTTTATGGCATTGAGTACCACCTCGACAACCAATTTCTTTATCAAAAGAACTCCATTCGGAGCAAAAGTCATTGATCCAAAACTCCAATTTACCGCTCACGTCAGCTATTCCAATATTCAATAAAATTAATTGCCCCGTGTCAATTTGTTTTTTAAATTTTTTCTTTCCGAAATCTGCTAATAGCGGATTCGCTTCTACTGCTATAACACGGTATCCTTGTTCTAAATAATATTTGGCATCTTCTCCTTTGTGAAATCCAATGTCAAATATTAGCTGGTTGGTATTTTTAGTCATAAAACACTAAATGTTTTTATTTTTATAATTTTTATTTAAACGATAATTTTCGTTGTTGATTTTCTGTTTTTTTGCATTGCAAAATACTGTTTTTTATTACATATTTAATTTTTATTATTAGTTAAACATTTCGCAAGAGATGCTGTTATTGACTAAATAAATCATTTAAAAATAAGATATGAAAAAAATAGGAATATTCGTCGGAAGTTTACGCAAAGATTCTTTCTCCAAAAAAATAGCGCAAAATTTAATTTCTCTTGCACCGGATGGGTTTAATTTTCAAATTATTTCGATTGGAGAATTGCCTTTATACAATCAAGATTATGATAGTGCGGACACGCCTGAATCTTATGCAGGATTTAGAAAACAAGTGCAAGAATTAGACGGATTTATTTTCATTACACCAGAATACAATCGTTCCGTTCCGGCAGCTTTAAAAAATGCTTTAGATGTGGCCTCCAGACCTTGGGGACAAAATGTTTGGTCAGGAAAACCTGGTGCTGTTATAAGTACTTCAATAGGGGGCATAGGTGGATTTGGGGCAAACCATCATTTGCGCCAGAGTTTATCTTTTTTAAATGTGCTTACAATGCAACAGCCAGAAGTCTATCTTGGTGGACTGAACCTGGAGTCGTTTGATGAAAATGGAACGTTTAAAAGCGCAGATACATTAGGATTTATACAGAAATTTGTAGAGGCTTATGTAGCATGGTTTAATCAATTAGCAAAATAATTTTCATTGTTTTTGACTTTTTATTGAGTAGAGTTTCTTGTCAGGAACTCTATTTTTTATTATGCTATACAAGATATATTTTTACTTTCGTTAACCAATAGATAAGTAGCATGAGTATAAGGTTAGAAAATATTTCAGTTAAGAAAAACGAGCAATGGATATTAAAAAATATCAATTTTATTGCTACAGATAAACAAAACTGGGCAATTATTGGTCATAATGGTTCTGGAAAGAGTACATTTTTAGATTTAATTGCAGGAAAAATATTTCCAACACAAGGAACATTAAGCATAGATTCTTCCAAGAAAATTGTACAAGTAAGCCGTGATTATTCCTTTAGTAAAATTATTGGAAATGCCCATCAATATTACCAGCAACGCTACAATGCCCATGATTCTGAAATAGGACCAACGGTTTATGAAGTTTTGCAAAATCAAGTTCTCCCAATAGGAACTATACATACAGAATCGGTAGAATTGCCGCCATTAGCACAAACAGAAGAAAAGCTGATTACTGTTGCTCAGGTATTTAGAATAGAACATTTATTACACAGAAAAATTACTTCATTATCCAATGGCGAAACCCGACGTTCTTTATTAGCATATTGGTTTTTACAAAATCCAGATGTTTTATTATTGGACAATCCATTTTCAGGATTGGATGCAACGAGTAGAAATGAATTAAGTATTGTGTTGGAAAATTTAGAAAATACCCAGATATTTTTAGTGGCAAATAAAAAAGATATTCCATTTAATTTTTCAAATGTTATTCAGTTTTCTGAGGGAGAAATTGCGTATTGCGGAGATATAAAAAATGTGTTGGATAATCTAATTCTCCCAACAGAAAATTGGGAAGAAAAACTGAAAAAAATAGCACAATATTCCTGTCAAATGAAGGATAATTCTGATTTTATAACTGCTTTAAAATTGATAAATGTAAATGTGGAATATGGAAATAAGAAAGTATTGGATACTATCAACTGGGAAGTAAAAACGGGTGAATGTTGGGCTGTTTTGGGTCCAAACGGCTCTGGGAAATCAACGCTGATGAGTCTTCTTACAGGCGATAACCCACAAGCGTACCGAAATGAAATTTATTTGTTCGATAAACGCCGAGGAACGGGAGAAAGTATATGGGAAATAAAACAACGTATTGGATTTGTTTCACCAGAATTGCATTTGTTTTTTGATAAGCAAATTGAGGTTAGAGATATGATTGGTTCCGGATTTTTTGACACGCTCAATCTCTTTAGAAAATTAAACGACCAACAAGAAAAAATAATAGATAATTACCTCCAGTTTTTTGGAATAGAAAAATTAAAAAACAAACAATTTATACAACTTTCTTCTGGGCAGCAAAGAGTCATTTTATTAGTTAGGGCATTAGTAAAAAATCCGTCTATGTTGATTTTGGATGAACCTTGCCAAGGATTAGATTACCATCAAATGATTTTCTTTCGTGATGCATTGAATGTTATTGTTCAGTCACAACAAAAAACACTGATTTATATCACGCATTATTTAGATGAAATTCCTGCTTGCGTAAATAAAACAATATATTTAGAGGAAGGTAAAATAGTAAAAATTAAAGCGTGATATATTTTTGCGTAAAGAACTTAAATATGCAATGATTACATTTTTTTCATTTTCTTCTTAGTTGACTTTGCTTGATTTTTTTTATGAATATTTCCTATAGAAAAAAATTATTTTCCATTTATTTTTTTCAATCGTTGTTCGTTTTTAATAATTACTTCCAACGTATCTTTTTTTAAAAGTTCAACGGTTTCATTTCGAATAGCCATAAAAGCATGCCGAATACCGCAAGTAACCTCGTCTTCACACTCTTCACATTTCTCATAATATTTATGCGTAACGCAAGGAAGCAGTCCAATTGCGCCGTCAAAATAACGAACTATTTCTGCCAAATTTACTTCAGATGGATGTTTTATTAAATAATAACCACCGCCTTTTCCTTTTTTAGAATTTAAAATACCCGCATTGCGCAAATCAAGTAAGATGGTTTCTAAAAATTTTTTGGGAATATTTTCATGGCTGGCTATTTCGCTAATTAAAACAGGCTCCTTAGCGGGCTTTTGAGCTAAATAAACTAATGCGTTGATAGCATATTTTGTTTTCTTGGATAACATAATTGCATTAAAACTCTAAGATACTCATTATATTAATTATTTTTTAAATTCCTATAGATTAAGTAGATTTTTGTTGATAGATTTTTTCTTGTGAATAAAAATTTAAAGCAAGATAGACGCAACTTAGTACCTTTGTAGCATGAGTTTTAAGTATAATAATACCACACTTTCTACTTTAGAATCTATTTTTAAAGAAAATCACTATGTGGTTCGCTATGAAAAAGGAAGATTCCAATCGGGTTACTGCATTTTGCAAGATAAAAAAGTGGTAGTGGTGAATAAATTTTATGAAACGGAAGCTCGCATAAATGCCTTAATTGATATTTTGCCTCAAATAGAATTGAACCTGAGTTTGTTGGATGAAAAACAATTGAAATTCTACGAACAAATAGCGCAACATAAACTAGAAATCTAATTTTCTTTCTACCTTTATTTCGATGAAATTTACTTTTTTAGGAACAGGTACTTCGCAAGGAGTTCCAGTGATTACTTGTAAATGTGAGGTTTGTACTTCATCCAATAGCAAAGATAATCGTACACGCACTTCTTTATTGGTGCAATCGGATGCCACCACTTTGGTGATAGACACTGGTCCTGATTTTCGTTCTCAACTGTTGCGCGAAAAAGTACAAGATTTAGATGCGGTACTTTTTACACACGGACACAAAGATCACGTTGCAGGATTGGATGATATTCGACCATTTAATTATTTATTGAAAAAAACAATTCAGGTATATGCAGAAACACGCGTGCAGGAAACATTGAAGCGCGAATTTGCTTATGCATTCGAAAAGCAGGAATATCCGGGTGCACCACAAATAACATTAAATACAATAGATGAAATACCTTTTAAAATTGGAGATATTGACATTGTTCCAATTCGATTAATGCATAAAGATTTGCCAGTGTTGGGTTTTCGTATGCAGGATTTTACCTATATCACCGATGCCAATTTTATTAGTAAAAAAGAATTAGAAAAAATAAAAGGAACAAAAATTTTAGTGTTAAATGCCTTGCGAAAAGAAAAACATTTTTCTCATTTTAATTTGCAAGAAGCAATGGAGATAGTAGAAATAATAAAACCTGAACGTGCTTATTTTACACATATTTCACACCATCTTGGGTTATATGAAACAGTTGAAAAAGAATTGCCAGCCAATGTCCATTTAGCTTATGATGGTTTGCAGATAGAATGTTGATCAATAAATTAAAATCTACCTGTAATTACTATTTTTTCGGTTTATACTTTGACGCAGTTAATAGTTTTTGACCATCTTTTAAATCAATTAATTGCTGTAAGGTAGTATTTGGATTTTCTCTCATATAGGCTTGAATAATTTGCCAGCCCAACCAAGCACCTACTCTTCCCGGACTTTCTTTTGGCATGCCATAAGTGGTAGGTCCATCTTTCACATATTTGAATTGCTCAAATTTAGTATCATATAATAAATTATGATTTAAAAAATATGCCCAAATTTGAGATTCACTTTGTACACAAAATTTCCATTGCTTATCATCATATTTTATCAGGTCATTGATTTTTTTATCAGGCAAAAAACTTTGAATGGCATATAAAATTTTCCCCTCTGCCAGCATTTTATCCAACAAAGTAGATTTGTCGTTTGGTGGTGTTACTAAATTTGCAGCTAACACATTGGCACAATCTATTGCCATATATTTTTTATCAAAAGTTGGAATCATATAAGTGTATTCTTGAAAAATAGATGGATAATAAATAAAATTTGGACCCAAATATTTATCCAAAGAAATGCCTATGATAGAATCTGTAGCGGTGAAAACAGAATAAGAAAATTCTGAAATGCAAGTGTAAATAATTGGTGTTACTTTTTTAGGAAAATAACTTTTGTAATTGGTAAATAATATTTGTAAATCATCTTGCAAAAAATCAAGATTACTATATTTTGCCATAATAGTATCGTATAAACTTTTCATGGCTTTTTTAGTAATAAAATCTTTCATAATGGTCAACTGCATTTCCTTGTTTCCCATTGAAGGAATATTCAATACTTGGTTGTAATAGACATTATAAAAGAGCGGATATTTTTGTTGTAATTTTTCTAAGTCGGTTCCCATATTATTGGGGTTGCAGGCAAATAATTCCTTTTCAAATCGGATTATATTTACTGGTATTTCTGATTTTTTTATTTCCACTTCTTTTTTTGGCAGCGTATTGGAACTACGGTTGCAAGTGCAGGAAGAATACGTTGCTATAATAGAAACTATAAATAGATATTGGACAACTTTGCGCATTTGATTTTATTAATTAGCACAAAAATAAGATAAAAACATTCATCATTACGGCTATCTTATTACTTTTATGCTATGAAGATAGGGATAGCACAGTTAAATTTTATGATTGGTGATTTTTTGGGTAATGTTGATAAAATGAAAATTGCCATAGAACAAGGAATTGCAGCAAACGCAGATTTGTTATTGTTCAGCGAGCTGTCTGTTTGCGGCTATCCACCACGCGATTTTTTGGAGTTTCATCATTTTATTAAGCAATGCGAACAAACGATACAAGATTTATGCATATTAGCAGGAGATAAGATAGCCATTGTGGTGGGCGCACCATCTAAGAATCCGCAAAAAGACGGTAAGGAATTATATAATTCAGCCTATTTTATAGAACATGGAAAAATAAAACATATTACGCATAAAACATTATTACCAACGTATGATGTATTTGATGAATATCGTTATTTTGAATCGAATAAAACGTTTGATTTAATTTCTTTTAAAGGCAAAAAAATAGCCATCACTATTTGTGAAGATATTTGGGATACTGGCAAAGAAAACCCGATGTATCGTATCAATCCGGTAGCAGAATTAGCAAAATTACAACCAGATATTTTATTGAATTTATCAGCCTCGCCCTTTCATGCATATCAAGCAAAAGACAGAGTAAATGTAGTGCGCAAAAATGCCACAACTTTTCAATTACCGGTTTTTTATTGCAATACTGTAGGAGCGCAAACAGAATTAATTTTTGATGGTGGCAGTTTGGTGATGAATGCAAAAGGTGAGTTGATAGATGAAATGCCTTATTTTGAAGAATGTGTGAGATTTTATGATTTAGAATCTATCGAGCAGACTCCCATTTCTTTAAATAATGAACAAGATAAAAATTCAATTAAATTAATGCACGATGCGTTGGTTTGTGGCATCAAAGATTATTTTCAAAAATTAGGTTTAAAAAAGGCCATACTCGGATTGAGTGGAGGCGTTGATTCTGCGTTGGTATTAACATTGGCAGTGCGTGCTTTAGGAAATAAAAATGTTTTAAGTGTATTAATGCCGTCACAATTTTCTTCGGCACATTCTATAGATGATAGTATAAAACTTGCAGAAAATTTAGATACACCTTATAAAATTATTCCTGTAAAAGAAGTATTTGAGATGTATGAAAAAACATTGAAACCCCATTTTGAAAATAAACCATTTGATGTAACAGAAGAAAATTTACAAGCAAGAATTAGAGGAAATTATTTAATGGCACTGTCTAATAAATTTGGTTTTATATTATTGA
>ERZ724520.329-NODE-329-length-25875-cov-5.987219_pt1 | contig 25875 bp, 20 predicted proteins | sample MGYA00376053_ERZ724520 | MGnify/ENA primary metagenome ERZ724520 (study PRJEB28724, sample SAMN07190886) | activated sludge metagenome | isolation source: activated sludge of sewage treatment plant in Hong Hong | place: USA: Christiansburg, Virginia | collected...
AAATTACTTATTTAAATAATACAGTTTTGTAAGGTATATATACGGTTCAAACATATGATTGTAAAAAATGTTTACACCATCAAATTTAAACAAAACATCATAATTAGCATCTGGTTGCAAAATAATAGGTGTACCAGCTGTATTGTAAAAATTACTATTTTCAACATTGGCAGTTTTATATTGCGGAAGATTCTTTTTTACAAAAGGAGTAAGTTGTTTGGTTAAATGCTTTTTATATTTTTTATTAGTTTTTACTGCCGCATGCTCCATGTCTCCAATTGCCCTATTCACAAACAATCTTACCAAAGGTTTTTTTACCCTGCGGCGCATTAATTCCTTACGCTTAGCAAAAGGATTTATTGGATGTAAATCTCCTATAGTTTGTATTGTAAATGGAGTTTGAGGAACCCAATCGCTTGTGTTTATGATTCGAAAGCCCCAACCATTTCTTGTTATAAAATCATAATCATAGGCATAGAATAAATTCCCTGGTTTTGGGGCAGCACAACTATATACTTTATATGTAATGCCTTTTGGAACAATTGTTTCGGGAGCATATTCTAAATAGGAACGCATTAAAAATGTAAGCGCTGCACCTTGACTGTGTCCAACAATAATAAACTCTTTAACTCCCAATTTAGAATATTCCCGTATTTTTTCTGTTAGTAATGGCGCCAAATGGGCCACGCCAATAGTCCAACCATGATGTACTAACGCTTTATCATCATTACTAAATTTATAATTAAAAGTTGTACTATCATTTAATTTAAGAGTACCAGAAGAATTTATCATACCACTGTAAAAGTTTTCGAGCCATGATTGTGAGCCTCCTCCAACAGTGTAACGCAAACAAAATACTCCAACAGAATCGTCTCTTAACCAAAAATCAAATCTGTTTTTTAAACCAACCTCAGGCGAACGATAAATTCTTTTATAATTTTTGGGTAAGCTTCCTACAGGAGGTGCGTATTTACCGCTATCCTGATGCGACCATTCTAAATGCAATACATCTAAAAATTCGTTTGCATCAAAACCAGACTTTAATTTTTTTTGAGCAAACAAACCATTTGCAATAACTATTAAAACAAAAACATATTTCATTTATAAGGCAAATTTACTTTTAGGAATTATAGTACATGTAAACCGTGATATACACGTCAACTCATTGGCTTCATTATAAATTTTAATATCCCACACATGGTTTTTGCCCGAAATGTTTAATGGCGTACAAACACCTTTTACATAGCCACTAAATACTGCCTTTATATGATTGGCATTAATTTCTACACCAACACCAATAAACAAATCAGAATTTACAACTAATAATGATGCAACACTGCCAAGCGTTTCGGCTAAAGCTACATTTGCCCCACCATGTAATAAACCAAATGGTTGCTTAGTTCTTTCATCAACAGGCATTTTTGCAACAATGTAATCAGGGGCAATTTCCGTAAACTCAATGCCTAAAGCTTCGCCCAAGGTGTTTTTTCCAAAGGCATTAATTTCGTTTAAATTGGGCTGTTTGTGCCAAATAGATTCACTCATATAAAAATAGTATGAGTACTAAACTACATATAAATTTTAAATTTATGAGAATCTTCTTTATGAGAATAACTTATATGCCAGTTATAAAAATCAATGATTTTTTTGATTAAAGAAAGACCCACTCCAAGAGATGCGGATGTTGAAGATTTAGTAAAACGTTCAAAAATAAAACGCTTGTCAATTTTTTCAATTGAACTTGTATTTTCTATAGAGAAGGAATCGTTATTTACCACAACTTTAATAGTTCCTCCTTCATCAAGGTTATATTTAATGGCATTAATAAACAAATTATTTAAAAGTATATTAAACAAAACAGCATTCAATTCTTTTTCTATTTCAACATTAAATTGTGTGTTTACTGTTATTTGTTTTGCTTCAATAAAATCTTCCAACTCTACTATTTTCTCTTCAATTAGTTTATTTATTGATACTTTTTCGGTAGAAACGTATTGTTTGTTTTCTATACGCGACATTAAAATTAACACTTGGTTCAATTTATACAATCGCTGAGTAGCCTGATAAATATGTTGAATAGCCTCATGCTGTTTTTGATTATAATTATCCTCTTGCATTAAGTTTTCAATCTTTGTACTAATAATTGAAAGAGGAGTTTGTGCCTCGTGAGAAACATTCTCTGTAAACTCCTTTAAATGTTTATAGTCTGATTGGATTTGTTGAGTAAGCGCCTCTATGCTATCATTGAGCAAATGAAACTCATCTATGTTCGTTTTTTTGAAAATTAAAGGTTCATTTTTTTTAATATTCCATGTTTTAATTTTTGAAAGCGTATCGTAAAACGGCGAAAATACTAATTCAGAAATAAAGGTGTTTAATACAAATAAAAAGATTATAGCTATTAAAATAAATAACACAACAATTCCAAAAATATATTCTACAATTTCTCTTCCTTCTGATAATGATTTTGAAACACTAATAGAATAGGCTTTATCGTTAATTGTACACTGAAAGTTCAACTCCCTCACATCAACTTCCTCTTCACCTTCGCCATCTTCAATTATCTCTTGCTCATATTCTCTAAAATTATTTTTAAACGACGTTTGCTTATAAATTTCGGTAATAACAATCTTTTCGCCAATATTTGATAAAAAATTATTGGCAGATTTTCCTTCCTTGAGTGATTTAATAATGATTTCTTTTGCTTGAAGAAACTGTTCTTCTTGCTCACTATCTAACTTTATTAGAATAAGTTTTAAAACAACAAACACACCTACCGTAAACAAAACTACTGTAGCAACAGAATTATAAATGTTTGTTTTGGTAAGTAATTTCATTAATGAAAATTTTTATTTCTAAAAACGAAAGGGTTTAGTCTTTAAACTTATACCCCATGCCATATACCACTTTAATATAGTCTTTTAAACCAGCTTCGTTTAGTTTCTTTTTAAGGTTTTTTATTTGACTATATACAAAATCAAATGTAGCAGCCATTTCTGCTTTATCACCCCAAATAGCTTCAGCCAGCGCTTCTTTTGTAATTAAATGAGTTGGATTGCTAGCTAAATAAACCAATATATCGTATTCTTTTTTTGTAAGTTGCATTTGGCTTCCATTTGCAATAACCTTTTTTTCTGTTGTGTCAATTTCTAAATCATCAAACGACAATACATTTTTTCCGCCAAAATTTCTTCGTCTTAAAACCGAATATATACGAGCACTTAATTCAGATAAATGAAATGGTTTAGTTAAATAATCATCAGCCCCAATTTTTAAACCTTGCAATTTATCTTCTAAAGAATTGGCTGCTGTTATAATAATAATGCCCATTTCGGGATATTTACTTTTTATAAACTCAACTACTTCAATTCCGGATCCATCAGGTAAACCTAAATCAACTAAAGCACAACTGTACTTTGTTTCTGTCAATTTCATCATTCCACTTTTTACTGTAGATGCAAAATCACACGAATATTTGTTTTCTGTAAGGTATTCAATCACATCTTCTCTAAGTGATTTTTCGTCTTCTATAATTAATAATTTCATGTTTAAATATCTAAGAATACTTGTAAAAAAATTTAATCCAATCTCCTTTTATAGTAAGGTTTTAAATAGTGTTTTAGCCAAAATAAAAGTAAAACAAAGTAATTAAATATAAATAAATACAAAAAAAATACATTTTTGAGTTTAGCGCTTAGCTAAAACATACCTTTTAAGCTCAACTAAAATCTTTTTTGCATCTTCATCAGAAAGTTGCATTCCAAATTTTACTTCTTTCCCTTGACTAGTAAATTTAATTCTTTCGCCACCTTTTACCCAAAAACTTTGAGCAAATACATCGGCAAAATTACGGTTATCTAAAGAAATAAAGTCTAAATCAGAAATTAAATTTAAGTCAAATTCTTTTATTTTGCCTTTATTATTTACACTATGTTGGTAGTAAATAGTCCCATTTTTAATCCACAGTTTTTCCTTTCCAAACTGCTTCCACATAAAAACTCTAAAAATTTTAAACTCAAAATAAGCCCAAAACCCAAGCCATATTATCATAAATAGTTTTACACTTTGTTGTAAATCTTTTAGTGTAAAATAATTAACCAATACAATTACTCCACCTACAGTCCATGCTAATAGCCAAAGAAACAGCAACCATGTTTTTCGTTTATCATCAGTTGGCAAAATAACCAAACTAAACACATTGTCTTTTAACAATATAGAACAACGTTTTCCAATAGCTTTAATGTTTTCCATATGACTTATGTTACATTTTAACGAGGTACTTGCCTTCCATAAATGGAATTACAGCACATTGGTTTAATGTAAGGCAGTATTTTATATCTCTTTCTAAATCCAATTTTGCTAATCTGTTTCGGTGCGATGAGTTTTCTAAAAAAGCAAACAAGTCATTTTTTGCCAGATTATATAAGTGTTTTGACGCTATTGCAGAGTCGCAAGTAAGTTTCATTGATTGGGCTTCAGTAATTTTATCAACTACAGCACCTGCAAACAATGTATCTTCTAAATTAAATTTATTCTTCCAGCCAGCACAAATCAAAATAACATCTTTTTGTTGAGCAATTAAATACTCACATACCACATCTAAATTTAAGAAACTACCAATAATAATTTTTGACGCATTTCTGCTTGCTTCTATGGCTTGTGTTCCATTTGTTGTTGAAATCGCAATAGTTTTTCCTTTTATTTTATTGTTCATATAACCAAAGGGGCTATTACCTAATTCAAAGCCTTCTATCATTTCACCGTCTCTTTCGGCAGCAGCCATAAATCCATTTCTTTGATATTCTTTAGCTTCTTCAACGGAGGCTACAGGAATCATTTTACTTACACCATTATAAAAAGCAGTAACTATTGCTGATGTTGCTCTAAAGATGTCTATAACAACAACTATTGCATCATCTTTGTGAAATAATGGGTATGCTTGAGGTGTATAACAAACTTCTATGTTCATGTTTTATAATTGTTGTTTACTATTGGTACCTTATATTATATATAAATCGATGTATTAATATTTTATTCTCTATTCAAAAATAACAACGGTTAAAAATCTGTGTCTAAATGAATAAAACTTACTTTAGAAAAGTGGTTTCTCGTTGAAAAGGTATGAAATATTTTTAAAATAGTTTTAGTTATGTTCAAAATATTTATTGTTGTATAGTTTATTAAGTTCATTGCTCTCCTTAAGCAAAACACTATCTTTCCTGTCCATAATTTTTGGTTTATTTTCATTAAAATTAGAAAAATGTAAGCCCCAAGAAATTATAAATATTAATAAACCTAAAACACAAACTAAAAGTATTATTAATGTTTTTCTGCTAATACCACCCTCATTACTATCCTTTTCAGAAACTAGCTTTGGCTCATTTTCATGTATACTTTCAGAAACAAGGTAATTACTTATTTCAACATCCACTTTTTCATCGTAACCAGAGGCCTGCCCATAAACTTCGTATGCCTTTTCAAAATCTATTGTTTTTACCCAGAGTTCAATATCGCGACTACCTATTCTATTATGAGTTGGCATATCTCCTAAAGGCTCTGAATCAAAAAAACATTCTATATTGTTTTCTGCAAGTTTGCTAACATACCATTTTAATTCTTTAACATCGAAACAAGTTGTTAAATGAGATAAATTAGTCTTGTCTAATTCCAACATAGTTTATTTTTTCAAAAACGGAATCTTACACACTTTTGCTTTTATAGCTTTATCTCTAATCATTATAAATATTTCGGTATCAGCTTTTGCAAATTCTTTATTTACATAACCCATTCCTAATGTAAAGTTGGAGATTGGGTACCTGAAGTAACTTTGCCTATAATATTTCCATTAGCATCAGCAATTTGGTAATCGTGGCGAGGAATTCCTCTATCAACCATTTCAAAACCAACTAATTTTTTTGTAACACCATCAATTTTTTGCTTTTCAATTGCAGCACGGTTTGTAAAATCTTTAGTGAATTTTGTAATCCAACCTAAACCAGCTTCTATTGGAGAAGTAGTATCGTCAATATCATTTCCGTATAAACAGAACCCCATTTCTAAACGTAAAGTATCACGTGCACCTAACCCAATTGGTTTAATTCCAAACTCTTTTCCTGCTTCAAAAATTGAATCCCACATTTTTTCAGCGTATTCGTTTTCAAAATAAATTTCAAAACCACCAGCACCAGTATAACCAGTATTAGAAACCACTACATTGTCTACTCCATTAAATTTTCCTTTAGCAAAAGCATAATAAGGAATATCAGCCAATTTAATATCGGTTAATTTTTGAAGAGTATCTAATGCATTAGGTCCTTGAATAGCAAGTAAAGATGTTTTTTCTGAAATGTTATGCATTTCAACATTTTTAGAATTATGTTTAGAAATCCAGTTCCAATCTTTATCAATATTAGAAGCATTTACAACCAACATGTATGTTTTAGCGTCAACACGGTATACAATTAAATCATCAACTATACCACCATCATTATTTGGTAAACAAGAGTATTGAGCTTTTCCATCCACTAATACAGATGCATCGTTACTTGTAACTCTTTGAATTAAATCTAGAGCATCGTCACCTTTTAAAATAAATTCGCCCATGTGGCTAACATCAAATACACCAACACTGTTACGCACTGTTGCATGCTCATCATTTAAACCGCTATAAGATACTGGCATGTTATATCCTGCAAACGGAACCATTTTAGCTCCTAAAGAAATGTGCTTTTGTGTAAGTGCTGTGTTTTTCATAGTGTATTTTATTGTTTTTAAATGATCTTACATTTTTAATTATATAATTATCATATACTTAATTATATAAATTAATCTACTCGGCAAACTTACTATTTAATTAATGAATTTAAAACATCTAAATAGTATTGTTTATTAGCTTCTACCGAATAGTTTTTCACAACAGTTGCTCTGCCTGCTTGCCCTATTCTATCTCTTAATTCAGGATTTTCAATTAATTTTGTAAGAACCTCAATCCAATCTTGAGTAGTTGAAGCCAAAAAGCCATTTACTCCATCGTTTATTATTGTTGTATTAACCCCAACTGGCGCCATAACAGTAACTACGCCACATGCCATATAGGATAATCCTTTTAAGCCACACTTTCCGTTTGCCCATTCATCATCAGGAAGCGGCATGATGCCAATATCAAACGCATTTAAATCTTTAACCTCAGTCTCTGAACTCCAAGATTTACTTATGACTTCAATATCAGAATGAGAATAATTAGTTTGTCCTATAATATGAATTTCGATTTTGTTTGGGTATTTAAGTATGATTTGTTTTAATACAGGAATAATGCTTTCAAAATGCTTGATTGTACTTATACTTCCACTCCAACCAATAACAACTTTATTAGTGTCCTTTTTTAATGGTAATGGTTTATGAAAATCGGTGTCTATTGTTGTTGGAATTATAACTGTGTTTTTATTAAACTGCTTAGCGTAATTTGCTAAATAAGTATTTCCTGCAATTACCTTATGCGCATGGGCAATATTAATACTTGTTTTATTTGGATTTTTTAAAAACTCAAACTTCTTGTTTTCTGGAGAGGTATCAAGCAACCAAATACTATCATCAAAATCAAAAATTGTTTTTGTTCTTTTATAAAATTGTTTTTCAAAAAACGAAGACCCTATCATTAATGCCTCACGTTGTATAAAAACTATATCATAATTTTTAGCTCTAATTATATCTTTAAAACGAATAAAAAAAGATTTTAAAATTATTAATGCCTTACCAAAATAATGACCAGGGTTATAAAATATAGCATCATCTTTTACATTAATTAATTCCGATAATTCCCAATCAAACCTCGATTGTTTAAAAAACGCAAGGTATTGTTCAAACCTATAACGTTGGCTAGGAGAGCGGTTTAAACGATGATCTACTATAAATAAAATTTTAGGCACTATAAATTTGATATGTTTAGTTATGAAAGCCGGTACAATGTACAAAAATTGTCAATTATTGAATACAATTGCTGTCGCATCTTTTTCAGAACCAGTTTGATTACTATTTGTTATTAATTAATTACATTTGTTTTTTATAAAAAAATATGAAGATTACAGAACATTTAAAACAAGCTAAAGACACTTTATTTTCAATTGAAATTTTACCTCCTTTAAAAGGTAAAAGCATCCAATCAATATTTGATGGTATTGACCCTTTAATGGAATTTAAACCTGCCTTTGTTGATGTGACTTATCATAGAGAAGAATATATTTATAAAAAAAGAGAAGGTGGTTATTTAGAAAAAGTGAGTATACGCAAACGACCAGGAACTGTTGGTATTTGTGCTGCTATTATGAATAAATATGCTGTAGAAGCTGTGCCCCACATTATTTGTGGTGGATTTACAGTAGAAGAAACAGAAAACGCCCTAATAGATTTACAATTTTTAGGAATTGATAATGTTTTAGCATTAAGAGGAGATAGCATCAAAACTGAATCTCAATTTGTACCTGAACCTAATGGTCATAATTATGCCATTGATTTAGTAAAACAAATAAAAGACATGAATAATGGTATTTATTTGGATGAAGAAATGAAAGATGCCTCTCCTACTAACTTTTGTATGGGTGTAGCTGCTTATCCTGAAAAACATTTTGAAGCTCCAAATTTATATAGCGATATGAAATGGCTTAAAGCTAAGGTTGAAGCTGGTGCAGATTATATTGTAACACAAATGTTTTTTGATAATTCTAAGTATTTTGAATTTGTAGAATCTTGCCGTAAAAATGATATTAATGTTCCTATTATTCCAGGCTTAAAAATTTTAACATCAAAATCGCAATTAATTGCTTTACCTAAAATTTTTCACATAGACTTACCTCAGGATTTATATGTTGAATTAGAAAAATGCAAAGATGATAAGGCTGTTAAGGAAATTGGTATTAAATGGGCAATTCAACAATCTAAAGAGTTAAAAAAGGCTGGAGTTCCGTGTTTACATTATTACACGATGGGGTCATCAGACAGCACAAAACGTGTTGCTAAGGAAGTGTTTTAACAAATTGTAATTAAAGTTTAAAGAAATTTTCTAATATTTTGAGCTATTGCCTCAAATTCTTCTTTTGATAATGCTAATTTTGAATTAGCAAAATTCATATCATTAGTTGTATTTATTGGAATTAAATGAATATGTGTGTGGGGCACTTCTAATCCTATTACACTTATTCCAATTCTATTACAGGGATTTGCCAATTTAATTGCTGTAGAAATTTTCTTTGCAAAATTCATCAAGCCAATATAGGTTTCTGAATCTAAATCAAAAATATAATCTACCTCTTTTTTAGGAACGATTAAGGTGTGGCCTTTTCTTAATGGAAATACATCCAAAAACGCAATGTAATTTTCGTCTTCAGCAATTTTATAGCAAGGAATTTCACCGTTAATTATTTTAGTAAAAATACTTGCCATTATATTATAATGAAATTTCTAAAATTTGGAATGGTATAACACCGGCAGGCACAGTAACATCAACTTTATCCCCAATTTTTTTACCAACTAAGCCTTTTCCAATAGGTGAGTCAATAGAAATTTTACCAGATTTTAAATCTGCTTCGTTTTCTGCCACTATGGTATAAGTCATTTCCATATTATTTTTAAGGTTTTTGATTTTAACCGTAGTTAAAATACTAACCTTATTAATGTCTAATTGAGATGCGTCAACTATTCTTGCATTCGCAACAATTTCTTCCAACTTCGCAATTTTTATTTCTAATAAGCCTTGATCGTTTTTTGCAGCATCATATTCAGCATTTTCAGATAAATCACCTTTATCTCTTGCGTCAGCGATAGCTTTAATTACATTTTTTCTTTCAACGGTTTTCAGTTCGTGTAGTTCGTTTTTTAATTTTTGTAATCCTTCCTCTGTATAATATGCAACTGTTGCCATTTTAATATATTGTTAAAAATAAAAGAATCCCGAAATACTTTCGGGACTCTTCAAAAATACGAATTAAATAAGATTTTAGAAATTAATTCTAGCACCAAATGAGTGAACTCCTCCAAATGGATTTGTAAATCTGTAAGAGTAGTCAACACCAAATGTTGATTTTTTTTCTCCAATAGGAATCTCAACAGTTGCGCCACAAGATGGTCCTGTAAAAGCTGTTGTTCTGTTTTCTTCCCCTCTAAAAATTCCTTTTTCAGTAGCTAAACCACATCTTACCATTAAAAATTCTTTCCAACCATATTCAACACCTAATAAGAAATTATCTTTAGTAAATGAATTTGAAGTAAAGTTACCAGCAACAGTTAATCTGTGAGTTTTTAATAAACCAGATGTATCTTTAGTTAAATAAAAATCATAAGCCGCACCAATGTTCAATAATGCTGGTAAATCAAAAGCAGCAGATTTACTTGATTGAGTAATTTGATAAGTATTACCATAAGCATTTGTTACAGTTCCTTGTACTGATAAACCATCGCCTTTATATTGCATTTTAGGTCCTACATTTTTTAATGCTACACCTAAATGTACTTGGTCATATTTACCAGTATGATATTGAATACCAGCATCAACAGCTACACCTTGTGCTTTAACGTTATCAATACCTTCTGAAAGAACACGTAATGTAATTCCACCAAAAATATTATCAGAAAACCCTTTTGCGTAAGAAATAGCAATATTTGTAAAACGTGGCGTAAACGTTCCTAATCCTCCTTCTGGTTGATCTTCAGTAGTACGCTCAATTTTACCAGCATTAATTGACATAATACCAATACCAATTGCACCAGTTTCTCCAACTCTTTGCGTTAAACCAAAAGTATTAATGTTAATTCCAGATCCTACTAACCAAGCAGAACGCATAAACATTACTTCTGTTTTACGAGTAAAAGCAATACCAGCTACATTCATATACTGTGCCTCTAAACCTTTTCCTCTTGCTGTTCCTGCTCCAGCCCAACCAGCAGAACGTGCATATGGATTTATTAATAATTGTGATGCTCCAGCTTGACCAGCACGTTCAGGATTTCCTGCAAACAAACTTGTGCTAGAAACAACAAGTGAACCTGTTATTGTTAAACTTAAGGCTATATGTTTTATTGATTTCATAATACTATTTTTATGTTATTAAAATTAACGATTAGTAGCTTTGTAAGTCTAAAGGACGCATAACTCCAAACCATTTTAATATTTTTTCACCTACACCTGGTACATCTATATGAATAATATATAATCCACTAGCAACTGGTATTCCACTTTGGTTTTTAACATCCCAATCTTGGAATGGTAAACGTTTAGAATGAACGTATTCAGATGAAGAAATGTTAATATCTTCTTGTCCTGTTACATCTCTATCGTATGTACGAACTAAAGTACCATTCATTGTAAAGATTTTAATTTTACATTTGTTAGGTAAATTAGTTATTCTAACTACATTTTCTAACCTGTTTTTCTCATAAGTTGAATAAGCATAGTAAGGATTTGGAACTACATTTATTAAATCCAAAGCAGATTTAGATTTATCAGCATTGTTTATTTCTGTGAAAATATCTGATGTATTAAATCTGTATAATCCAAAATTACCATTTGTATTACTTACTAAAGTATCAACTGTGTAAGAATCATACTGAACTTTAGAAGGCATTACTGGACATTGAGTTGATGCTGATAAATATCCTGGTAAATTAGAATAGTATGATCCAGCTAAACCTTTCTTATAAGATTTTTTAACTCGTAATCTTACTTTAGCATCACATGGCATATCTCCAGGATTTGTAAAAGCAAATCTGCTACTAGTTAACAATGGAATATTAACCCATAATGCTTCTGACCAAATATTTGCCATTAATATATTGTTTTGTGATCCCGTAGCTGGTGCCGCTTTCTTATATTCATGAACAAAGTCAACAAAATTAGCATAAGTACCTGCGCCTACATATTTACCATCTAAATTTAAAGAACCTGTTCCATTGTATTTAGTTTCACTTCTGTTATGACCAAATACATAAATGTAATGTCTACCACCAAATGCAGCATAGTTAGGTGAACCTGAGTTAATTTCAGCAACTGAAGTTGGGTTCCACATCATATCTGCGCCATTGTTTGCAGCTTGGTAAGAATCTTCTCCAAAAGCAATATTTAATCTTTCACCAGTTTCTAAATTAACTGCATATCCTGGGAACCAACTACATCCATAATTAAATGTATCTATTAAGGCTTCACTTAAATTACAGCCTGGTTTTCCGATTGCAATACCTTGCTTATCAACCGATTTAGCTCTTCTTAAATCAAATTTCTTAGCACCGTTTGGATTTGCAGCAGGTTCATCACATTGTTCAATAACCATTGAACGTGTCCATTTGCTCTTGTCTGATGTAAATACAATATCAATACTTGATAATAATCTAATATCATAAGTACCAGCTAATATACCTGCAGAGTTCATTAATGGATATCCTGGGGCAGCTTGAGTTGCCATATTTGGCGCAGTTGCAGGGAATTTATGCGCAGCAACTAAACAATAAGGTGCCCATGTTCCTCCTAACACTCCTTCAAATACTTGATTTGGGTCAATTGCATTCTCTCCAAAAAACATATCATTATTGTTGGCATCACCAGCAGTAGCCGCTTTATTAGAACCTGAGCGAATCCAGTTATATCCATTTGTACCATCTTTATCAGGAATACCAGTTAACCAGTTTTTTGATGGATCAGCAAAAGACATGGTAGCTTCAAGTAAATCACTTTGTAAAACAACTTTAGCTTGGGTAAATACAAGTGCAGTTGTTGTAGGAATACTGGTAATAGAACCAACATCATTTGTTTGACCAATGTTTACAGATAAACCAATTTCGCTAAAATAAAACTCTTCGCCTATTTTAATTGATTTACAAGGCTTATAATCTTTATTATTAGTTAAATCTCTTAAAACCCAAGTAACGCTATCACCTAAAATAGAACCATAATTTGTAAATTTATTCACTACTTTGCTACTCATTGAATAATTACAAGCACTGTCTAAAGCTTGTTTCTCATTACTGTAATATTTCTTTTTAATAAAGCTAATTGAGAATTCAGAATTTGGCACGTTTAAAGGATCTACAACTTTAACATTAACAGGGCCTCTACCATTTTCATAAGTTAAAGTGTTTACTCTTGAACCATTACTAACAATAGCATCCATAGTTTCTTGTGTAAAATCTAATACATTTCCACCATTACCAGTTCCTTCTACTCTAGTAATTTTTGGTCCGTATCCATAGAATGAGTTTGTAATAGAGCCAGATTTTTCAGGGTCTGGAATATGTGGAATTCCATATGCTTTTTTAGATTTACGACCTTCTAAATATGTAAGTTTTTGACCCAATGAACAAGCACTATTTAAGCCAGACCAAGGAGTATCTTCTTTGTACTCACCATATTGGTTATAAGCATAAGCAACTGCTAAAAAATAATATTGTTTATTGTTTACTACTTTTTTATCACTTGATGTAGAAAACTCATCTTTTGTAAAGTGGAAAGTTGAAGCGATTCCGTTATCTTTACCTTCTGCTTTTACTTTAGCAACATCACCACCACTTGATGCATCGTATTCATAATTTACTAAACGAGTAATACCATTATTTACATCACAACTAAATACTAATTTAGCTTTAGATAAATCTGTTAAATCTTCTTGAGTAACCGCGTCATTACGTAATTGATACACTTTATAACCTTCAAAATGGTAATATCTATCTACGTTTTTATAATAAGTTGTTGTAGTTGAACCAGATACAACAGATGTTGTTGTATCAACAATAATTGACACGTCTAATTCTTTATATTGGTTTAAGTAGTTATTAGAAGTAACTTTATTAGTAAAGTATAAAATTAATTCATTGTCCATTTCTTGAATAGTCATATCTGGAGCCTCAGGTCCACTTAATACTTTAAAGCAATTGTCAAATAATGATTGTGCTTTATCATCAGCTAATTTCAATAAAGGTAATGCTGATTTTGGTGAATTTGCAGCAGTAGCTTTTGCCCAAGGTAAACCTACAGTTACAAAATTTACAGCACCAGCTTCTAAAATAAACGGACCAGCAGATTGTAAGAAACGTCTATCGTTTGGTGTTGAAGTTTCTTCCCAGCTAGTAGCACCACAAGGGCTAGCAGGGTATGAGTCTCCAGGGAACATATAACTTGTTGGAGTAGCACCACCGTAACCAGAAGGAACATCACATGTAAATGGAGTACCATCTTTCCAAAATCCAGTCATGTATTGGTAAGTTTGTACCGCATTATTAGGATTTTGTGTATTTGGATTACTAACTGAAATGTTATTATTATAATATAAGAACTTACTCATTCCCATTTGCTCACCCGGTTCATCAATTGAACCATCTTTATCATCATCAATTCCATTTGCTGTGTTAATTGGTCCTTGGAAGAAATCGCAACCTAAAGCTGGCATGTAATCTAAATAACCCGGTACATCAGTAGTTTCATCATAAGAGTCACCGTTATAAACAAAGCCTAAACCTCTTTTAACATCACAACCAATATAATCATCTTGAGAATAACCTAAATCAGCATCAGTCCAAACAGTCATATACGTTTCATTTAATCTAAATGAAGAACGATTAATAATTTGGTAGCTATAAAAAGTTGCGTTATTAATTTCATCTGTTGTTTTAAATGCAAACGCTTGTGCTCTAACCTCTAAACCAATAGCTTTACCACCAGTTGCAGTGTGCACATCTCCTTTATCATTATAAACCCACCATAATGTTTCATCACCAAATACACGAGCTTTACAAACTCCTAAATTATCTTTTCCTGCGTTGTTATAAACATCATAATAAGGATAATCACCTTGTTCAGGCTCATAAACACCATCACCACCAGCAACACCAAATTTATCAACCCAAGGAGCTAAATACGGATCTTGATTTAAAGATAAATCACCATTACCAGGCCACTCTTTAATTGCAGTAGTAATTGGTCCTCCACCTAATACAAAATTATCAACCTCAGCACGTGTAATTTTAAATATCTTATCATATTTTAAACATTGATCAGGCGAAATAGATGCATCAATAGTGCTTAATGGACCAGTCCAAAAATCAACACCATCTTGTCTGTAGGTTTGTGCTGCCACTTTTAATTGACCACCATCATCCTTACCACCAAACCAAACGTTACCTGCGAAATTAGAAGAGGCACCTTTCGATTTATCTTCAACTTTTGGAACATAATAATATGCACTACCCTTATTTAAATCCCACCACATATCTGAACCAGAATAAATAATAGTTCTAACATTATTTACTGCTAATTCCATCCTCGAATTTGCAACAGCACAACCTGCTGTTACTCTATGAACAGATGATTTGCGAAAAGAACCATCATCCTTCATTTCTCTTGCTGTTGAGGAAATAACACTTAATGAACTAAGCGCTAAAAACAAAAGCTGTTTGTTGTATGTATTTATTGTTTGCATAATTAAATATTTTATTGATTAGAAATCTAACATTACACCAATTCTAATGGTACGAGGTCTTGAATAATTACTTGGGTTATTTAAAAATATATTATATTGATCAGTATAAGCTTGTGGATTAAAATTAGTACTTATTTGTTGTTGTCCTTGAGCTGTAGCTAAATATCCATCATCATCTGCATTTCCTGTATAATTAAATACATTTTGAATATTCTTAGTATTTAACAAGTTTAATACTTGTAGGTAGATATTTAATGCAGCTTTCTTTTGTTTATCTCCATCCTTTTTACCCCAAACTAAATCAATGTCTTTATCAATTCTTAAATTAGCACGTGATTGCCAATTTTTTGCTGAACCATTTAAAGAACCAGCAATTGGCGCTTTACCACTTTGAACTTGAGTTAATCCATTAGTTGTAATTGGAGTAGCTCTTTGATAACGTGTATAAGGTGTACCAGAACCAATGATGAAACTTAAGTTAGCACCCATGTTTTGGAAAATTTGGAAAGTTTGTTGAGTTCCTTTTTTAGTTCTATTAAACTGTGGTCCTTTGTAATCTTTTCCTTCACCAAAACGGTAATCAAAAGTAAATACCATATTATGGCGTTGATCATAATCTAAAGGTAAAGTAACACGTAAATTAGGTTGACCTGAACTTGCTAAATTAGCACCAGAGTTTGCACTTGAACCAGACCCATCAGCAAATTGCAATGTGTAGTTAGCATCAAATTGGAAACCATTTGTACGACGTAATTGAAATTCTAATGATAAACCTTTTACTGTACCAAAATCTTGATTAGCATAAGTTAAATACGTTTTTGGATATGCTTGGTTAACACTGATTTGAGTTACTTGATTTCTCATTTCACGGTAAAAAGCTTCAATTTTCAATACCGCATTTTTCTTTTCATTTAACACTTGGTTGTAACCTAAAGCATAATCAATTGTTTTTTCAGGTAATAAATTAGAGTTAGTAATAAAAGGTGTACTTGAAGTAGATCCAATATAATAATAATCAGTTGGGTCGAATCTCATATTCACATCACCAAAACCACCATTTGAAGGACGTTGTGTTAATACGTCATAATGTGCAAAGAAACTTGCAACGTCAGAAATAGGGAAAGAGAAAGCCACACGTGGCATTACATTAATTTGCGGTTTGTAATCTTTAAATGCATTAACACTAAATGGATTTTTAGCAGCAAAATCAGCGTCTTTTAACCATGGGCTAGCAACACCTGTTGAAAATAATGTTCCTGGATCAGAAACTTCTTTACCTTCTGCATTATACCAAGTTTTTCCATCTCTATATGCAGTAACAGTAGGATTAGAGCTTTTGTTATCATCAATATAAACTACAAAATCATCTTTAATATTTGCTGGTCTATCAGCCACTTTCTCACCAGCAGTATAAGCTTCTTGGAATAAGTAAGGATCTTTTAATACTTTTTGATTAGCATCAAAACGATCAACACGTAAGCCTACATTAAATTTAATATCCTTATAATCAAATTTATCTTGAATATAACCAGCTACATAAATTGGTTTGAATCCACCAATATTCATAGTCATATTTCCTTTAGAGTCTTTATTATTTAAGAAACCATCAATTGATGTGTTGTTTTTGTCTTTATTACCTAAATAATCATAACCATAATATGTTACTAATTGACTTGTAGCATTTAATTGCAAATCTTTAGCACTAAACATATCTAATGTTAATTCATCAGGATTTAACATATCAGTATTAATGTAACTTTGGTTATCAGCACCTAAACCCATTTTTTCTCTTAAAGATTTGTCAATTTGAGCTTGAGCATCAGCATTATATACATAATTAGCATAATAGTGATTTTCAGTACCACTTAATTCTGGAACTAATACTAAGTTTTTAGTATCTAAAGTAGTTAAATGAGAGTTAGTTAAAAAACGCATTCTATCCCATAAACTTACTGCATCAATTGTATATCCAGAAGAATTACGTTGATCATACTCTACCCCAACCATAATTGCATGGTTTTTAATATCTGCTGAGAAACTAGAACTAAAACGAGTTTGAGTATTATTTAAAATTTGGTATGAAGGATATTGGCGACCTGTTGGTAAAAAATAACCGTAAATTGCATCTGGTCTAATACCATTAATAAAACCATAGTTACTTGAAACATTTTGAATAGTTGGTAAGCTACCATAATAATCAAAAACTTGAGAAGTATAGTTTGCAGATGTTGCATTTATTTCACTTCTTTCGAAAGTTACAGGGCTGTATGAGCGGCCTTGATAAACCCAATACGAACTATCAGTTCCTGCAAAAACATTTTTATAATTAGTTAAACCTGTATCAGCAGTAATATTAAATTTACCAATATAACCATAGTCAAATAATTTGTCTTTATGTGTATCATCTTGTGTCTTACGTTTTGAGTTTTCGTAAGATGCTAAGAAAGTAAAATAAGCGTTAGAAATTATTGATTGTGATTTTTCTTTTTCAGCACCAGTTTGCGCTGTACCAAATTTTTGACGGATGCTTGCAAAAGTTCTCCAAGTAGTACTGATTTGTTGAGGGTTATTTTGCGCATTATATAAAGCATATTGATAAATGTAATTGTGTTGATTTCCATAATCTAATGCACCACCTAATGTTAAATTAGTATTAGGAGTGATTTTGAAATCTAACTTACCATTTAATTGAATACCTCTTGCAGCTACATTTTGGCGAGCACTAACTCTTTCAAAATCACCTTCATTTATATTATACAATGATGGATAAAATCCGCTACCAGATGGCGCAACGCTTAATGGAGTTTGCTCAACTTCTTTTAATTTATCATCTTTTAATTTATAAATTTTATTGTAAGAAGGATTTGGATCTTTTTCATATGTTCCTTGTCCTGATAAAATGAAACCAATTACAGGAGTTTTGTTACCTGCTGAATCTTTCTTTTGCCAAATTGGTCCACCTAATGAAAAACCTAATTGATTATATCCAAATTTATCAGTTAATTGAGAAGAAATTAATTCAATTCCTCCAAAGAAATTACTTTGAGGCCCACGAGTTGTTACAGAAATAACCCCTGAAGTTGCATCACCATATTGAGCAGGTAAACCACCAGTAATAACGCTTAATTGTTCAACACCTTGTTGAGGAACACCTAAACCACCAATTACTTTTACACCATCTACAAAATAAGTTGTGTTATTAGAACGACCACCTCTTACATTTAAAGCTCCACCTTCATCAGCTTGAAACACACCTGCTGTAGTTGCCGCAACAGAGTTAATGTTTTTTGTAGCCATATTGTTATACTCTTCACGAGTAACAGTTCCACCCGATTTAGTATCTGGATCAATTAAAGGTTCAGTATAACCAACAATTTCAACTACATCAGTTTCTAAACCACCTGATAAAGCAATTGTAATGTAAGTTGTTTTAGATTCACTCACAGTTACATCTTTCATTTCTTGAGGTGTATAGCCAACATAAGCACCTTTTACTGAATATTTACCAGGATTTAAAGGCTTAATAACAGCATATCCATCCATATCGGTAGTTCCTACACCTGCTTGCACTCCGTTTAAATAAGCAACAACATTTGCAAATGGAATGGCTTCACCATTGTTTTTATCTTTTAATAAAACCTTGATTCCACCAGCACTTTGGGCCATCATAGCGGCACTAGAAATAATAAGTGTTGCAATTGAAAGGTAAATTTTTCTTAACATATAATTAATTTTTAATTAAAATTCTTTGTTTTTCGAGCCGATAAATATATAAACCAAAGCTTATTAGTGCAAGTTTTTTTGGTACTTTTTTCAATTATTCTGATATTTATCTTACTGTTTTCCAAATTTTTCGTGTTAAAGGGTATTAAACTTAACAAGAATTAACACGAAATTACAAAAAACGCCAACAAATTATAAGAGCATATCTTAAATGGAGGCTACTTTTTAATAAGTGGTCGTTTTATAACAATAAGTGGTAAAATCAATTTTGTGATTTAGATTTTCGCTCTTTTGGTTGTTTTGTAGATTTGTGTTTTCCTTTCTTTGTAAACATACGTTCAAAAAATGGAGCACGTTGATGGTCATGATTTCGCTGAGCCTTAACCTTACTGCGTTTCATGCGTTTTCGCACTTCTTTAGTTTGTATGCGCTTGTGATGCGCTTTAATCTTTTTTTTCTCAGCTCTTTCTGCAGCCCTGTCTTCTTTCCACTTTTTACGATCCGCTTTGCGAAGTTTTCGTTTACTTTTTATAGATTGATCCTTTTTTGGGGGGCCACCGCCCTCTTGCGCATGAATATTAGTTTGCAAAAACGCAAAAAATAATACACAAAAAACTAATCTAAAAATCATACTAAAATATTATTTATAATGAATAACCTCAACGCCAAATTTTCTCAAAAATTCAACGCCTTCATCAGTTGGAATTTTTTTATATTCAGCATAACTATGTTTGTAATAAACTCGTTTAATTCCGGTAGTATAAATTACTCTAGCACATGATATACAAGGCGAAAGAGTAACATACAACGTAGAACCTTCAATAGCCGTATTGTTTTTTACAGCATAAAGGATAGCATTTTGCTCTGCGTGTAATGCCAAAGAACAACTTCCTTTACTATCTCTTGGGCAACCATCAACAGGAAATTCAACATCGCAATTATGAGTTCCTGCTGGGGGACCATTATAGCCTAATGATACAATACGGGTATCCTTAGTTAAAACTGCTCCCACTTGTGCTTTTACACAGTGTGAACGCGTTGCTAGCTTTTCTGCCAGCTCCATATATATAGTATCAAAAGAGGGTTTCATGTATTGCTTTAATTTTTAATTGTAATGTTATATGCGATAGTTTAGTTTGTAACTTCAATTTTTGCAAACCATAAATATCAAAATCTACAAATAGATTATAAATATAAATAAGTTAAAGGATTTAATAAAAAAAGGCAAGGAAATAAATTTTCTTGCCTTTTTTGAATTCTATATTTAGTGATTAAGACACTAATTGTTTTCCGAAACGTTTACGTTCATTTTCATCTAAATAAATTTTACGTAAACGAATAAAAGAAGGCGTAATCTCAACGTATTCATCACCTTGGATGTATTCCATAGCTTCTTCTAAACTAAACTTAATTTTAGGAACAATACGCATTTTATCATCAGTACCAGATGCACGCATATTTGTTAATTGTTTTTCTGTACAAATATTAACTACTAAATCATCAGGACGAATATGCTCACCAATAACCATTCCTGGGTAAATTTCATCACCTGCTTCAACAAAAAACTTACCTCTATCTTGTAATTTATCAATAGAATAAGCTACTGCAGTTCCTTTATCTTTAGAAATTAACACACCTGCAATACGGCTAGGGATTGGTCCTTTCCAAGGCTCGTAATCTTTAAAACGGTGAGCCATAATAGCCTCACCAGCTGTAGCAGTTAATACGTTATTACGTAAACCGATAATACCACGAGAAGGGATTTCGAACTCAATGTGAGTTAAATCTCCTTTTGCTTCCATCAACATTAAGTTTCCTTTACGTTGAGTAACTAAATCAATTACTTTAGAAGCAGATTCTTGAGGAACATCAACTGTTAAAACCTCAATTGGTTCACATTTTTGACCATCAATTTCTTTAACAATTACTTGTGGTTGACCTAATTGTAACTCATACCCCTCACGACGCATAGTTTCAATTAATACTGATAAATGCAAGATACCACGTCCGAATACTAAATAAGAATCAGGGGATGCTGTTTCTTCAACGCGCATTGCCAAGTTTTTTTCTAGCTCTTTAAATAAACGATCACGTAAGTGACGAGAAGTAACAAATTTACCATCTTTACCAAAGAAAGGAGAGTTGTTAATTGTAAATAACATACTCATTGTTGGCTCATCAATTTTCATGGTTGGCATTGCTTCTGGAGAATCGAAATCAGCAACTGTATCACCAATTTCAAATCCTTCAATTCCTGTAAATGCACAAATATCTCCTGTTTGAACTTCAGTAACTTTAATTTTACCTAAACCTTCAAACACAAATAATTCTTTAATACGAGATTTTTGAATTCTACCATCACGTTTTACAACGCTAACTGGCATGTTTTCTTTAATAATTCCACGGAAAACACGACCTACAGCAATACGACCAATAAAAGATGAATAATCTAATGAGGTAATTTGTATTTGTAATGTTCCTACACGCTCAGGTGCAGTTGGTATGTTTGCAATAATTGTATCTAACAAATAAGTTACGTCAGTTGTTTCGTTTTTGTAATCATTACTCATCCAACCATTTTTACTAGAACCGTATACTGTTGGGAAATCTAATTGATCTTCAGTAGCATCTAAATTAAAAAATAAGTCAAAAACATTATCATGAACTTCTTCAGGACGACAGTTTGGCTTATCTACTTTATTAATAACTACAATAGCTTTTTTACCAGCAGCAATTGCTTTTTGAGTAACAAAACGTGTTTGAGGCATTGGACCTTCAAAAGCATCTACTAATAAAATTACTCCATCAGCCATGTTTAAGGTACGCTCAACTTCTCCTCCAAAGTCAGCATGTCCTGGAGTATCAATGATGTTAATTTTTGTTCCTTTGTATGTAACAGAAACGTTTTTTGCTAAAATGGTAATACCACGTTCACGCTCTAAGTCGTTGTTATCAAGGATTAATTCACCAGAGGCTTGGTTTTCTCTAAATAAATTACATTGGTGTAAAATTTTATCTACTAATGTTGTTTTCCCGTGATCGACATGGGCAATAATGGCAATGTTTCTGATTTCTGACATGTTTGTTTTTTTTAAGGGTGCAAAAGTAGTGAATATTATAGGAGAAACCAATTTATCTTGCTGAAAATGTAGTATTTGAAATTTATTAGCAATTTATTTACCTGTTTAGCTTCAAAAAACAGCTAAAAATTAATATTACAAATTGTTATGTTATTTTTGAGAGCTAATTAACATTATTGAAAAAAACTCTAAAATATGTATTCAATTTTTCTGCAACTATAATTGCGCTTGGTTTATTTTCATGCCAAACAGAAGAACAACCTACCTCAAAAAAAGAGTATAAAGACACTTTAGTTTACCTCAACCACTCTGATACGGCCAAATATGTTGGCATAAATACATGTAAACTGTGCCATCAGGATATTTACAATACGTTTATAAAAACTGGAATGGGCAAAAGTTTTGATGTGGCAAGCAAAACTAAATCTGCGGGAGATTATCACACTTCTGTAATACAAGATAAAATAGGAGATTTTTATTATAAAGCTTTTTGGGAAAAAGACAGTTTAAAAATATTAGAGTACAGGTTGTCTGGAAAAGACACAGTGCACAAACGACTAGAAACTGTTAATTTTATTATAGGTTCGGGGCAACACACAAACTCGCATATACAATCGGTTAATGGCTATTTAAACCAAATGCCAATGACGTTTTATACTCAAAAGCAAAAATGGGACTTACCTCCTGGATTTGAAAATGGGCATAACACTCGTTTTACGCGTAAAATTGGATTGGAATGCATGAGTTGCCATAATAATTACCCCGATTTTGTTTTAGGGTCAGAAAACAAATTTGCTTCGGTGCCCGAAGGAATAAATTGCGAAAGATGTCATGGCCCAGGAAGTATACACGTTGCTCAGCGCTCAACTGGTGTAAAAATTGACACCTCAAAATTTATTGATTACAGTATTGTGAATCCTGCAAAATTAAGCATTGATGCTCAATTTGATATATGCCAACGTTGCCACTTACAAGGCAATACCGTTTTAAAAGAAGGGAAATCGTTTTATGATTTTAAACCCGGCATGAAGCTGAGCGATTATATGACTGTGTTTTTACCAAAATATAAAAATGCAGATGATGAATTTATTATGGCTTCGCATGCAGATAGATTAAAGCAAAGTAAATGTTTTATAGCTTCAACAAACTCATCTAAAGCAAATGCTACTAATAAATTAAAACCTTATAAAGATGCAATGACGTGTGTAACTTGCCATAACCCACATGTAAGTGTAAGAGAAACCAACCCAAATGTTTTTAATGAGGCTTGTAATAAGTGTCACAAAGAAGGGACAGAAAAGACTGAAAAGATAAAAGAGACCGCTGGGACTAGAGGGATTAATGATGAAAGATTAAAGACTAAAGATAATTCAATATTTGGCTCGAATTTAATTTGTAATAAAAAAGGGGTTAATAAAGCATCTAACTGCGTTAGCTGTCATATGCCAAAATCAGGATCAATAGATATACCACATGTAACTGTTCATGATCATTATATTAGAAAACCTCAACCTAAAACAATTTCAAAAAAAGAAAAAGAGGCCATAAAAGAATTTATTGGACTATATGCTATTAACGAAAAAAATCCTAGTTCATACATTAAAGCTAAAGCCTACCTTAACCAATACGAAAAATTTGAACCCAAAGCTTATTATTTAGATAGTGCAGCATTATTATTAAACTCCAAAACAGAAAACGATTTAAAAAACAACATTCAATTATTAATTCAACTTGAGTTTACAAAAAAGAATTATTCTCAAATTATTTCATATGTTAATACTTTAACTGACAATTATTTACTTAACACAAAACTTATAACAAAATCATATTCAAACGAACATGCGTGGACCTGTTACCGCATTGGAGAAGCGTTTTACAATACTGGCAATTACAACAAAGCACTAATCTATTTTGAAAAATCATTAACACTTGCGCCTTATGGTTTAGATTTTAAAAACAAAGTTGGGTCAACATTAATTTCTGTTGGAAAAAATAATGAAGCAATAAAAATATACGAAGAAATTTTGAAAGAAAATCCAAAACATGTTTCAGCACTTACAAATTTAGGATATATACAATTAGTAAATGGTGATGCAAAAGCTTGCGAAATCAATTATTTTAAAGCACTACGTTACGACCCTGATTATGAACCATTACTATTAAATATTGCTGGACTGTACGCGTACAAAAAAGATTTTAAAAACTCGCATGTGTATTTATTACGCTTACTAAAAAAGAATCCTAACAATCAACAAGCGCAGCAAGCTTTAAAACAAATAAATAGTTTACTATAAATTATTAACTAATGTCTATTATTAAGTCTACCTCATACAGCATTTACATTGAAAACAATACATTTAAAAGCTTAAATACTTTTTTATCAAAACACAACTACAGCAAATACATTATAATTTGTGATGAGAATACAAGTAATTATTGTTTATCTCATTTACTTTTTAGTTGTAAAGCACTTACAGCAGCCGAAATTGTAGAATTAGAAAGTGGTGAACAAAACAAAACTTTGGAAACATGTTTACAAGTGTGGGGTGCCTTAACAGATATTGGTGCAGATAAAAAAAGTTTAATTATAAATTTAGGAGGTGGTGTAATAACAGATTTAGGAGGTTTTGTAGCTTCAACTTTTAAAAGAGGTGTGGAATTTATAAACATACCAACTACCTTACTTGCCATGGTAGATGCCAGTGTTGGCGGAAAAACAGGGGTAGATTTTGAAGGGATTAAAAATCATATTGGTACAACGTATGTACCTAAAGGAGTTTTTGTAAACGCACAATTTATTGAAACGCTTAACCAAAGACAAATTACTAATGGCTATGCCGAAATAATAAAAATAGCTTTAATAGCAGATAAACCATTTTGGAATACGCTCAAAAAATTTAAAAAAACAAATCAGTTTTATTCAGAAACTATTATTGCAAAAGCAATTGAACTAAAAAATAATATTGTAAAAAAAGATTTACATGAAAAACACATACGTAAATCATTAAACTTTGGCCATAGTATTGGTCATGCCCTAGAAAGCACATTAATAGAGCAAAAGAAAGATATATTGCACGGTGAGGCCGTAGCTTATGGTATGATAATAGAATCTGAAATTGCATACATTTTAAAACATATTACAAAAAAAGAATTACAAGAAATTAAAGATTACATTGGTTTGATTTATAAAAAAATCAATATAACGTCTTCCACAAAAAAAATGATGTTGAAATATATACTGCATGACAAAAAAAATATTGGTAACAATTTATGTTTATCACTTCCAAAATCTATTGGCAATTATGAATTGATTTGTGATGTAGATATTTCTTTAATTGAAACCGTTTTATCATAAATATCTACATAAAGAAAAGGTTGATTTTTACTTTTTTACTTAAAAACGTATAGCGTTTTACACAAAATTGTTAATAAACATAAATTACAATATATTGATTATTAATAAGTTAAATGCTTTAATGAAAAAAATTATTTAAGAAATTAACATTAAAAGGCTTAATAATCAAATAAATACCCTATATTTGCCACCCTAATTTAAAAAAATAATAACAATGGAAAAACGCTATGAGACGGTCTTCATTTTAACTCCCGTTTTGTCTGAT
>ERZ724520.330-NODE-330-length-25855-cov-5.517403_pt1 | contig 25855 bp, 22 predicted proteins | sample MGYA00376053_ERZ724520 | MGnify/ENA primary metagenome ERZ724520 (study PRJEB28724, sample SAMN07190886) | activated sludge metagenome | isolation source: activated sludge of sewage treatment plant in Hong Hong | place: USA: Christiansburg, Virginia | collected...
GGTCGACGGCGCGGTAGATGCGCATCGAGGCCGGCAGCAGGACGGCGGGCTCGTCGGGGGACACCCAGGCAGCCTGAGCGGGCGGCCGGTCCCAGGCGCTGTCCCACAGCAGTTCGTATGCCGTGAGCCCGGGTGGGCGCGGCAGGGTCACGGTCCCCTCGTGGGCATCGCCGTGGAAGACCACGAGCAGCGACTGGTGCCCGTGGTGGGCGCCGTCGAGAAGCATCTGCAGGGTCCGGACGCGAGCGTCACCCCAGCGATCCATCGTCATGGGATGTCCGTCGGCGCCGTACCACTCGAGGTCCTTGGACCCGTCGAGATGGACCGGCCCGCCACTGAAGAAGTCGCGCTGGCGCAACACCGGGTGTTGGGCCCGCAACTGGATGAGGAACTGCGTCGTGGCCAGCAGGTCGGCCTGCCAGGGGGCGAGATCCCAGTCGTACCAGGAGGTGTCGTTGTCCTGACAGAAGGCGTTGTTGTTGCCGTGTTGGCTCCGACCGAACTCGTCGCCGCCGTTGAGCATCGGCACCCCGGTCGACACGAGCAGGGTGGCCAACAGGTTGCGGATCGAACGGTGCCGCAGCATCGAGACGCCGTCGTCGATCTGGCCTTCGATGCCGTGGTTCCACGAGGAGTTGTTGTCGGCGCCGTCGCGGTTGTCCTCGCGGTTGGCTTCGTTGTGCTTGTGGTTGTATGCCGTGAGGTCGGCTGTCGTGAAACCGTCGTGTGCCGCAACGAAATTGATCGAGGCGATCGTGCCTCGGTCACGGTGGTGGAAGAGGTCGGCCGATCCGGCGAGCCGGGTTGCCAGGTCCTGCACCCCGTGCCCCGGCTGACCGGCCAGGTTGCGCGCGAGGTCGGTGAGCCAGAAGGAGCGCACCCGGTCGCGGAACCGGTCGTTCCACTCAGAGAACAGTGGGGGGAACTGCCCCGTCCGCCAGCCCTGGATGCCCAGGTCCCACGGCTCGGCGATGTTCTTCACCTGCGAGAGCACCGGGTCGGTACGCAGCGCGATGAGCAACGGGTGATCGTGGTCGAACTCGTCGTTCTTGCCGCGGCCGAGGGCGACGGCCAGGTCGAAGCGGAACCCGTCGACGTGGCACTCCTGCACCCAGTAGCGCAGCGAGTCGAGGATCATCCGGACCGCGACGACGTGGCGCACGTCGACGGTGTTCCCGCAGCCGGTGACGTCGATGTCGTCCCCGCGCCCGTCAAGCCGGTAGTAGGCGCGATTGTCCAGGCCTCGCCAGGACAGCGTCGCGCCGCGCGCCGACTGCTCGGCGGTGTGGTTGTAGACGACGTCGAGGATGACCTCGATGCCGGCCGCGTGCAGCAGTTTGACCATGCCCTTGAACTCGTCGAGGGCGCCCTGTGGGTCGCGCGCGGCGGCATACCTCGCGTGGGGGGCGAAGAAGCCGAGCGTGTTGTAACCCCAGTGGTTGATCAGCCCGCGGCGCCACACCTCCGGCTCGGTCGTGAACGTATGCACCGGCAGCAACTCCACCGCCGTGATCCCGAGCCGCGTGAGGTAGTCGATGGTCACGGGGTGGGCGAGACCGGCATACGTGCCGCGCAGGTTCGCCGGCACTCCGGGCAGGCGCATCGTGAGGTTGCGCACATGCGTCTCGTAGATGACCGATTCGGTCAACGGCCGTCGCAGCGGGCGGTCGTCGCCCCAATCGAAACCTCCGTCGACGACGACCGAACGCGGGACGTATGCCGCGGAGTCCCGCTCGTCGATCGCGTAGAGATCCTCGGGGCGCAGGTCCGAGGACGTGCGGTGGCCGTAGACCTCAGGAACCCAGGTGACCTCGCCCTCGATAGCGCGGGCGTAGGGATCGAGCAGCAGTTTGGCCGGGTTGTAGCGCATCCCGTCATGCGGGGCCCAGGGCCCGGAGACCCGGAACCCGTACCGCTGGCCAACGCCCATGCCGGGCACGAACCCGAACCAGTAGCCATAGACGCGCTCGGTCAGGGGAACCCGGCGCTCGGTCTCGCCGTGGACATCTCCCGGCTCGAACAGGCACACCTGCACGCCATCGGCGTGACCGGCATACACACACACCTGGGCACCGCCCTCGACCAGTGTCACTCCCGGGGGCGGCGGGTGGTCGCGACTCGTGAGAGACCGATGCAACATGCCCTCCAGCCTAGGTGGACACTACGGTTGTGGCATGACGGATCCCACCGCCCTGCCCAATTTCCCGCCGCCCTCGGACGAGCATCCGCTGCGAGGGCGGGTGCTTGACGCCCTGCAGGACCTGGGCATCGAGCCGGTCATCGACTCCGACGGCGACGTCGCCTTCCAGGTCGGCGAGCCCTCGCAACAACTGTTCGTCCGCTGCCAGGACGGGGACTTCCCGGTGATGCGGATCTTCGGCCAATGGCAGATCGGAGCGCCGGCGCCCGAGGACGTCCTGGCCCGCCTGATGCGCTGCAACGAGGTCAACCTCGAGTGGCAGGTCGCCAAGTGCGGCGTCGCCGGCGACAACCTCATCGTCACGTGTGACCAGGTCGTCATGCCTGGGGCCGACCTCGGCCAACTCATGCAGTTGTCGGTGACGCTCGTGCTGCAGGTCGTCGGCGCGTGGTACGGATCGTGGGATCAAGGGCGCGACGAGGCGCCGGGAGCAGGAGGCAGTGATGGGTGAGTTCGTGCGGCTCGAGGTCGCCGATGGCATCGGAACGATCCGGCTGGATCGTCCGAAGATGAACGCGCTGAACCTGCAGGTGCAGACCGAGATCGAGGAGTGCGCCCGCGAGGCGACCCTGCGTGACGACGTCGCGGCGGTCATCGTCTATGGCGGTGAGCGGGTCTTCGCGGCCGGCGCCGACATCAAGGAAATGCAGTCGATGTCCTACACCGACATGGCGGTCGCGGTCGAAGGCCTGCACTCCTTCACCACGACGCTGGCCCGGATGCCCAAGCCGAGCGTCGCCGCGATCACCGGCTATGCCCTGGGCGGCGGCTGCGAGTTGGCGATGTGTTGCGACTTCCGGCTCGCCGGCGAGTCGGCTCAACTGGGCCAGCCCGAGATCCTGCTGGGCATCATCCCCGGCGCGGGCGGCACCCAGCGCCTCACCCGCCTGGTCGGCCCGGCCAAGGCCAAGGACCTCATCTACTCCGGTCGCTTCATCAAGGCTGACGAGGCACTCGCGATCGGGCTCGTCGACCGGGTGGTCCCGGATGACCAGGTGTATGCCGCCGCGCGCGAGTGGATGTCACAGTTCGTCGGTGGTCCGCGGTTCGCTCTCAAGGCGGCCAAGGAGGCCATCGACCGAGGTGGCGAGCTCGACCTCGACTCCGGGCTGGCCCTGGAGAAGTCGCTCTTCTCGGCCTTGTTCGCCACCCACGACCGGTTCGTCGGCATGGAGTCCTTCGTCGTCAACGGGCCGGGCAAGGCGCAGTTCGAAGGCCGGTGAGACGGCGCGCAGACGGCCTGGACGTCCTGGTCGTCTATGTCCCGCGGGCGTCGACCGAGGCGCTGCTGGCTGCCCTCTTCGCGGCCGGAGCCGGCGCGGTCGGTGACTATCGCGAGTGTGCCTGGGTGACGTCGGGCCTGGGCCGGTTCCGGCCCCTGCCCGGCGCCAACCCCGCCGTTGGCGACGTGGGGGAGCTCGTCACGATCGAGGAGGACCGCTGCGAGTTGGTCATCCCCACGGGTCGTCGCGACGAGGTGATCGCCGCCCTCCGAGCGGCCCACCCCTATGAGGAGCCGGCCTTCCACGTCATCGAGACCGCCCCGCTGGACTGACGTCAGGACAGCCGGGTCATCTCGACGGAGACGAACATGTCCGAGGTCCGGCTCCCGGTGAAGATGCCGGTCAACGGCGCCACGTCGCGATAGTCGCGCCCGACGGCCACCTCGACGTGCAGGTCGCCGGGGCGGATGTTGTTCGTCGGGTCGGCGCCCACCCAGCCGTCGTCCCAGAACTGGATCCACGCGTGCGACTCCCCGGCATAGGGGACGCCGAGCTCACCCGAGCGGCTGGGCATGAGGTAGCCCGACACGTAGCGGGCCGGGATGCCCACCGACCGCAGGGCCCCCAACACGAGGTGGGCCATGTCCTGACAGACCCCAGAGCGCTGTTCCCAGGCCTCCGAGGCCCGGGTGTGGACTCCGGTGGCACCGAAGACGTACTTCACCTCGGCGTGCACGAGATCGACGACCGCCACGGCGAGTTCCCAGGGCGTGGCGCTGATCCGGCGCAGTTCGGCAACCGCGGCGAGCAGGTCGGGCGGAGGCGCGACCCGGTCGCCGATCTCCAGCATCTCGCAGTGGGTGTCGGTGACGTCGAGGCTGGTCAGGTCGCCCCACTGAAGGCGCGGCTCCTCAGAGGTATGCCGTTGCACGTCAACGGTGCTCGTCGCGACGACGTTGAGCGACTCATGCCGCTCGAACACCTCGAACGCCGTGACGGTGGTGCCCCAGTAATCGGTGTAGGTGTAGGTCCACGGCACCGGAGAGATATCGATCCGGCTGTGCACGACCTGCTGCTCGTGGGTGGAGCGGGGGAGCATGCGGATCTCGTTGAACGACGCGGTGACACCACCGGCATACGAATAGCCGGTGCGGTGGACGATGCGGATGGTGGCGCTCACTGGGCTCCACCGCGCCATTCGGCGGCAACGGCACCCTCGAAGTATCGCGCCGAGATCGCGGCGTTGGCGCGGGCGCAGGTGATCTGCAACTCGGCCATCCGTTCCGGCAGGTCGAGGAGCACCTCTCCGCGAGTGCGATATTCGAGCTCGGCGCGGGCCCGGCCCAGGGTGCGGGCGACCTCGTCCTCGGTCAGGCCGCGACGCTCGGGCGGGGTGAGCCGATCGAGGGCATCCATGGCGGTGTCGAGGGTGTGGACGATCGAGCGCGGGAAGAGCCGGTCCAGCAGGAGGAACTCAGCGGCCTCACTGTCGGAGTCCTGGTCGTGGTGGCCGCGGACGAAGGCGTGGTGGGCCCCGCAGGCGCGCAACGTGCTCGACCACGCGGTGGCTGCAGGCCCGGTGGCGGCGGACGCCGCGAGACGTGCCGTCATGTCGATGCGTTCCAAACTGCGGCCCAGCACGAGGAAGTACCACCCCTGGTCGTGGGACATCGTGCCGTCGGCGGTCGCCGTGATGACGGCGCACCGCTCCCGCACCCACCGGAACGCGAGCGCGGGACGCACCTTCGCGAGCTCGCCGCGCTGCACGGCATACCAGGTGGTGTTGATCGCCTCCCACATCTCGGTGGACACGGTCTCACGGGAGCGCCGGGCGCTCTCGCGGGCGCCCTTGAGGGCCGAGACGATCGACGCGGGTGAGTCGGGGTCATGACAGAGGCGACGCAGCACGAGGTCCTCGGTCGCGGGGCCCTCGTGGTCGATCCCCATGACGGTGAGCAACCGATCGGCGGACGCCCGGGCGTCGATGACAGGATCCTCGACAGACAGGTGCAACTGGACGTCCAGAAGGCGCGAGGTATCCTCCGCCCGCTCGAGGTAGCGGCCGATCCAATAGAGCGACTCGGCGATGCGGCTCAGCACGGGTCCTCCTGGTGAGCGCGCTGTTGCTGTTGCTGTTGCTGTTGCTCGACCTGGGAGTGTTCGGAGTGCTGAATGGCGACGCTGCGGGCCTGCGGATGCACGACCGATGACGCCGCCGCCGGACGGGCGCGGGGTGCCGGGATCGGCTCGATGTCGCCTACCTCGTGGTTGGCCAGCACCCAGGTGTCCTTGGAACCGCCACCCTGGCTGGAGTTGACGATGAGCTGGCCCTCGCCGAGAGCGACGCGGGTCAGCCCTCCGGGCAGCACCCACACGGACGACCCGTCGTTGACCGCGAAGGGACGCAGGTCGACGTGGCGAGGCGCCAACTGCCCTCCGACGAGCGTCGGCACCGTCGAGAGTTGCACGACGGGCTGGGCGATCCACCCGCGGGGGTTGGCCTGGATCCGGGCCCGAACGGCATCGAGCTGGGCGGTTGACGCCGCAGGGCCGATGACGATGCCCTTGCCGCCCGAGCCGTCGACCGGCTTGAGGACCAACTCCGCGAGGCGGTCGAGGACCTCCGCCCGGTGCGCCGGGTCCTCGAGACGCCAGGTGTCGACGTTGGGCAGCACCGGCTCCTCACCCAGGTAGTAGCGGATGAGGTCAGGGACGTAGGTGTAGACGAGCTTGTCGTCGGCGACGCCGTTGCCCAGGGCGTTGGCCAGGGTGACGTTGCCCGCGCGGGCCGCGTTGACCAGCCCCGCGCAGCCCAGCAACGAGTCGCCCCGGAAGTGCACCGGGTCGAGGAACTCGTCGTCGACCCTGCGGTAGATGACGTGGACCGGACGCAGCCCGGTCGTCGTGCGGACCATGACCCGCCCGGCCTGGCACACCAGGTCGCGTCCCTCGACGAGCCGGCAGCCCATCATCCGGGCGAGGAGGGCGTGCTCGAAGTAGGCGGAGTTATAGACGCCCGGGGTGAGCACGACGACGGTCGGGTCCGACACGCCGCTGGGCGCGCTGGCCCGCAGCGCAGCGAGCAGGTGGGCGGGGTAGCTGCGGACCGGGCGGATCCGGTGGTCGGCGAATACCTCGGGCAGAGCGCTGGTGAGGGCCCGGCGGTTGGTCATGACGTAGGAGACCCCGGAGGGGATCCGTACGTTGTCCTCGAGCACCCGGAACCGGCCGTCGCCGTCGCGCACGAGGTCGATGCCGCTGACGTGCACCCGAACCCCGTTGGCCGGGGTCAGCCCGGCGACCACCCGATGGAAGTGCGGCGAACTCGTCACCACGGTCCGCGGCATCACCTCGTCGTTGAAGAGGTCGCCCGGCCCGTAGACGTCATCGAGGAACCGCTCCAGGGCCCGCACCCGTTGAGTGAGCCCCACCTCGACCGTCGCCCAGGTGTCGGCGTCGAGCAACCGCGGCACGATGTCCAGCGGGAACGGCCGTTCCTCGCCGCCGATGTCGAAGGTCACGCCCTGCTCGACATAGATGCGAGCCAGGAAGTCCGCACGCCCACGCACGTCCGCAGGACTCATCCGGGTTAACCGGTTGTGGACGTCGGTGTACCCCGATCGAACCTCGTTCGGCGCCGCCTCGAACATCTCGTCGAAGGTGCGCTCGCGGGCGGCATACCCGGCGAATAGCGTGTCCACGAGGGAGGACGTTAGGGCCGAACGATTTCCAACTCGTTTCGTCCGCGTTCCGTCGTGGAGACATCGCCCGCGCAGGTGTGCCGTGCCGACGGTCACGTGGGTCGCGCGTGAGTCGCGTCACGCGGCATACCGTGAGGTGGTGGGCATCACGCCCAGGGCGGCGGGGAGTGTCGGCCTGACCTGACAGGATGGTCCAGACCCTAACCAGCACACGGGAAGAGGACGTGTCTAGATGAACATCGTCGTCTGCGTGAAGTATGTGCCCGACGCGCAAGCAGAGCGCACCTTCAACGCCTCCGACAGCACGACCGATCGCGTCAACGTCGACGGGTTGCTCTCCGAGCTCGACGAGTATGCCGTCGAGGAGGCGCTCAAGATCGTCGAAGCGGGCGAAGGTGAGGTCACTGTCCTCACCATCGGACCCGACGAGGCATCCGACGCGATCAAGAAGGCCCTGCAGATGGGCGCCGACAAGGGAGTGCACGTCATCGACGACGCCATCCACGGCTCCGACGCTCTCGCGACGTCGCTGTTGCTGGCCAAGGCGATCGAGAAGATCGGCGTGCCCGACCTCATCGTCACGGGGATGTCCTCGACCGACGGCATCATGGGCGTCGTTCCGACGATGCTCGCCGAGCGCCTCGGCCTGCCGGCCGTGACCTTCGCGTCCGAGCTCACCGTGGGTTCCGGCACCGTGTCGGCGCGCCGCGACGGTGACGTCGCCAGCCAGACCATCGAGGCCGCGCTGCCGGCCCTCGTGTCGGTGACCGACCAGATCAACGAGCCGCGTTACCCCTCCTTCAAGGGGATCATGGCGGCGAAGAAGAAGCCCGTCGAGACGTGGACGCTGGCTGACCTGGGCGTGTCCGCCGACGAGGTCGGCCTCGACGCCGCCTGGACCAAGGTGACCTCCTTCGAGGCGCGGCCGCCGCGCGCGAAGGGCACCATCGTCAAGGACGAGGGTGACGGCGGAGCCAAGCTCGCCGGCTTCCTCGCCGAGCGCAAGTTCATCTGAGCGGCGACGCGGGAATAGGAGATCACTGACATGGCTGAAGTTCTCGTCCTCGTCGACCACGTCGACGGCGCGCTGCGCAAGACAACCACCGAACTGCTCACCATCGCCCGGCGGCTCGGCGAGCCGTCGGCCGTCTTCATCGGATCCGGCTTCGATGCCGCCAAGGAGGGGCTGGCGGCATACGGTGCGGAGAAGGTCTACCGCATCGACGCCGACCTGTCCGGCTTCCTTGTGGTGCCCCAGGCCGAGGCCCTCGCCGCGGTCGCCGCCCAGGCGTCCCCGGCAGCGGTGCTCGTCGCGAGTTCACCCGAAGGCAAGGAGATCGCCGCGCGCTTGGCGGTCAAGCTGGGCTCCGGGCTCATCACCGACGCGGTCGACGTGCAGTCCGACGGAGCCGGTGGGGTCTCGACGACTCAGACCGTTTTCGCCGGTTCTTACACCGTCAAGGCGACCGTCACCAAGGGCACGCCGGTTATCGCGGTCAAGCCCAATTCGGCTGCGCCCGAAGCGGTTGCTGGTGCTGCTGCCGAGGTGACCGTCCCCTTCGAGCCGTCGGCGCTGGCCCAGTCGGCCAAGATCGTGTCGGCCAAGCCGAAGGAGAAGACGGGTCGCCCCGAGCTCACCGAAGCGGCCATCGTCGTCTCGGGCGGACGTGGCACCGGTGGCGACTTCTCCAAGGTCGAAGCCTTCGCCGACTCCCTCGGCGCAGCGGTCGGTGCGAGCCGCGCCGCTGTCGACGCCGGCTGGTACCCGCACAGCCACCAGGTCGGCCAGACCGGCAAGCAGGTCAGCCCCCAGTTGTACGTTGCGTGCGGCATCTCCGGTGCGATCCAGCACCGGGCCGGCATGCAGACCTCGAAGACGATCGTCGCCGTCAACAAGGACGAAGAGGCGCCGATCTTCGAGCTGGTCGACTTCGGAGTGGTCGGCGACCTGTTCGCCGTGCTCCCGCAGGCGACCGACGCGGTGGCGGCGGCCAAGGCCTAGTCGCGCACGCGGCATACGCTGCGGGGTCCGGACCGGTGGTGGTCTGGGCCCCGCTTCCGTATGCCGGCTTGCCGCCGCGCGCTGGGATTGGTTGACTCCGCCCGTGGATCTCTTGCTGTTGCGGCACCAGCCGACCCTGTGGGGCCAGGCCGTACGCCTCGATCCGATGGGGCCCGAGCACTACGACGGGCTGCGGCCCTTGTTCGTCGGCGACTCCGACAGCCCGTTGGCCTTCGTGCTGGCCGAGAAGGTCCGCGTCGGGCTGGCCGTCGCCAAGGACCGACCCGATCGGGCTGACTGGGCCATCGTGCGGATCGCCGATCAGCGGGTCGTGGGGGAGGTCGTGCTGTTCTCCCTCGACGCCGATCACGACGCGATGGAGTTCCGCATCGCGCTCGTCGGCCCGGAGGAGTTCGGCCAGGGCTACGGGACGGAGGCGACCCGTCTGGTGCGGGACTTCGCCTTCGGGCCGCTGGGGTTGCGCCGGGTGAGCCTGGAAGTCGGCGCGAGTAATGCGCGGGCGCGGCGGGTGTATGACCGGGCGGGCTTCATTGTCGAGGGAGTGCGCCGTCAGGTGCGGCTGGTCGACGGGGTGTGGGACGACGTGGTCGACATGGCGATGCTGGCCTCGGACCCGAGGCCCTGAAAGACCCGAGGCCCTGAAAGACCCGAGGACTTCTACTCGGAGTCGGCGATGGGCTCGCGTCGCCGGGTCAACTCAGCTCGCCCGCGGGTCCACACCTTGCCCGGCGAGGTGACCGCCGAACGAGCCGCCCGGCGGATCCGGTTGACAGCAACCCGCAGGCGGCCGACCTCGACGATCCGCCAACCGCCAGCCAATGCCATCAGCCGCAGTTCGTGGTCGGGGTTGACGGCGACCGGGTTGCCGACGATTGCCAGCATCGGCTCGTCACTCACCGAGTCCGAATACGCGAAGCACTGCGCCAAGTCGTAGCCATGGGTCGCGGCGAGCCCGCGGATGACCTCCGCCTTGCCCTCCTTGTAACAGAACGGCCCGGCCAGGGTGCCGTCGAAACACCCCGCCTCGTCCCGACCGGCAGTGGTCCCCACGCCGTAGTCCATGCCCGCCGCCACCGCGAAACGCAGAACGATCTCGGTCGGGCTCGCCGACACGAGGACGAGCTCGTGACCCTGAGCGCGATGTTGGGCGAGCACCTCTCGCATCGTCGGGGTGATCGTGGCGACCAGGTCGTCGAGAAAGCCATCTGCGAGCCGTTCAACCTCGGAGCCAGGGTGTCCCTTGACCCCGCGCAGGATCCGGTCGCGGACCTTGGCTGAGCTGTCGTCACTGGCTCCGCGCAGCATGAACGAGGCGTTCCGTGCCAGGTCGAGGGCCAACTCCCGCTTGCTCACCAGCCCCGCGCCGAAGGCAGCCTTGGCGAGCGGAATGTTGGCCGACCCAGGAATGAGCGTGCCGTCCAGGTCGAAGAACGCCGCGATCCGCGTGCCAGAGGGGCCGGTGTGGGTCATGCTCGCTGAGCTCCTCGGGACGGGGACGAACCAGCACATCATGGCGCAGGTCGCGGTTGCTTGCCAGGGTTCTCCCTCCCCCTTTCCGCCCCGTGACCGACCGTCCACGGTATGCCGCGGCGCGGCGGCATACTCACGCGCGGCTTAGGATCGGCGGGTGCCCGTGTACCTCGACCATGCCGCGACGACGCCGGTCTTCCCGGATGTCGCGGCTGCGATGTCGGCGCAACGGGATCGGGTCGGCAACGCCTCGTCGTTGCACACTGCGGGCCGGGCTGCCCGGCGGGTCGTCGAGGAGTCCCGCGAGCGGTTGGCCGGAGTGCTCGGCGCTCGGCCGTCCGAGGTCGTGTTCACCTCCGGGGGGACCGAGTCGGACAACCTCGCCGTGGCGGGCGTCTATCGGGCTCGCCGGGACGCAGACCCCCGGCGGCGTCGGCTGCTTGTCAGCGCGATCGAGCACCACGCCGTGCTCGACTGCGTGCAGGCGCTGGTCGACCGCGAGGGCGCCGAAGTCGACTGGCTGCCCTGCGATGCCGATGGTGTCGTTCAGGTCGCCGACGTGCGCGCCGCCATCGCCGACGACCCGCAGTCGGTCGCTCTCGTCTCGGTGATGTGGGCCAACAATGAGGTCGGCACCGTGCAGGACGTGGCGGCGATCGCCGCGGAGGCGCACGCGCACGGCATACCGATGCACACGGACGCGGTCCAAGCGGTCGGTCACCTACCCGTGGACTTCTTGGCCAGCGGCGTCGACCTGCTCACCCTGACCGGGCACAAGGTGGGCGGGCCGATCGGGTCCGGCGCCTTGCTCGTGCGGCGGGAGCAGGACGTCGTGCCGTTGGTCTACGGCGGCGGCCAGGAGCGCCAGATCCGTTCCGGCACCCTCGACACGGTCGGGATCATCGGGTTGTCCCTCGCGGTCGAGGCGTCCGTGGGGATGCTTCCGGTGGAGGGACCGAGGCTGTGCCGGTTGCGGGACGACCTCATCGAAGGCGCGATGGGGCTGGGTTATGACATCCGGCCCGGTGGGATGTGGCAGCCGGGCGACTGGGCGAGCCGGTCGGCCGGCAACGCGCACCTGCTCGTCCCCGGATGCGAGGGTGACTCGTTGCTCTACCTGCTCGACGCGGCCGGGGTCGAGTGCTCGACAGGGTCGGCCTGCCAGGCCGGGGTGCCGCAGCCCAGCCACGTCTTGTTGGCCATGGGGTTGAGCGAGCGCGAGGCGCGGGGAGCCCTGCGCTTGACCTTGGGGCATACCTCCACGGGGGCGGACGTCGAGGCGGTCCTGGCCGCATTGCCTGCAGCGCTCGACCGAGCACGTCGGGCTGCTGGGGTCGCCTGATGCGCGTCGTCGCGGCGATGAGCGGCGGGGTCGACTCGGCGGTCGCCGCCGCGCGGTTGATCGACGCCGGGCACGAGGTTGTCGGGGTGCACCTGGCGCTGTCCGAGGACGCCCGGGCGGTGCGCGAGAAGGCCCGAGGCTGCTGCACGCTGGAGGACTCGGCCGACGCGCGCCGCGTCGCCGATCGGCTGGGCATCCCGTTCTACGTCTGGGACCTGTCGGCGCGCTTCCGTACCGAGGTGGTCGAGGACTTCGTCGCCGAGTATGCCGCGGGCCGCACCCCCAACCCCTGCCTGCGCTGCAACGAGCGGATCAAGTTCGCCGCGCTGTTGGACAAGGCGGTGGCGCTGGGCTTCGATGCGGTCGGGACCGGTCACTACGCGCAGGTCGTGGAGGGTCCGAATGGTCGCGAATTGCATCGGGCGGTCGATGCGGCGAAGGACCAGTCCTATGTGCTCGGAGTGCTCGATGCCGACCAACTGGCCGGGGCGTTCTTCCCGCTGGGTGGGTCGACCAAGGCGCAGGTTCGCGAAGAGGCTGCGGAGCGTGGGTTTGCGGTGGCTCGGAAGCTCGACTCGCACGACATTTGCTTCATCCCCGACGGTGACACGCGGGGGTGGCTGGCGGGGCGGTTGGGCTCGCGCCCGGGCGTCGTGGTCGACGAGTCGGGTGCGGTGGTGGGGTCGCATGGCGGCGCCTATGGGTACACGGTGGGCCAGCGCAAGGGCTTGGCGCTGCCTCGGCCGGCGGCCGACGGGCTGCCGCGTTATGTGCAGTCCGTCGACGTCGCGACGAACACGGTGGTCGTCGCGCCGGGGGAGTTGCTCGGGGTGGACGTCATCGAGGGCGAACACCTGCGCTGGTGTGGCCAACCGCCATCGGGGGCGACCCGGGTGGAGGCTCAGGTGAGGGCTCACGGTGAGGGCTTGCCCGGGGTCGCGACCGTCTTGGGGGCCGCGGTGGGGCAGACCGTGCAGGTGCATCTCGACGCCTCGGTGCGTGGGGTCGCTCCGGGACAGTCAGTGGTGCTTTATGACGGGACTCGGGTTGTCGGTTCGGCGACGATCACGGCGACGGGTCGGCGCTCCCGGGCGTAGGCCGGGGCTGCGAAACCATCGGCGGGTGTGGGGAATTCGGGGCCAACCGGCATACCTCTCGCCCAGAACACCGGCGAGTGTGAGGATTTCGGAGGAGCCCGGGCGTAGGCCAAGGGGGCGGCAGTAGGCTCAAGGGCTGTGACCTCTGCGAGTGGGATCGGCTCTTGGCCGGGGACCGATGTCGCCGAGGCCCTGCGGATCCAGCGGGAGTTGCTCGGCGATCACGACGAGCAGGCGGACGGGGTGCGCGGCATACCGTCGCTGCCTGAGTTGCCCGCTCGCGGACCGGGCGGGGACATCATCGGCCGCACCGCCGGGTTGCTCGTGGACCTCGCCGTCGATCTGCAACCGGCGGGATGGCGTTTCGTCGATCGACCGGGCCGGGACGCCGCGCGGACGGCCGCCTTCTGGGGCGAGGACCTCGACGAGTTGGCCGCCGCCTTCGACGGGTATGCCGGTCCGCTCAAGGTCGCGGTGGCCGGACCGTTCACCCTCGCGGCAGACATTTGGCTGCATCGCGGCGAACGCGCCATCGTCGATCCGGGTGCCACCCGCGACCTGTCCGAGTCACTCGCCGAGGGACTGCGCACCCTCCTGGTCCGACTGACCCGGCTCGTGCCTGGGGCTGAGCTCATCGTCCAGGTCGACGAGCCCTCCCTGCCTGCGGTGCTTGACGGGCGATTGCCCACGGCATCGGGGTTCGGCAGGTTGCGGGCCATCGATGTCCAGGACGCGCTACCTGCCCTGCAGACGGTGCTGGCGGCGGCGGGCGAGCACGGGACGATCGTGCATTGCTGCGCGGCATACCCTCCGCTGCCCCTGCTGCGCCGAAGTGGCGCGGGCGGGCTCTCGGTCGACACGACGCTGATCACGCCGCGCGGTTGGGAGGGCTTGGCCGTGGCGGTCGAGGACGGGGTTCGCCTGCACGCCGGTTGTGTGCCCACCGCACCCGAGGCGGTGGTGGACCCCGTCGCCGTCGCCGACCACCTCGCCTCGGCCTGGTCGCGCGTCGGTATGCCGCCCGCTCACCTGGACGACCTGGTCGTCACCCCGACCTGTGGGCTGGCGGGGTTGACCCCGTCCGCCGCCATCGAACGCCAACGCGCCTGCCTGCAGGTGGCCGCGGAGCTCGTCACCCGCTCCCGAGGCTGAGCGACCGCACCCCGCCGTCGAGCGCCCGTCGCCGCCCGTCGAGGGGATTGTCGGCGCGATGCGGCAGGATGACGCCGTGTCCAGCTCCGAAGCGCCCGCAGGCGCCCCCGACGTGCCATCCGAGGTCCGGCATGCCTGGACCGAGTTGGCCGAAACGATCCGAGCCCACCAGTTCGCCTATCACGTCCAGGATTCCCCGACCGTGTCCGACGGGGAGTACGACGCGCTCATCCGCGACCTCGCGGCCCTGGAGGAGTCCCACCCCAGCCTGCGCACGCCCGACAGCCCGACCCAACAGGTGGGAGCGCCGAGCTTCTCGACCGAGTTCCAGGCGGTTGACCACCTCGAGCGGATGCTCAGCCTCGACAACGCCTTCTCGCCCGAGGAGCTGGCGGCCTGGGCCGCGCGGGTGGAGCGGGACGCCGGGGGGCCCGGCGGCGCGGCATACCGGTTCCTCTGCGAGCTGAAGGTCGACGGCCTGGCGATCAACCTCCTCTACGAACGCGGCCGCCTCACCCGCGCGCTCACCCGAGGTGACGGGCGCACCGGCGAGGACGTCACCCACAATGTCCGCACGATCCGCGGCATCCCCGCCGTGCTCACGCCCACCGCCCAGGCGCCGGTCCCTGAGCTCGTCGAGGTGCGCGGCGAGGTCTTCTTCCCCGTCGAGCAGTTCGAGGAGCTCAACGCGAGCCTCGTCGAGGCCGGCCGCGCGCCGTTCGCCAACCCCCGCAACGCCGCTGCCGGTTCGCTGCGCCAGAAGGACCCGCGGGTCACCGCGAGCCGCCCCCTGCGGATGCTCGTCCACGGGCTCGGGGCTCGTCGCGGCTTCGACGTGGCCCGCCAGAGCGAGGCGTATGCCGTGCTGCACGACTGGGGGCTGCCCACCTCCCCGCACGTGCGGGTCGTCGACACCGTCGCCGAGGTCCAGGCGTTCATCGACCACTTCGGAGAGCACCGACACTCGGTCGAGCACGAGATCGACGGGGTGGTCGTCAAGGTCGACGAGGTCGCCGTCCAACGGTCGATGGGCTCGACCTCGCGTGCGCCGCGCTGGGCGATCGCTTACAAATACCCGCCGGAAGAGGTCAACACGGTTCTTCGGGCCATCGAGGTCGGGGTCGGTCGCACCGGTCGAGTGACCCCGTTCGGCGTGATGGATCCCGTGGTCGTCAGCGGCTCGACCGTCTCCAACGCCACCTTGCACAACGGCTGGGAGGTGGCCCGTAAGGACGTCCGGATCGGTGACACGGTCGTGCTGCGCAAGGCCGGCGACGTCATCCCCGAGATCGTTGCCCCCGTCCTGGCGTTGCGTCCGGCCGACGCCGTCCCGTGGGAGATGCCGACGCACTGCCCCGCCTGCGGGAGCCTGCTGGCGGCCGAGAAGGAGGGCGACAAGGACATCCGTTGCCCCAACGCCCGGTCCTGCCCGGCCCAGTTGCGCGAGCGACTCTTCGGCCTGGCCTCCCGGGGCGCCCTGGACATCGAGGCCCTCGGCTGGGAGGGGGCGGCTGCACTGCTGGACGCTGGTGTCATTGACGACGAGGGGATGCTGTTCGCGCTCACAGCCGCCGAGATCGCCACTGTGCCGCTCTATACCCGGCTGGCCAAGAAGACCGACCCCGAGGCCGACGTGATCGATGGCCGAGTCCTGTCGGCCAACGGCGAGAAACTGCTCGACAACCTCGCCAAGGCCAAGGAGCAGCCGCTCTGGCGGGTGCTCGTCGCCCTGTCGATCAGGCATGTCGGCCCCACTGCGGCCCGCGCCCTCGCCACCCACTTCGGCTCGATGGAAGGCATCCGGGCCGCGAGCGCCGAGGAACTCTCGGGCGTCGACGGGGTGGGCGGCGTGATCGCCGAGTCGGTGCGCGATTGGTTCGACGCCCCGGACAACACCTGGCACCGGGCCATCGTCGAGGCCTGGGCAGCGGCCGGGGTCCGGATGGTCGACGCGGTCGATGCCTCGGTGGCCCGCACCCTGGACGGCGCTACCGTCGTCGTCACCGGCTCCCTCGAAGGCTTCACCCGCGACGGCGCGAAGGAGGCGATCATCGCCCGCGGTGGCAAGGCGGCCGGATCGGTCTCGAAGAACACCGATTGGGTGATCGTCGGGCCGGGTGCCGGGTCCAAGGAGGCCAAGGCCCGCGACCTGGGGCTGCGCATCCTCGATGAGGCAGGGTTCGTCCGGCTCCTGGAGACCGGGTCTGGCGACTAACGGCCAGGGTGGGCTAAGCCGAACGTCCCGCAAGGGTCCTCAGGCAGCGCCAATAGGATGGGGCCATGTCTTCCCTGTCCCGCGACGATGTCGCCCATCTGGCCATGCTGGCGCGGATCGAGCTGACCGACGCTGAGCTTGACCGGATGCTCGGCGAGCTGTCGGTCATCCTCGACGCCGTCGCACTGGTCCAGCAGGCGCCCACCGAAGGCGTCGAGCCGATGTCGCACCCGTTGCCCCTGGTCAACGTCACCAGGCCCGACGAGGTCCGCCCCGGGCTCACCTCCGCGCAGGCCCTCTCGGGGGCTCCCGCGGCCGATCAGCAGCGCTTCTCCGTCCCCCGGATCCTCTCCGACGACTGACCCACCGCCTCTGGTATGCCGCCTCGCGGCCCAGGCGCGCGGCATACCTGCAGCTTCCCGACCCGCTCCCCAACGTAAGGCACCACCGTGACCAACGATCTCACCCGCTGGAGCGCCGCCCGGATGCCCGACTCTCTGGCCCGTCGGGAGATCAGCGCCGTCGAGCTCACCCAGGCCCACCTGGACCGCATCGCGGCTGTCGATGGCTCCGTCCACTCCTACCTGCACGTCGACGAGACCGGCGTGCTGGCACAGGCGCGGGCCGTCGATGACGCACGCGCCCGCAACGAGGACCTGCACGTGATGGCCGGCGTGCCGATCGCGGTCAAGGACGTCGTCGCGACCGAAGGGCTGCCGACGACGTGTGGCAGCCGGATCCTCTCGGGGTGGATCCCGCCGTACGACGCGACTCTCGTGACCAAGCTCAAGGCCGCCGGGATGCCGATCCTCGGCAAGACGAACATGGACGAGTTCGCGATGGGCTCCTCGACGGAGCACTCGGCCTATGGCCCCAGCCGCAACCCGTGGGACCTCAAGCGCATCCCCGGCGGCTCGGGCGGCGGCTCGTCGTCGGTGTTGGCGTCCTTCCAGGCCCCGTTGGCGATCGGCACCGACACCGGCGGCTCGATCCGTCAGCCGGCGTCGGTGACGGGGACGGTCGGCACCAAGCCGACCTACGGCGGGGTCTCGCGCTACGGCCTCGTCGCGTTGGCCTCCAGCCTCGACCAGGCCGGGCCGTGCGCCCGGACCGTCCTGGACACCGCGCTGCTGCACGCCGTCATCGGGGGTTACGACCCGCGCGACTCGACGTCCATTCACGCCCCGGTGCCCGAGGTCGTGCGGGCGGCGCAGAGCGCTGACGTCAGCGGGATGCGGATCGGGGTCGTCAAGCAGCTGTCCGGCGAGGGCTACCAGGCGGGGGTGCAGGCCCGCTTCAACGAAGCGGTCGCCCTGCTCGTCGATGCCGGCGCAACGGTCGTCGAGGTCGACTGCCCCAACTTCCAGTACGCGCTGGCCGCCTACTACCTCATCCTGCCGTCCGAGGCCTCGTCCAACTTGGCTCGCTTCGACGCGATGCGCTATGGCCTGCGGGCCCTGCCCGAGGGAGTCGATGACCCGAGCGCCGAGCAGGTCATGGCAGCCACCCGCGAGGTCGGGTTCGGCGCCGAGGTCAAGCGCCGGATCATCTTGGGCACCTATGCCCTCTCGTCGGGCTACTACGACGCTTACTACGGTCAGGCCCAGAAGGTCCGTCGCCTCATCGCCCAGGACTTCGACCGCGCTTTCGAGGTGGCCGACGTCCTCGTCTCCCCGACCGCGCCGACGACCGCCTTCAAGATCGGCGAGAAGCTCGACGACCCGTTGGCCATGTATCTCAACGACGTCGCGACGATCCCGGCCAACCTCGCCGGCATCCCGGGGATGTCGCTGCCGTCCGGTCTCGCCACCGAGGACGGGCTCCCGACCGGGTTCCAGATCCTCGCCCCGGCGACGAAGGACGAGCGCCTGTATGCCGTGGGGTCGGCTCTCGAGCGTGAGCTCGTCAGCCGGTGGGGCGGGCACTTGTTGGAGAAGGCGCCAACCTTGGCGACCGTGGGCGCGGAGGTGGCTCGATGAGCGAGCACACGAGTGATGACCTGGCCCTCGACGGCGGCACCGAGGCCGTGCTGACGTGGGACGAGACGATCGCGGCATACGACCCGGTGCTCGGGTTGGAGGTCCACGTCGAGTTGGGCACTGCGACCAAGATGTTCTGCGGTTGTCCGACCGAGTTCGGCGCCGAGCCCAACTCGCAGGTGTGCCCGGTCTGTCTCGGGCTGCCGGGGTCGCTGCCGGTGGTCAACGAGAAGGGCGTCGAGTCGGCCATCCGGATCGGGCTGGCGCTCAACTGCACCATCGCGCCGTGGAGCCGGTTCGCCCGGAAGAACTACTTCTATCCGGACATGCCCAAGAACTTCCAGACCAGCCAGTACGACGAGCCGATCGCCTTCAACGGGTGGCTCGACGTCGAGTTGGAGGACGGCAGCGCCTACCGGGTCGAGATCGAGCGGGCCCACATGGAGGAAGACACCGGCAAGTCGCTGCACGTCGGCGGCGCCACCGGGCGCATCCACGGTGCCGACTACTCGCTGGTCGACTACAACCGAGCCGGCATCCCGCTCATCGAGATCGTCACCAAGCCGTTGACCGGCTTCGGTGATCGCGCGCCCGAGGTGGCGAAGGCCTACGTTGCGACCCTGCGGGACCTTTTGCGGGCCCTTGGCGTGTCCGACGTCAAGATGGAGCAGGGGTCGCTTCGGTGTGACGCCAACGTCTCGCTTCGCCCGCGCAAGAAGAAGCCCGAGAAGCAGGCCGAGGTCCCCTTCGGCACCCGCACCGAGACCAAGAACGTCAACTCGTTGCGGTCGGTGGAGCGGGCTGTTCGTTACGAGATGACCCGGCATGCAGCGGTTCTGGCCGGTGGCGGTTCGATCCTGCAGGAGACCCGGCACTGGCACGAGGACACCGGGGTCACGACCAGTGGCCGCGAGAAGTCCGACGCCGAGGACTACCGCTACTTCCCCGAGCCCGACCTGGTCCCCATCGCTCCGACGGCCGACTCGATCGAGGCATTGCGGGCGACCCTTCCCGAGCCGCCGGTGCAGCGTCGCCGACGGCTGCAGGGGGAGTGGGGCTACTCCGACCTGGAGATGCGCGACGTCATCAACGCCGGTGCCATCGAGATCATCGAGGCCACCGTGGCCGCCGGTGCGACCCCGGCCGGTGCTCGCAAGTGGTGGTCGGGCGAGATCGCCCGGCGCGCCAACCTCGACGGCCGCGAGCTCACCGACATGGGCATCACGCCGCGTGCTGTCGCCGAGTTGGACGCGCTCGTGCAGGGCGGCCGACTCAACGACTCGATGGCCCGCCAGGTGCTCGACGGTGTGCTCGCCGGCGAGGGCAACCCCGGTGCGGTCGCCGATGCCCGTGGTCTAGCGCTCGTGTCCGACGACGGCGCGCTGGGTGCCGCGGTCGATGAGGTCATCGCCGCCAACCCCGACCTCGTCGAGAAGATCCGCAGCGGCAAGGTTCAGGCCGCTGGCGCCCTCATCGGTCAGGTCATGAAGGCGATGGCCGGTCAGGCCGACGCCGCTCGGGTCCGCGAGCTCATCATGGAGCGGGTCGGCAGCTAGGACGCACGCTCCACCCCACACACACCAGCGGGTATGCCGCGCGCGGACGTGCCGCGCGGCATACCCGCTGTGGGTGGTGGGTCAGCGCTTACCGCCGCCGAGCAGCCCGCCGAGGATGTCGGTGATGTTGGGGCTGCTGCTGGACCCGGAGCCTGACGAGCTACCGCCGCCGAGGACCTGACCGAGGATGTCGCCGAGCACGCCACCCATCGGGTTGTCCTGCGCGCCGGTGGAGCGGTTGCTCGAGCCGTCGGTGACGTCGGACATGTCGCTGCCGTCGGTCGGGATGAGGGGGCCGGTGGGCTGTTCGGGCAGCCCCAAACCCGAATCGGCCGAATCAGCCGAGCCGGCCGACGTGCCGGAGCCGCCGAGGACCTGACCGAGGATGTCACCGAGACCGCCGCCGCCCGCACCGGACGAGCTGCCGCCGCCGGCGGCTCCGCCGAGGACCTGACCGAGGATGTCACCGAGACCGCCGCCGCCCGCACCGGACGAACTGCCACCGGCGCCGCCGGCCGCTCCGCCGAGGACCTGACCAAGGATGTCGCCCATCCCGCCCTGACCGCGCAGCTTCTGGCCCAGCCAGGCCAGCACGAACGGGGCCAGGATCGGCAGCAACTTGGCGATGAGGCCGGAGCCGCCGGACCCCTTGACGCCGCCGAGCTGGGCGATGACGTCGGAGGTGTTTCCTCCGAAGATGTTGTGGACGATCGCCGAGCCGTCCTCCTGGTCGATGTCCCCGAGGTCGGCGCCGAGCAGGCTGCCGTCGTGGGTGCCGAGCGCCTGGCCGAGGGACAGCGCGCCCGCCGGGTCGCTCGCGTTGGCCTGCAGCCCGCCGAGGAGCGCCTCAAGCGCCGTGCGCGAGGATGCCGCGGCCTGGGACTCGTCGACCCCCAGTTCCTGGGCGATCGCAGCCAGTGGAATCTGCGTGAGCAGTTGGTCGATGTCGGACATGGGTTCCCTCCCGTGGATGCAGCCCCTGCGGCCGCCTGCTCACCCTAACGATCGACGCCTGTCGGCGGATCCCCCAGCGGGCCCGCACCGACCGTCGGCGGGTCACTCGCGCCCGCCGGTCGCGGGCTGGCCCATCGGCGTCCGGGCGGTAGCGTCGGACCGTGCGAACCGTGACCCTGCCCGGGCAGTCCTGGATCACCGACGTGGGGCCCGTGGACGGGCTGGCCATGCGGGCCTGGGACTTGTCCGACGACCTCGACGATCCGTCGGTGCGCGTCGTCGTGCCGCCGATGGGCACGACAGAGCGGCTGGCTCGCTTGGCTGCGCTTCCGGGGCTCGAGGTCGTCCAGCTGTTCACCGCCGGCTACGACCACGTCTTGGCGCACCTGCCGTCGGGGGTGACCTTGTGCAATGCCGCGGGCGTCCACGACGCCTCCACCGCGGAGTTCGCGGTCGCGCTCATGCTCGCCGCGCAACGCGGCATACCGGAATTCGCGCGGGCTCAGGAACGCGGCGAGTGGATCGGGCAGCGTGCCTGGCCCGCGTTGGGCGACCGGCGGGTGCTCATCGTCGGCTACGGGCGGATCGGGCGCGCCCTGGCCGCTCGGCTCGCGCCGTTCGAGGTGAGCCTCACCGCGGTGGCCTCGCGTCCGCGTGCCGGGGACGACGTGGTCGAGCGGGTCCACGGGTTCGACGAGCTCCCGTGGCTGCTGCCGCATCACGATATCGTCGTGCTGCTCACGCCGCTCACCGACACAACCCGAGGGTTTGCGGATGCCGCGTTCCTCGCGTCGATGCCCGACGGCGCCCTGGTCGTCAACGTCGCCCGCGGCCAGGTGCTCGACACTGCCGCGCTTCTGGCCGAGACCGCCACGGGCCGGCTGCGGGCTGCGCTGGACGTCACCGACCCCGAGCCGCTCCCGCCCGACCATCCGCTGTGGCACGCCCCGGGCGTCCTCGTCGCGCCGCACGTCGGCGGGGCGGGCGACACCTTCCGGCCGCGGATGGTGCGTCTGTTGCGTGAGCAACTGACCCGGTATGCCGCGGGCGCACCCCTGCTGCACGTCGTCGCCGGACCGGGGGCCTGAGGGTGGCGAGCGCGGGCCGGACCGGGCATCCTCAGGGGGTGATCAGCGACCAAGCGACCAAGCGACTGCTGCTCCTGCGCCATGCCAAGGCCGAGCAAACCTTCGGTGTCCTCGACCACGAGCGGGAGCTCACCGACCGCGGCCGCCGGGACGCCCACGCCGTCGGCGAGTGGCTGGCAGCCCAGGAGATCGACGCCGACCTGGTCATCTGCTCCACGGCTTTGCGCACCCGCCAGACCTGGGACCACGTCGCGGCGGGTGGCGCGCGAGCGGAGGCGATCACCTTCGACTCGGCGATCTATCACGGCGGACCGACCGGGGTGCTGCAGGCTCTCGTCGAAGGCGCGGGCACCGCTGCCACCGTCGTCATCGTCGGTCATGCCCCGACGATGCCGATGCTCGCCCAGGCGCTCACGGCCGGGCGTGGCTCGGCGCAGGCCCATTCCGAGCTCGCCGCCGGCTTCCCGACGACGGGCCTCGCCGTGCTGCGGTATGCCGGTCACTGGGCCGACTTGGGTCAGGGAACCGCCGAGTTGGAGGCCTTCTTCATCGGTCGCGGCTGACCGATTGGTGGACGGCGCCGCTGCCCGGGGATGAAGCCGCTCATGAAGCCGCGACAGCTGGCGTGATCACGCCAGCTGTCGCGGCCTCATGGACGGCCCCAGGCCCGGCACCACTGTCCGGCACGGGTGCGGGCCTTGGATCAGGTGCGCGAGGGCTCCGGGGACACCGACGGCGCAGCGTGCAGCACGGCGAGGCAGGCCTTGGCCAAGGCACCGACCTCGGCGCTGGTGGGCTCGGGCAACGCCTCCAGGGGCCACCAACGCAGGTCGATGGACTCGGCGCTGGCTGACACGGCATCCTCCGAGCCGGCCGGCACGACCGCCGCGAACCGGACGTCCAAATGCTCCCGGCAGTGCCCGAAGGCTCCGACGAGGGTATGCCGGTCCAGTTGCGCGATCACCGGGATCACGTGGACCCTGGCCAGCCCGCTCTCCTCGCGGATCTCGCGTTGCGCGGCGGCATACAGGCTGGCGTCTTCGGGCTCGAGGTGACCACCCAACTGCAACCAGACCCGGGCCTTGCCATGGTGGGTAAGCAGGACCCGCTCGAGCCGCGAGTCGAAGACCAGGGCGCTCGCGGTGAGGTGGGCAGGCGGCCCGGCCTTGGCGACACCGTCGGGGTGGGCACCCAGGTGGGTGAGGTAGTCGGCCCGCAGGCGCTCCTGTCGGGCATCGGGCGGGGTCCACCCCGCCAGCAGACGGACCGCGTCGGAGTGCAGATGCCGGTATGCCGTCGCGACGCTCACAACGCGTCCGGGTCCTGGCCCGACAGGAGCCGGTCCAACTCGGCGTCCATCTCGTCGGGTGCGGCGGGGTGTTGACGGCGGTCGACGTAGCCCAGCGGGTCGTCGAGGTCGGCCGCGGCGGGGGCCAGGTCCGGGTGAGCCCAAGACCCATCGCGCAACTCGACGCCGCCGGCGTCCTCCAATGCGGCCCACAGGTTGCGCGCGTCCCGCAACCGTCGGGGCCGCAACTCCAGGCCGACCAGACCGGCGAAGGCGCGCTGGGCGGGCCCTCCGGCGCGACGTCGCCTGACCGCCTCGCCGAGCGCCTGAGCCTGGGGCAGGTGGGCGGCGACGGCTTGGTCGGTCACGAGGTCGACCCAGCCCTCGACGAGCGCGAGGGTGGCCTCCAAGCGGATGAGGGCGGCGTCCTGCTCAGGGGTCGTGCGTCGACCGAAGAGCTGGGCCTGCGAGAAGGCCTCCTGCATGGCCGACAGGTTGCTCAGATCGGTGAGCTCGACGGACCGGACGGCCTCCTCGATCGCGTCGGTGTCGATCGCGACGTTGCGCCCGTAGTCGCGTACCGCTGCCTCCAATTGAGCTGCCAGCCAAGGGACTTCGGCGAAGAGCCGGACCCGGGCCGCCTCACGCACGGCGAGGTAGAGGCGGACCTGACCCTCGTCGACCTCCAGACCACGAGCGAACTCGGAGACCTGCTCAGGCAGCAGCGCGACGGCCCCGCTGTCCATGAGGGGGAGCCCGACCTCGGTGCCGGAGAGGACGTCACCGGCAAGCGTGCCGACCGCCTGGCCGAGCTGGGCGCCGAACATTCCGGCCGAGAGGTGGTCGAGGGCGGGGCCGATCTGAGCCCACAGCCCAGCACCTGAGGCCAGGCCTGCGCCGCCGGGGATTGCTCCCAGCAACGCCTGCAACTCGGGAACCCCTTCGAGACCTCCGGAGAGCCCACCCAACTGCTCGACCTGCGCTCGCAGCGCCGCCCCGGCCGCAGCCGTGACCCCGTCGGAGACCGGTTCAACGAGGGCGTACCAGCGCGGGGTCGTCGCCTGCACCCACTCGGCGCCGCTGAGCGCCAGCGCCGGTCCGGTGGGGGAGTCGAGCGCGGTGACCGGGTCGAGCCAGAGCCGGGCGACCGCCACGGCCTCCTCGACGGCACGGCGCTGCACCGGCCCGACCGACGGGTCGCCCTTGGCGGCGACCACCTTGCGGGCCAGGTCGGTCGCGGTCGCGACCCGATCGGCCGTCGAGGCCGGGGCGAAGAGTGAGCGGAACTGAGCCTGGAGCATGCCGGCGAGGGGGGATCCGGTGGGGTCGGCGCGCAACGCGCCGAGCAACTCGGTCAGCTCGGGAGGAAGGGTCGCGTCGGGACCGAAGAGCTCGCGCACGAGGGGTTCGAGATCAGGTATGCCGCCCGGCTGGTTGGCGCCGGTCGCCCCGGGCCGGTCCTGCGGACCGCCCGTGGGGCGCTGCGAACCGGACGGAACGGAGGCCTCGTCATCGGGGACGGCTGCGGCGTCGTCGTTCGGCTCGGACATGAAATCGTGCTCCTAAGCAGGGGCTGAGAAGATGGCACCCAAGACAACCACAGGAGGGCGGCGTGAGTTCCCGGCAGGCTCCACGGTCTCGGGAGGTCTCCGCAGGGGCGGTGCGCCCCGCGGGTGCCTTGCCGCGCGTCGCCATCGTCGGTGCCGCCGCCGTTCCGGGTGCCCAGATCCTCGACACGATCGCCCGCGCAGCCCGAGCCTCCGGCGACGGGCGTCCGCCCGTGGCCATCGATCGGGCCCGTGGCCGGGTCGCCACGGCCGAATGGCGTCTGGTCGATCCGACCGACCCCGCCCTGGTCCGGGCGCTGCGGGACGTCGACGTCGCCGTCTGGGTGGCCGCCGAGACCGATCTAGAGAGCGCCCTGCGGGTGCGCCCGACCGAACGCCGGGACCTCGTCGTGCGCACGGCCCAGACCCTCGTGACCGCCGCCGCGGCAGCTGGGGTGAGCCGGCTGGTCGTCGTCACGTCGGCCAAGGTCTATGGCGCCACGCCCGACAACCCGGTGCCGCTCCCGGAAGACTCGGAGCTCAACGGGGTCCGTGACGGTGGCGTCGTCGGTGACCTGTTGGCCGTCGAGGAGGTCATCCAGGACGCCCGTCGGGTCCATCCCGGCCTGTCCATCACGGTGGTGAGGCCGGCGGCCCTCGTCGGGCCGGGCATCGACACCGTCGTCACCCGACACTTCGAGGCACCCCGGCTGTTGACGGTCAAGGGTGCCAATCCCGCGTGGCAGTTCTGCCACGTCGATGACCTGGCCAGCGGCGTTCGGGTCGTCTGCGAGCAAGATCTCGGGCCGGTCGTCACGGTCGGCGCTCCAGACTGGTTGAGCCAGGAGCAGGTCGAGTCACTCACCGGGATGCGCCGGGTCCAGCTGTCCGAGGCGACCGCCCTCGGCACGGCGGCGCGTCTGCACCGCTTCGGGGTGCTGCCCGCCCCGGCCAGCGAGTTGGCGCATGCGCTCTATCCGTGGGTCATCGACTCGGCGCGGCTGCGGACGGTCGGGTGGG
>ERZ724520.332-NODE-332-length-25761-cov-7.457792_pt1 | contig 25761 bp, 20 predicted proteins | sample MGYA00376053_ERZ724520 | MGnify/ENA primary metagenome ERZ724520 (study PRJEB28724, sample SAMN07190886) | activated sludge metagenome | isolation source: activated sludge of sewage treatment plant in Hong Hong | place: USA: Christiansburg, Virginia | collected...
CCAGCGCGTTGCGCTTGTCGGCGCGGTTCAGGGTGACGGTGGTGATGGGGCCGTCGGTGGTCAGCAGCAGGTGTTCGTAGGTCATGCTTTATTGTGTCACCGCGCCTTGACCCCCGCGCCGCGCACTTCCAATCGCACCTCATCCAGCACTTTCCCTTTGGTGTCCGCAATCTGCACCACATGCCGCCCCGGCCAGGGCAGCCACTGCGCGGACGCGCCTTGGGCCATGGGCTTGCCGTCCATCAACCAGTGCAGGTTGGCGCCCTCGGCCGTGAAGCGCACGCGTTGGTGAGTGGGCGGAATGTCGGGGTCCAGCGCGATGATGGTGCCGGTGGTGGGGGATGTGATGCGGGCCGGCTGCTGGCGGAAAGGTTCCAAGCCTTTCTGGCCTCTAGTCCTCGAATTACTTGATAGTGTTGCTCCTGAATGCATAGCAAAGCTGGTTTGCTGGGTACCCTGCAAAAACCATTCGCTGCGGGCCGCCTCCACCGGAGCGGGGCCTGCGGTGCCTGCAAACTGCACCGGCGCTTGCACCACACCTGCGGGTGGCTTGGGCGCGCGGCTGGGCTGGGCGGTGTGCAGGTAGTGCATCACGGCGGCCCAGATGGGCGCGGCGCCGGTTGTGCCGCTGACGTCCCACATGGGCGCGCCGCTGGCGTTGCCGACCCACACACCCACGGTGTAGCGCTGCGACCAGCCCAGGGCCCAGTTGTCGCGCATGTCCTTGCTGGTGCCGGTTTTGACGGCGGTCCAGAAGCGCGTGGCCAGCACACTGTCGGTGCCGAAGGTGCGGGCGCGGGCCAGCGGGTCGCTGAGGATGTCGCCGACGATGAAGGCCGCGCCGGGGTCCAGTGCGGCGCGCCAGGCGGGCTTGGCGTTGCTGGTGCGTGCGGTGGTGAACGTGGTGGGGCTGAAGCGCCCGCCGTTGCCCAGGGCGCGGTAGGCGTTTACCAGGTTCAGTAGCGACACTTCGGCGCTCCCCAGCGCCAGGCTGTAGCCGTAGTAGTCGCCGGTTTCCTTGAGCGGCAGTCCTAGTCGGACTAGCTGCCTGTGAAATGCGTCGGGCGACACCATGACCAGTGTGCGCACGGCCGGCACGTTGAGTGATGCACCCAACGCGGTGCGGGCTGAGACCCAGCCCTTGAACTGGTGATCGTAGTTCTGCGGGATGTAGAGGCCGCCCGAGGTCTGGATCTGCGTGCCGGAGTCCTCGAGCAGCGACGCGGCGGTGATGCGCCGCTCGGCAATCGCCTCTGCGTACAAGAACGGCTTGAGCGTGGAGCCGGGCTGACGCAGCGCGGTGACGCCGTCCACGTCGGCCGCGTTGCTGAGCTCGCCCGACGAGCCGACCCAGGCCAGCACCTCGCCGGTCGTGTTGTCCAGCACCACCAGCGCGCCGTCTTCCACATGGCGGCCAGAGAGCTCCCGCAGGTGTTGCTGCAGGGTTTGCACGGCAAATCGCTGCAGCGGGGCGTGCAGGCTGGTCTTGATGCTGGTGGGGATGGCGGCACGCGCGGCGGTGCTCACGAGCTGGCGTGCCACATGGGGGGCGATGCCGACGCTGGCCGCATAGTCGCGCCGTTGCAGGGCGCCCGTGGTGAACAGGTCCAGCGCCTCGCAGTCGGTGCCTGCGGTGCGCAGGCTCTTGAGCACTTCACAGGCGCGTTGCGCCACCTGCGCCGGCTTGGCATTGGGCGCACGCACCAGCGCGGCGGCCACCGCCGACTCGCGCGCGTCCAGCCCGTGCGCCGCCTTGCCGAACAGGGTCTGGCTCATGGCGTCCAGGCCCACCAGTTCACCCCGGAAGGGCACCAGGTTCAGGTAGGCCTCCAGAATCTGGTCCTTGCGCCAGCTGCGTTCCAGCCCCGTGGCCGATACGGTTTGTCCCAGCTTCTGCGCCACGCTGCGCCCGCCGCTGCCCCGCTTCAAATCCTCGTCCAGCAGCCCGGCCAGCTGCATCGTGATGGTGGAGGCGCCACGCGTCTTGCTGTTCCACAGATTGGCCCAGGCGGCGGCGCTGACGGCCTGCCAGTCCACGCCGCTGTGCTCGTAGAAACGCTTGTCCTCGGACAGCACCAGCGCCGTGCGCAGGGCAGGGGACACATCCGCCAGCGCCACCCACGGGCCGCGGCGCACCGTGGCGTCGGTGCGCAGGCGGTGGATCACCTCGCCATGGCGGTCCAGGATCAGGGTGTCAGAGGGCTTGTGGGCCGAACGTACTTCGTCAAATGTAGGTGCAGCCCTCGCGGAATGGGCACATGCAGCTATCGAAAATATAGCGAACAGGATACGCGCACTTTTGACGTGGTGCGCCCTGGGGCTGGGGAGTGGGTTGGAGACGGCCATCATGCGGTGCCAGAGAATAGCGTGCTTCGGCGCCACGGCCAAGTGGCCCCGGCAGAGTCGCAATCCAGGTCCTAAAAACCGCGATCCATCCCACCATTCGTCGGATTCATCACAAGACCCGTGCGTTGGAGGGGAGATTGCTATATGGTCACCCGACTTTCGACGGCGGCCTACAATTTTCGGCCTACAGCAGGACACACTTATGACACCTCCCTCCCTTGTTGCCAATGAGCGTTCCCCGGCACGGCGCAAACTGATGTGGTTCGCGCTGACGGCCGTGTTGGCCCTTGGCGGCGTTGCGGCCGTTCTGGTGTCCAAGAATTCCGCCGCACGGTCGGCGGATGAGGCCAAGAAGAATGCCCCGCCGGTCACGCTGGAATTCACCGCCACCGATATCGCCAGCGTGGGCCTGCAGCCGCTGGTGCGCACCAGCGCCGTCTCGGGCACGCTGGCACCGCTGACCCAGGCCATCGTCAAGGCGACGGTGGCGGGCGAGGTGCGCAAGGTGCTGGTGCGTGAAGGCCAGTCCGTGCGCCAGGGCGATGTGCTGGCGGAGCTGGACACCACCGACCTGCGCACCCGGCTGGACGCCGCACAGGCCGACCAGGCCGAACGGCGCGCCAAACTGGCCATTGCCGAGCGCAACCGGGACACCAACCAGGCCTTGCTGAAGCAAAACTTCATTTCGCAAAACGCCTTTGACCAGTTGCACAGTACCTACCAGGGCAGCGAGGCCGCGGTGCGCTGGGCCGACGCGCAGGTGCAACTGGCCAGCAAGGCGATGCTTGATGCCGTGGTGCGCGCACCCATCAGCGGCATCGTGTCCAAGCGCATGGTCAATGGCGGTGAACGGGTCGTGCCCGACGCACCCATGGTCAGTATCGTCGACCTGACCCGGCTGGAGCTGGAGGCCACGGTTCCGGCATCCGACATCGCCAGCATTGCGCTGGGGCAGAGCGTGCGGTTCAAGGTGGATGGATTTGGCGAGCGCCTGTTCGAGGGCAAGGTCGAACGCATCAACCCGGTGGCCGAGGCCGGCTCCCGCGCGATCAAGCTGTTTGTGGCCGTGCCCAATGCCAATGGCGTGCTCAAGGGCGGCATGTTTGCCCAGGGCCAGATCACGCTGTCGCAATCCACGCCGGTGGCGGTGGTGCCGACCAGTGCCCTGTTTGAAGAAGCGGGCCAGGCCTATGTGTTCACCGTGGAGGCCGGCAAGCTGGCCAAGCGCGCGGTGGTGCTGGGTGCGCGTGATGAGGTCAGCGGCCTGACCGAAATCACCCGCGGGCTGGGGCAGGGCGCGGACGTGGTGCGCGTGCGCATGGGTGGCCTGAAGGTGGGTGCCCCGGCCGTGGTGCGTGCCAGCGCGTTGCCCGCATCCGCCGCCAAACCGTCCTGATTTTTCCCATACCGCGAGCAGCAGACCATGTGGATCACCAAGACCAGCATCAACCAGCCCGTATTCGCCACCATGGTCATGCTGGCCCTGATGGTGCTGGGCGTCATCTCCTATACCCGGCTGGGCGTGGAGCAAATGCCCGACATCCAGGTGCCCGGCATCTGGATGCAGGTGCGCTACCCCGGCGCCTCGCCCGAGCAGGTGGAGGCCGACCTGGCCAAGCCGCTGGAAGAAGCCATCAACACCGTCAACGGCGTGCGCAACATCTTCACCAATTCGCTGGAAGGGCGTGCCGAGATCTGGACCGAGTTCGCACTGTCCACCGACATGACCAAGGCCATCCAGGACATGCGTGACAAGGTGGCGCAGATCCGCCCCGCCTTTCCGCGCGACGCCAAGGACCCGCTGATCGTGCGCGGCCAGTTCGACAACGCCCAGCCCACGGCCACCTTCGGCATCTTGTCCGACACGCGCAGCAAGCGCGAGCTGTCCACCTTTGCCGATCAGCAAATCGTCAAGCGCCTGCAAGGTGTCTCCGGCGTGGGCCAGGTCACGCTGGGGGGCGCGGTGCAGCGGCAGGTGTCGGTGTCGTTGAAGCCGCAGCAGATGCTGGCTTACCAGATTGGTGTGGACGAGGTGGTCAATGCCATCCGCCAGATCAACCAGGACATGCCGGCCGGCTCCTTGCGCGCGACCGAGCAGGAACAGCTGGTGCGGGTCGAGGGCAAGCTCAAAAGCGTGGATGCCTTCCGGCACATCATCGTGGCGCGCCGGGCGGGAACGGCCGTGACGCTGGACCAGCTGGCCACCATCACCGACGGTGAGCGCGAGGAGCAATCCATTGGGCGCATCAACGGGCAACCGGCCCTCACCGTGAGTGTGTTCAAGACGCAAGACGCCAATCTGGTGGCCGTGGGCGAAGACGTGGCCAAGGCCGTGGAAGGCCTGCGCAAGCAACTGCCGCCCGATGTAGAGATTCGCTCCATTGCCGAGAACGCGAGCTACGTCAAGAACTCGCTCAGCAGCGTCAAGCGCACGATTGTGGAAGGCGGCATGCTGACCATCCTGATTGTGTTTTTGTTTTTGCACTCCTGGCGCAGCACCATCATCACCGGCGTGACGCTGCCGATTTCGGTGGTCTCCACCTTCATCGCCATGTATGCCTTTGGCTTCACCATCAATGCGGTCACGCTGATGGCCTTGTCGCTGTGCATAGGCTTGTTGATCGACGACGCCATCGTGGTGCGCGAGAACATCGTGCGCCATGTGGGCATGGGCAAGGACCACGTCAGCGCCGCGCGCGATGGCACGCAGGAGATTGGCCTGGCCGTGCTGGCCACCACGTTGGCGATCTGCGCGGTGTTCATTCCGGTGGCCTTCATGAGCGGCATCATCGGCAAGATCTTTTTCCAGTTCGGCATCACCGTGACCGTGGCGGTGCTGGTGTCGCTGTTCGTCAGCTTCACGCTGGACCCCATGCTGTCCTCGGTGTGGAAAGACCCGGTGGAGTCGCGCTTCACCTGGGCACCGTGGCTGGGCCGCCTGATGGAACGCGTGGAGCACCGGGTGGACTGGTTGCATGGCGTGTATGGGCGCCTGCTCAACCGCACGCTGCTGCGACGCAAGACCACGCTGGGCGTGGCGGCGGTAATTTTCGCGGGCAGCCTGGGGCTGATTCCCCTGGTGGGTGGTGAGTTCATGCCCAAGACGGACGAGGGTGTGTTCGCGCTCAAGATCAAGACCCCGGTGGGCACCAGCCTGCTCTACACCGACGCCAAGGTGCGCCAGGTGGAGGAGGCGATTCATGCCTTCCCGGAGATCGAACTGGTCAGCACCACGGTGGGCAACAACAACCGCAACGAGGCGGAGTTGTTGATCAAGCTGGTGGACAAGCGCAAGACCGCGCGGCGCAGCCAGACCGAGGTGGAGAACGCGGTGCGTGCGCGCCTGAAGAGCATTCCCGGCATTGAGCCGTCGGTGGGCTTTAACAAGCCGATCTGGATCAACCTGATTGGCCCCGCGTCCGCGGATTTGCCCAAGCTGCTCGACGAGATCATGGCCCAGGTGCGCGCGGTCAAAGGCGTGGTCGATTTGGAACACAGCCTGGAGGCCGCCAACCCGGCCGTCATCATCAAGGTCAACCAGGCGGTGGCCAGTGACCTGGGCTTGTCGCTGGAGCGCGTGGGCAGTGCCCTGCGTCCCTTTGTCAATGGCGATCAGGTCAGCAACTGGCTGGCACCCGATGGCCAGAACTACGAGGTGAATGTGCAACTGCCGCGCTCGGGACGGCAAAAGCTTTCGGACCTGGGTGACCTGTATATCTCCACCAACAAGGTCGATGCGAATGGCACACCGGTCATGGTGCCGCTACGCCAGGTGGTGGAGTTCATCCCCGCGACCAGCCCGCAGGTCATCAAGCGCCAGAACCTGGAGCGCCGCGTCGGCATCTATGCGAACGTGGAAGGGCGCCCGACCGGCGACGTGGCCAAGGAGGTGAAGAAGGTCGTGCAGGCCATCGCCCTGCCGCAGGGCTACCGTTTTGACATCAAGGGCGAGGCCGAGCAGAACGACGAGGCCGGTGCCGCCGCCATGGTGGCCCTGGTGTTGGCGGTGATCTTCATCTACTTCATTCTGGCCTCGCAGTTCGCCAGCTTCCTGCAGCCGATTGCCATCATGGCCTCGCTGCCGTTCACGCTGGTGGGCGTGATGGCGGCGCTGATCTTGACAGGCTCCACGTTGAACCTGTTTTCCATCATCGGCTTCATCATGCTGATGGGGCTGGTGGTGAAAAACGCCATTCTGCTGGTGGACTTTGCCAACCAGTCGCAACGCGAGGGCCTGAGCCAGCACGACGCGGTGCTGCGCGCCGGCCAGGTGCGGCTGCGCCCCATCATCATGACGACGCTGGCCATGATTTTTGGCATGCTGCCCATGGCCATTGGCCTGGGTGAGGGCAGCGAAGCCCAGGCGCCGATGGGCCGGGCCGTGATCGGCGGGTTGATCACCAGCACCCTGCTGACACTGGTGGTGGTGCCAGTGCTGTACACCTATCTGGACAATTTGCCGCGCTGGTTCAAGCGCCGGTTTGGGGCCGCGGCGCCGGTCGCCGCGCAGGCTGAACGGGTGGTTGCCTGAGCCAGGTGCGGTGGCGCACCGTCCACGCGGGGATATCAGCACTACTTGATATTCATCAATGAGGTGGCCCCGGTGAAGGCAGAAACTGAGGTCTTTGCAGGAGAACACCATGGCCCACAATCACGCGGTAGTCTGGATCGACCACCAGGCTGCGCACATCATCCATTTCAATGCGGACAGCAGCACGGTTGAAGTCGTCAAGACCCACTCCAGCCAGTCGCATGTGCACCACCACCGGGGCACACTGGGCAGCGGTAAAGAGCCTACCAGCCAGGCCTTTCTGCATGCGGTCGTCGAAGGGTTTGCGGACGCGAAAGAGGTGCTGGTGGTAGGCCCCGGGTCAGCCAAGCTCGATTTGCTCAAGCATGTGCACGCACATGACTCCGCCATGACCGAGAAGGTGGTGGGGGTAGAGACGGTGGATCACCCGACCGACCCGCAGCTATTGGCCTTCGCAAAGAAATACTTCCTGAAGGTTGATCAGATGCGGGGCGACAACTTTTAGCGACTGAAGGTCGGGGGTTCGTTTCACACCTTCACTTGGCCGCCTCCACCTTCACCCGAGCGTTGGGGGCCTCGCCAAACATCTCCGGCGCATACATGGCCTCCACGCGTGACGGTGGCAACGCAAAGTCGCCGACGTTGTTCAGGCGTATCGTGTATTCCATCTTCACCACGCCCTTGGGCAGGAACTGATAGTAGCTACGGAAGGACTCGAAGCTGCGCTCCTCAAACGCCGCCCAGCCGTAGCCTGACTGCTTTTCGCCCTGCGTGGCGATCTCGCTGTCGCGGCCCAGACCGCTGCCCAGAATCGTGGCGCCACCGGGCACCGGGTCGGTGATCACGGCCCAGGTCATGTCGGCGCTGGCGTTGACCTCCAGCGTGATGCGCAGCACGTCGCCACGGGTGTAGCTGCCAGCGGGCAGGCTTTTGTTAGCCTGCTCCACCGGCGTGATGGTTTTCTTGATCTGGTAGCCGGCATTGAAGGGTTCCTTCAACTGGATGGCGGCCACCGACTGCAGCGTCAGCCACGGCTTGCCGGGGCCCTGGTGCGTGACATTCAGCGTGTCCTTGGCAACGGTTGCACTCCAGGGCAGGAACATGCCGTTGTTGCGCAGATTGCCCGGTGCGGCGGGCGCGCCAAACCAGGTGGTCTGGTGCGCGGCGCCGGACGCGTCGGTGGTCTTGATGCGCTCGACCTTGCTCCAATCAACCGAGGCGCTTCCAGTGCTCATCGAAGCCTTGGTGCTGCCGGCCACGGTGACCGCTTCAAACTTGGCCGAGAACTTCTCCAGCGCCAGACCGCCCCACAGGTTGGCCGTGGTAGTGTGCCAGGCGCCGTGTTGCTGGCGGCCTATGAAGCCGTTGGCCAGGCGGCCCATGTCATCCTTCCAGGCCGGGTCATCCATGACGCTCAACATCAGGCGCGCGGTGTTGACGTCGCCGTTTTGCATCAGCCACCACCAGTAGTCGTCGCGCTCGGTGCTGAAGATCATCTTGGTGCCCTGGTAGCTGATGCGGCTGCGCAGGATCTGGTTGGCTTCTGCGATGCGCTTGTCGCGCTCCGGCACATCGTTCACGCGTTTCAGGATGTTGAGCCAGTCGATGACCGCATGCGTGGGCCACTGGTTGGGCGCGATGGTGATCGAGCCCAGCATGCGGCCTTGCGCCTTGCCATAGCGCGACAGGGCCTCCAGCGCGGCGAGCTTGCGCATGTCCAGATCCTTGCGCGGGCTCCAGAAGTCGCGCTGGATGCGCCCCTCCACAAAGGCGATCAGGCCGCGTTCCATCGGCGCGCGCACGGCGTCGCTGAGTGCAAAGGCCGGGTTGATGCTGGCGGCCTCGTGCGTGGCGGACAGCAGGTAGGCGGTCAGCGTGTCACTGCCGTGGTTGGCCTCGCCATCGCGCGGCGGGAAGTAGTTGGCCAGGCCATCGCTGTCCAGGTAGCTGGGGATTTGCGCGGCCACGGTTTCCCACAGCTTGCCATCGCGCAGGCCGACCGACTTGCTGGTCTTCTGCTCCAGGCAGGCAAAGGGGTAGCGGGCAAACCAGTCCTTGACGCCGGGCAGGCCTTCGGCCAGCTTGGGTTGCAGGGACATCTTCAACCCACCGCGTCCGGGCAGGGCGTCCGCGGGTGCGTTGACGTCCAGCGTGAACGGTCCGTCCAGTTGCACCAGCGTGGCCTGCTGCACCGTCAACGGCACGGCAGGGATGATGCGCTGACGCGCCTTCAGGGCATCGCGCGCACCGGTGATGGTGTCCTTGGCTTCGATCTCCCACAGGATGGCTTCTGAGCGGATCTGGGCCAGCTGCGCCGGCGCTGTCACCATCCACGCCACCTCGCGCGCGTCGCCTGCCGGGATGTCGATGGTTTGTGGCTTGAGATCCAGCAGCGTGGCACGCGGCGTCACTTCCACCTTCATCGCCTGCTTGGTCGTGTTGCGCAGTGTCAGTTGCGCGCGGAACTGGTCGTCCTCGCGCACCAGCGGCGGCAGGCCGCTGATGATTTGCAGGTCCTGTGTGGCGCGGATGCTCGTTGAACCGGTGCCAAACAGGCCGGTGGCGGCATCGGCCACGGCCACGATCTTGAAGGTGGTCAGCGCATCATTCAGTGGCACCATGACCACGGCCTGGCCATTGGCGTCCAGCTTCACGGCCGGGTTCCACAGCAGCAGGGTTTCCAGCAGCTCACGCGCGCCGCTCTTGCCACCGCCGCCCCCAGCGGGCACGGCCTTGCGGCCATAGTGGCGCCGGCCGATGATTTCCATTTGCGCGGTCGAGGTTTCCACGCCCCACGATCTGCGTTGCAGCATCGCATCCAGTAGGTTCCAGCTGGTGTTGGGCATCAGCTCCAGCAGCGCCTGGTCCACGGCGGCCAATGCGACTTCGGCATTCGCCGCGGGTTGGCCGTTGGGCAGTTTGACCTGGATCGTCACCTTGGCCTGGCTGCGCACGACGTAGCTTTCCTTGTCGGCCTTGACGCTCACATCCAGTTGGTGCGCCTTGGTTCCGACGCGGATTTCGGCCACACCCAGGCGGAAGGCGGGCTTGCTCAAATCCACCAGCGCGGTGGGCGCCACGTACTCGCGGCCTTCGTACCAGAATGATGTCCACCATTCACGCGGCGCCTTGTAGCCCCAGGTGAAGAAGCTGTACCAAGGCACCTCACGCAGGCGGCCGCGCAGGGCCAGCACGCTGACATACACATTGGGGCCCCAGCCGTCCTTGATCTTCAAACTCACGGTCGGGTCCTGTCCGTTGAGTTGCACCACTTCGGTCTCGATAATGCCTTCTCGCTCCACGGCCACCAGTGCCGTGGCAAAGCGGAACGGCATGCGCACCTGGAACTTCGCAGTCTCGCCCGGCTGGTAGCTCTTTTTCTCGGGCAAGAGGTCGATGCGGTCGTGGTTCTCGCCACCAAACCACAGCTCGCCCTGCTTGGTGACAAACACCGACGACGCGGCCTGGATGCTGTTGCCCGCCGTGTCCTTGGCGGTCACCACCAGTTCCACTTCACCGGCTTCGTTCAAGCTGGTCTCGCACAGCAGCAGGCCACGCGAATCGCTCTTGCCGTTGCACACTGTGCCCAGCTCCTTGAGCGTGGTCTTGTTGTCATAGGTGTAAAAGCCGCCCACCATGCGCTTGCGGGTGGTGGTGACGATGCGGGCCGTGGCCTTGACTTCCAGCGCCACATCGGCCTGTGGCTTGCCGCTCAAATCCAGTGCCAGGGCCTGGAACTTGATCTTCTGGCTGCTCGACACCCAGCCTTCGGTCTTGATGCCGGCCACCACCGCAGCGGGCCACAGCGTTTGCGTGCTGCGAATGGTTTGCACCTCGCCATTCGGGTCGGAGTAGGTGGCTTCCAGCAGCAGGTCCTGCGGCTGGCGGCTGGCGGGCAGTTTGTCCACGGTGACCTTGCCGGCGCCGTTCTTGTCCAGCGTCAGCGGCAGCTTGTCCGCGATGACCTTGGCGTCAGCCGTGGCATCGGCTTCTTCCTCGCCGGTGTTCCGGTTGTCGCGGTTGCCCTGCGGGCCCTGGAAACTGAATTCGGAAAAATCGGCGTAGTTCAGGTATTTGCCGCGCACCAGCGCCGACACCCGCACCGGCAAATTCGTGGCCCCGCCGCCGGATACGTAGTTGATCTGCACGTCCACCGGCACGGCTTTCACATTGACCAAGGCCTTTTTGTCGGAGGGCGTGACGCGGCCTTCGAGCACCGGCAGGCGGAACTCCTCGACGCGGAAGCTGCCTGTGCTGAAGTTGCGGCCTCCGTTCACGTCGCTGTGCAGTTCCACCTGGTACACGCCCAGTTTGGCGGCAGGTGGAATGGCAAATGTGCTCTCGGCGCTTTGGCCTCCGGTGGCCGTCTTGCGCCAGGCCAGCGCCTGGGTGTACTGCTGGCCGCTGCCCACGTGGGTTACCACCAGCGTACCGGGTGTGGCGCTCGTCAGGCCAAAGCCCTGGCTGGTCTCACTGCGCAGAATATGCTTCATCGACACCGTCTCGCCCGCGCGCAACAGCGTGCGGTCCAGAATGGTGTGGGCCCGCTCGTCAGGCCGCACGTCGCGGCTGGTGGGCAGGTTGAAGCGCCAGGGCTCGATACCACGGTTCCAGTCGCTCCAGGTAAAGGCCATGTCGTCCACCATGCCCTTGCCGTCGCCGGCGGGCTGTGGCGCGCGGGCGCTGACAAAGTAGGCCTGGTGGTAGGAGCCCTCGGTGTTGCAACGGGGGGCGTCGGGCGAGATACCGCTCAGGCTGGCAATGCCCTGTGCATTGGTCTTGGCGCTGCCCACTTCGTGGCCATTGCAGTCCGACACGCGCACCACGGCATCGGCCACCGGCTTGCCCTTGTCCAGCGTAGTCACCCAGGCCATGGCGTTTTCGCGGCCTAGCTTGAAGTGCACACCCAGGTTGGTCACCAGCGCCGACGTGCGCACGACCATGGAGCGGCCTTCACCATGGCGTTCATCCAGCAACGAGGCGCCGAGTTTTTGTGACGTGATCTCGACCACGTGGAAACCGGCGGACAGCGGTATGCCCACCACCTCAAACGGGCGCGGGTCGTTGGTTGCAGGCTTGGGCAGGTCCAGCGTTTTGGCGTTGGCCTGGCCACCCAGCAGCGACAGCATACGCGTCTGCACCTGGTTGGGGCCGTCAGTGTCCAGCGGCTTGGGTAGCGGCCCTTGGACATCCCTGCCGGCGATGCGGCGCGACACGTTGAAGTTGTCGTAGCGCTGCACTTTTAGAAACCACTGGATGATGTCGGCGTCGGTGCCGGGCGACAGGGTACTGACCGTGCCCTGCCCAATCTTCAACCCCTTGGTGGCCAAAGCTGCCTCCACATTGCGCAGTGTGACCGGCAGCAGGGCCACGCCATCGGGTTCGGCAAAGCGCTCCACAATGCCAAACGGTGCAGCGGCAAACTTGGCCAAGGGCGGCATGGCTCCGGTGGACACCTTCAGCGGAAAGCTGTCGGCGTTGCGCAGCCCGCGCCCGGACGCGTCCTTGAGGCCCTTGGGAAGCTCCAGCGTGAAGGCGGTCTGCTCGGGGAAGATGCCCTTGAACGTGACGCCGTTGACCACGTGGTCGTCGTCCCCGGAAGGCTCGCCTTCTCCATCCTGAGCGGGCTTGAACGTGTCCTTGCCGGATTTCAGGCGGATTTCGGCCAGCAGCTTGGCCGGCACTGGCGCATTGAAGCTCAGGCGCATGGGGCGTATCGGCAGGCAGGCGCTCTGCGCGTTTTCGCGCTCGCAGCTGAAGGTGGCGGCAAAGGGCTCGCGCACCTGGTAGGCAAAGCGCTTTTCCACGGTGTTGGCCACGCCCTGGGCATTGCCGGCGCTGGCCGGGGTGCTGACACCCTGGCCGTAGACCAGCTGCACCTTGGCCGACGGGCTGAGCTGGCGGTTGCAGGCCAGCGTCACCACACTCAAGGGCTCCCTGGCAGCCGCGGCCTCCAGCCCCTGGGCCTTGAGCAGGGCTGCGCGGTCCTTGCCGTCGATCAGCCGCACCGGTACCCGTTCACCCAAGCCCTCAACCGAACACCACACATTGGCCTGGATGCTGGCCAGCGTGGCCGCTCCGTTCAGGCGCAGCGTGAAGAACTGTTCTTCGTCGATGCGGTTGCCGGCATAGGGCTGGATGTTCTGGACAAATGGGCCACCGGTGTTGAACCGGTAACTGCCGGTGCCCGTCAGTTCGGCGCCCTTGGGCGACTTGAATCCGGCGCGCACCTGCAGGCTGCACGAGACCCCCGGGGGCAGGTCATTCTCGAACTCATAGGCCCAGCTGCGGTCCGTCACCCAGCGCCCCGAGCCTTTGGTCACCTGTGCATCGCTGCAGCTCAGGGTCAGCGGTGCCTCGGCCTTGGGGTCGCCAAAGTTGACCGCGCTGTCATCGAACTTGGCCACGACCTGGCGCACCCGGGCGATTTCGCCCTGTGGCGACAGGCTGACGATCTGGATGGCGTGTGCCTGCAAAGTGGCAGCTGCCAGCAGGGCTGTGCATGTTTTTATGATGGTGTTGACCACAAATGCTCCTCCTGTGAATCGGCGAGCGTAGCCGATTTGGAGCGTCAACTATACGAACCGTCAGTGCCCTGTCTTTTCCATGCCATATTTCCTGTAAATCCGGTCCAGGGTGCCGTTGGCCTTGATGACCTCCAGCCCCTGGTTGAACGCGCCGATGATTTCCTTCGCCTTCGGGTTTTGCAGACCGGCCGTGACGTACAGGGGGTTGACCGACAGCGGTGCCTTGACAAATTCGATCGCATTCAACGCGGCCGGGTCTTCGGCCCCGATGATGGAGCGGGCCACGATCTCGTCCTCCAGCGTCAGGTCCAGCCGGTTGCGCAACAGCTTTTTGATGTTGGTCATCAGGTCTTTGCCGTTGTCCCGCTCGAATGCGCCCGATGCTGCGAAGGCATCGCCGTAGCCATAGCCCAGCACCACGCCAATGCGCTTGCCGTTCAGGCTCGCCAGACCATTGAATTCGAAGGGATCGCCCTTGCGCTTGATGAAGCGCACATTGCCTGTGGCATAGGGGGTGCTGTAGAGCAAAACCTTGAGCCGCGCGTCGGTGCGCCACGTAAACGGCAGGATGTCATAGGTGCCATTTTTGACGCCGGTCTCCGCCCGTGCCCACGGCACATACTCCATGGTCACGTCATGCCCCTGCGTCTTGTAGGCGGCCCGGATGATTTCCAGGCCGAGTCCACCGTCGGGGTTTTTTGGGTCTGCAAACGGTGGGTAGGGGTCGCCCGCGGCCGTGATGGTCATCGCCTGACCCACGGTGGCCAGCGACACCAGACACGCCGCAACCATCCATGCGGTAATTTTCATTCACAACTCCAACGGCTTTTTCGCAGCAAGCCATCTCAGCCCGGCGCGTCTGTGCCGGTGGGGCTTTTCCGCAAACTTTCGCAGCATCGGCTAAACCTGTCAAGCGCCGTGGCGATGAGACAAAATCAGACCATGCATGCTTTTTACAGTGACCAGTTTGTGCTTCCGCTGCCGCAGGGTCACCGCTTTCCTATGGCCAAGTACGCCATGCTGCGCGACCAACTGAGCGCCCGGCTGCCAGCCATTCAACTGCTGCAGGCACCGCGGGCTACTGATGGTGAATTGGCCTATGCCCACACACCGGCGTACGTGAGCGCCATCGCCAACGGCACGGCAGAGCCCGCGGTGATGCGTGAAATTGGTTTTCCGTGGAGCGAAGCCATGGCCGAGCGGGCCCGCCGATCAGTCGGCGCCACGGTAGCGGCCGCGCGGACCGCGTTGCGCGATGGGATAGCGGCGAATCTGGCCGGCGGCACCCACCACGCCTACGCCGACAAGGGCGGTGGCTTTTGTGTCTTCAACGATGTGGCGGTGGCTGCGCGGGTGGTGCAGGCCGAGTGGGGCCGCACGCAAGCGCGCGGTGCTGCGCCCTTGCGTGTGGCGGTCATCGACCTGGATGTGCACCAGGGCAACGGCACGGCGCACATCTTCCAGGGCGACGACAGCGTGTTCACGCTGTCCCTGCACGGCGACAAGAATTTTCCGTTCCGCAAGGAGGCCAGCGACCTCGATGTGCCGCTGCCCGATGGCTGTGGTGACGCGGATTACCTGGCCGCGCTGGACACGGCGTTGGCGGAGTTGGACCGCCGCTTCACACCTGGCCTGGTGATGTACCTGGCCGGCGCCGACCCCTTCGAAGGCGATCGCCTGGGCCGCCTGAAGCTGACGATGCAGGGCATGCAGGCCCGCGACCAGTGCGTGTTCGACTGGTGCCACGCGCGCCGTCTGCCGCTGGTGCTGATGATGGCCGGGGGCTACGGGGTGCGCATTGAAGAGACGGTGGCGGTGCAGGTGAACACGTACCAGGTTGCGCTGGACTCCTGGCGGCGTTGGGGCACTGGGTAACATTTCGCAATGTGTCGCGCACCTGGTTCTGTACGGCTGGAGCACGTCTTAGCCAAAATCCTTGCAATGATTCTGGCCTGTAGCCCTCGTAGAATATACGCATATAGCTATCAAATCAGTAGCAATTTCCGTCAGGAGGTGTCCGGGTGTTTCAGCGCTTCAAGGCATCAGATCCGCCACCCCATCCCATGCCTCCGGTGCCAGTCTGCCTTCAAACCGGGCAATTACCTGACCCTGGGCATTGACCAGCAAGGTCAGCGGCAGCTTGGCAGGCGCAGGCAGGGTAGCGTCCTGCCGCAGCGCAAACAGCCCCTTGGGTGGGGACTGGGTTTGCCCGAGTATGCGTTCGTAGGCCTGCCAGTCCGCGGGGTTGCGATCCACGTTGACAGTGACCAGGGCAAAGGGCTTGTCGCGCCAGCCTGCCAGGTTGGCGCGCAGCTCGGGCAGGCTGTCGCGGCAGACGGCGCAGGTGGTGGACCAGAAGAAGACGATGGAGACCTTGCCGCGCAGGCGCTCTGGCGCTGCAAACCGTTCTCCAGCCAGGTTGGTGGCTTGCAGCGCTAGCGGCGCTGCTGCGGTTGGCTGGGCATGGGCCAAGCTGGTGAGGCACAGCATGGCGAGCAGGGGCAGGGACTTCAATCGTTGGGTGATGTGCATGGCAATGGGGGACTCACGAAGTGGATTCCCCATCAGTCGTTGAAGTCCGTCATCTCTTACAAGTCAATGCGTCGAGCAAGCAGCCATAAAATCGACCGCAGCCGTTGCACCACCTTGATGCGCGCGCAAACCCCGCATTGGAGTGCCCATGACCCCCGAACAACAGCAATTTCACCAGAAGACCCGCTGGCTTCGGCCTTACACGCGGTGGGCTGCCGGGTTTTCGATTTCCACCGCGGGCTGGCTGCCGGCGGTGATACGTAATTTCCCTTTGAAGGTCGTCAAGCGGATTCTGGTGCAGTACCAGAAGAATACGCAGTCGGGTTGCAAGGGCTGCTAGGGGCTGTGGGCAGTTGTGTTGGCGCGGAAGCTGACAGTCACCACTGGCCTCCAATTTGCAGATACTCTGCAGCCCTTACAGCCAGTGCTTCACATCAACTGGGGCCCCGCACAATGCAGGGCTAGCCTGCGACAGTTCGATGCGGCGTTTATAGATTGACGGCAGCCGCTATTTGGGAGGATAAAAATGAGAATTCTGAAAATAAATTTGAGCATGCTGATTGCCAGCCTAGCCGTGACCATGGTGGCCGCTTGCGGGGGTGGAGGCGGACCTTTAAGTGCTCCCATCGCTAACCCACCAAACCCACCGCCGCAAGTGGCATGGAACATTACCGGTAGCCTTCAGACCGCACGCTACGGACACACCACCACTCTGCTGGCAGATGGCAGAGCACTTGTCGTGGGGGGCAGCTACTTGACGGAGAACTCCCAGACAATCTATCTGGCAAATGTCGAGCTGTACGATCCGGCTACCAAGGTCTGGACGCCTGCTGGCACGCTGACAAACGCACGCATTGGCCACACAGCAACCCTCCTCCCAAGCGGCAAAGTTTTGGTCGCTGGCGGAAGAGGCCAAACGGGAGACGCCACCTCCATTGAGCTTTACGATCCAGCGGCCAACGCCTGGACGGTAGGCGGCGGCCTGATCACACCGCGTTTTGACCACACGGCTACGCTTCTGTCCAATGGCAAGGTACTCGTCGCTGGCGGTTACCGTGGCGGAGCCAGCTATCCTGACTGGGCTGGAGTAGAACTCTACGACCCGGCAATCAACGTCTGGACGGCAGGTGGCACTTTGTTGGCAGCACGCGCGCAACACACGGCGACGCTGCTGCCCAATGGCCGGGTGCTGCTCATCGGTGGGGCTCGGCAGACACCGGCCGCGCCGGCCGTGGAGCTATATGACCCGACAGCGAATACCAGCACGGTGGCGGCCACTCCCACCCTCGAACTCAACCTTGGCTCGGCCACCTTGCTATCGAGCGGAAGTGTGCTATTTGTAGCGGGAAGTCAATCCACCAGCGACGCGAACCGGGCCGTCGCTACCGCAGCACTGTATGACCCTGGCACCAACAGCTGGACGCATGCTGGCATGCTCTCAACATGGCATGACGGCCACACAGCGACGCGTCTGGGCAATGGCACGGTACTGGTGGTGGGCGGGGGTTCCAACAGCGTGCGCCAAGGCACTACCGCAACCGACATAGTCGAGCTGTATGACCCCACTACCAACAGCTGGTCAGTGACCAAGGCGCTGGTCCAGGGACCCAGGCTGTTGCATACGAGCACGCTGCTGTCGAATGGAGCAGTGTTGGTAGTGGGAGGCACATCTAGCGCACTCTCGCTGGGGCCTCTCGCTCCCCCTAGTGCCGCTGCGGCGCTGTACACCAATTGACGGTTCCTGGAGCAGGTTCTAGCCCATAGTCGCAAGAGACAATATCGCCATGGCCAAAAAAGAGCACGTATCCGAAACGCCCGCCACCCAGCTGCTCAAAGCAAATAAGGTGGCCTACACCGAGCACCCCTATGAATACCTGGAGCATGGCGGCGCCCAGCACAGCGCGCAGGTGCTGGGGTTTGATCCCTTTGCCGTGGTGAAGACGCTGGTGATGCAGGACCAGGATGCCAAGCCCCTGCTGGTGCTGATGCATGGCAACCGCAAGGTGTCCACCAAGAACTTGGCCCGCCAGATTGGCGCCAAATCGGTGGAGCCGTGCGCGCCTGAAGTGGCCAACCGGTACAGTGGCTATCTGGTCGGTGGCACCTCGCCCTTTGGCACACGCCGGGCCATGCCGGTGTATATCGAGGAGAGCATTTTGTCTCTGCCCAAAATTTTGATCAATGGCGGACGGCGCGGTTACCTGGTGGGCATAGCCCCGGCGGTGTGCGTGCAGTTGCTGGCGGCAAAGCGGGTACAGTGCGCACTGGCTGATTGATTGAACTCAGGAGAACTGGTTTTGGATTCCCTCGTCGCTTTTTATCCCTTGCTGGCCATCGTGGCCGCGTATCTGGTGGGTTCGTTGTCGTTTGCCGTCATCGTCAGCCGCACCATGGGCCTGAACGACCCGCGCACCTATGGCAGCAAAAACCCCGGCGCCACCAATGTGCTGCGATCGGGGTCCAAGGCCGCTGCGGTGGTGACCCTGTTGCTCGATGCACTCAAGGGCTGGTTGCCGGTGATGCTGGTCAAGTGGTATGGCGCCGCCTACGGTCTGGGTGATGGAACCGTGGCCCTGGTGGGGCTGGCCGCTTTTGTCGGCCATCTGTTTCCGGTGTTCTTCCGCTTTGTGGGCGGCAAGGGCGTGGCTACGGCGCTGGGCGTTCTGGTGGCCACGAGCTGGATACTGGGGCTGGCCACGGGGGTGACCTGGCTGGTGATCGCGTATTTCTTCCGCTATTCGTCGCTGGCGTCCCTGGTGGCCGCGGTGTTTGCACCGGTGTACTACATCTTTGGCGACGGCGTGGCTTGGGCCATGGACAAGAACATTGTGTTCTCCACCACCGTCATGTCGCTGATGCTGATCTGGCGCCACTCCGAAAATATTTCGCGCCTCGTCAAGGGCACCGAATCCAAATTGGGCAGCAAGAAAAAGAAGGCTTGAAGGGGTTACAGAGGTTTCAGCGCAGGGCCGCCCCAAGCTGAATCGCGCCCCCTTGGGGGGCAGAGAGCCACACGCAGTGGGCGAACGTGGGGGCTATAGCCCGGCGTAAGCGCCCAAGCGCAGGATTTGAAAGTGGTTCAGGCGGGCCCGGATGGCGGACGCCGGTAGGGCTGATCGGATCTGGGGTTTGCTGTCGGCGGTGGCGTGCAGGCGCGGGCTGGGAACCAGTTCACCATTGGGTTTGGCGATGATGGCGACATAGGGCTGGTTGTGCAGGCCGCTGCGCCGCAGGACGACGGCCGTTTCATCCGTATCCAGCCGCACATAGGTGCCCGGTGGGCACAGGCCCACGGCGCGTACCAGGGCGTGGCCGATTTCATCGGTTTTGGCCGACGCATTCGCAATCACCGAGCGGGCAGACTCGGTCGCGCTGCGCCCGGCACGAGAGCCCCGGGGGCTGATCATGGCCGCATAGCGGTCCACCACTTTCAATATCCGGGTCAGGCGTGTCGTGGGCGGCGCTGTGCGCAGGTCGATCTTGTCCAGTGCGTCGTCGTGGTGGGCGGAAACAATGTCCAGCCATTGGCTGTTGACCACACCCAAATTGGCCAGCATCAGGGCGCCCTTGACGGCATGGGCCCGGATGGCGTCCTGTTGTTCCGCATTGGGCCGCTCAACTTGCGTGGCCAGGACATCCTGCATGGCGGTCATGCCAATGTTCATGGTCAGCGCCGCATGCACCAGGCTGTCGCGCTCGGCGCGGGCGATGTGCAGCTCACCTGCAATCAGGTGGCACAGCACGGCACATACCAAGGAGTGGGATGCGCTGTAGCCCACGGGCGAATTGCTGGCCAGCTGGAACAACAAATACAAGCCCACATCGGGGTCACGTTGCAGCAGGCCCTGCATCCAGCGGTCGTATTGCAGCACCCGGTGGGCAAACTGCTGGGTGCTGTCGGGGCTGCCCAGAATGATGCCCAGGCCCGACTCCAGGTCCGACCACAGGGCCAGCAGGTCTTCGTATTCGTTTTCGCTCTGGATGCTCACGGCAGCTCTTCAATAGCGCTTTTCCAGCACCATCTGGTCGTTGGTGCGGGTCATCTGAAAATGGGTCAGAAAGCTGTTGCCCAGCAGCACCACTGGCATGGAGCCGGAGGAGACGATGCCATCCACGCCGTGCACCACGACATCACCGACGCGCACCGTTCCCAGCTTGATGAGCCAGCCGGGTATGACCCCATTGGCGGTGCTCATCTGGATCATTTGCCCGGACTTGTAGTCCAGCCCCATGCGTTGGGCTTCGTGGACGCTCAACGACACCGTCGTGGCGCCGGTGTCCACCACCATGTTGGTGGACTTCCCGTTGATCTGGCCCAAGGTAAAAAAGTGACCGCCGCCGCCGGCCGTCAGGACGATCCGGTTGCCACTGGCCCCGGTACCCGTACCGCTACCCACGCTGGCGGGTGCATCGCCCACGCGCAACGTGTGCTGCTTGCCCGCAATCTCCACGACGGCCTGGTCGCCTTGTGTGGAGACAATCTTCACGCCCTTGTAGGTATCGCCCACGGCCACGGTCTTGGGCGCGCCGCCGTCGACGATGACCAGTGCCTTGCCACCCAGCATGCCCGACAGGCCCACGGTTTGCGCCATGGCCAAGGGGCTCACGGCCCAGACCAGGGCAAGGGCACGCGTAAGGGCGAGCAGGGCTTGGGTCATTAGTCGCGGAAGTTGTTGAAGCTCAGGGGCAAGTCGGCGATGTCCTTGCGGATCAGTGCCATGGCGGCCTGCAGGTCGTCGCGCTTGGCACCGGTGACCCGCACGGCGTCGCCCTGGATGGCGGCCTGCACCTTGATCTTGCTGTCCTTGATCAGGCGCTGGATCTTTTTGGACACTTCGGTCTCGATGCCGTTGCGCACCTTGATGACGATCTTGACCTTGTCACCGCCCATTTTCTGCACGTCGCCCTTATCCAGAAAGCGCACATCCACTTCCTGCTTGGTCAGCTTGTTGCGCAGCACGTCTTCGATCTGGTCGAGCTGGAATTCGGCATCGCCAATGAGGGTGATTTCCTTGTCCTTGAGTGCAATGCTGGCTGAAGTTCCTTTGAAGTCGAAGCGGGTGGTGATTTCTTTGGCGGTGTTGTCCACCCCGTTTTTGACTTTGGACAATTCTGCTTCGCAGACGGTATCAAATGAAGGCATGGTTTTGTAGGCTGGTTAGGAGGGCCGCAGGGCCCGGATGCGACAATCCTGCCATGTTAGTCGAGAAAAACGTCCCACTCCAGCCCTTTAACACCTTCCGCATCGTCGCCAAGGCGCAGACGCTGGTGCGCATCGCCGATGAGGCCGATGTGCTGGCGGTGCTGGCCGATCCGGCATATGGCGCAGAGCCCAAATTTGTGCTGGGCGGCGGCAGCAATATTGTGCTGACTGGCGATGTCAAACCCGTGGTGCTCAAGGTCGAAGTAAAGGGTCGGCGTCTGGTCGGTGAAACCGCCAAGGCCTATATCGTGGAGGCCGGGGCCGGTGAGGTCTGGCATGACTTCGTGGCCTGGACGCTGGAGCAAGGCTACCCGGGTCTGGAAAACATGGCGCTGATTCCCGGCACGGTAGGGGCATCGCCCGTGCAAAACGTCGGCGCCTATGGCGTGGAGTTGCAGGACCGCTTTGAGTCGCTGGATGCCATGGATCTGCAGACCGGAAAAAACTTCACGCTCAATGCGGCCCAGTGCGCCTTTGGCTACCGCGATTCGGTGTTCAAACACGGGGGTACCGTGCTACGCGGGGTACACCAGACCCTGGGTCTGAAAGACCGCGCCCTGATCCTGCGGGTGCGCTTCGCCCTGCCCAAGGCCTGGAAACCCGTGCTGGGGTATGCTGATATTGAGAAAAAAATGGCCGAACACGCGTGCACAGCACCCACAGCGCAGCAGATTTTTGACTGGGTGTGTGCGGTGCGCCGTGCCAAGTTGCCCGACCCAGCGGTGATTGGCAATGTGGGCAGCTTCTTCAAGAATCCGACCGTGACGCCCGAGCAATGTGCCGACATCATCGCCCGCGATCCCAAGGTGGTGCACTACCACCTGGCCGATGGCGCCATCAAGTTGGCCGCGGGCTGGTTGATCGACTCTTGCGGCTGGAAAGGCAAGTCCGTGGGGCAGGCAGGGGTCTATGAAAGGCAGGCGCTGGTGCTGGTCAATCGGGGCGCGGGGACCGATGGCAGTGGCGCTACGGGTGGTGAGGTCATGACGTTGGCCAAAGCCATCCAGACCAGTGTGTATGAACGCTTTGGCATTGTGCTGGAGCCCGAACCGGTGGTGGTCTAGTATGAAAAATATTGTGGTCCTGGGCGGCGCCGGTTTTGTCGGCGCCCATGTGTGTGAAAAACTGGTGCGCCAGGGCTACAACGTCACGCTTCCCACGCGCCGGCGCAGCAATGCCCGCCACCTGCAGCACCTGCAGTCCGTGACGGTTCTGGAAATGGATGTGCACGACGAACATGCGCTGGCCGGTGTACTGCAGGGGCACGATGCTGTGGTCAACCTGATCGCCATCCTGCACGGCAGTCCGGCCGCGTTTGACAAGGTACATGTGGTGTTGCCGCAGAAGCTGGTGCGCGCCTGCCAGACACAGCAGGTCCACCGGCTGGTGCACATCAGCGCACTGGGTGTCAGCGATACCCGTCCGGGCGCTGCACCCTCTGAATACCTGCGCAGCAAGGGCCGGGGCGAGGAAGTGCTGGTGCGTGCCGCGCGCGAGATGCCGCTGGAGCTGACCATCCTGCGGCCCAGCGTGATCTTTGGCGCCGAAGACAAGTTCTTGAACCTGTTTGCCCGGCTGCAGCAGGTGTTTCCCGTCATGCCGCTGGCCGGTGCCCAGGCCCGGTTTCAGCCGGTATGGGTGGAGGATGTAGCGCTGGCCGTGGTGCGCAGCCTGGAGCAGCGCGTCCCGCCGACGGCTGCAGGGCCTGCGGTGCGCGTGCTGGAAGCCTGTGGACCCGATGTGTTCACCCTCAAGGAACTGGTGCAGTTGTCAGCGCAACTCAGTGGCATCAACCAAGGCCGCGGGCGACCCGTCATCGCGCTGCCCGACTGGATGGGGCGCTTGCAGGCGAGGCTGATGGAGCTGGCGCCGGGCCAACCACTGATGAGCCGGGACAACCTCGACTCCATGAAAGTCGACAACGTGGCGACGGGCCAAGTGCCGGGCTTGCAGGCGCTGGGCATCACGCCGGCGGCGCTCGCGCCCATCGCGCGGGACTACCTGACACAGCGGGGCAGCGAGCAGGGTTTGCTGGGCCTGCGCAAGCGTGGGCACCGCGATACAAGCCAAGCCTGAACATGCCAGCCACCGAACTTGAGGTCACCTCAGCGGGCAGCATGGGAGGCAAAGAACTGCTGATCCCCACCGGCCCGCCCGGCATTACCTACCCGCACCTTCAGGACTGGGTCACTGCCAAGCTCAAGGCCAGGACGCCGGTGAAAGACATCAGCACCCGGGTGCTGGTGAAGGGCATCAAGCAATGGGCGGCCTTTGAGGAGAAGGCTGGGTCCAGGACCATTCGGACGGTGTTCAAGATCACCTGATTGGTGATCTTGAGGTGTGCTGAGGTTTCCGAACTGGTCATTTAACCTGCCTTACGTCACCTTGAACAAGTGCACATATGCCCGGCTAACCGGTAGCTCGCGCGCATGCCCCTTGATGCGCACAAACAAGCGGCTGGCGTCGTCACGCCGTGTGCCGGCCACGTGCAGCAGGTTGACCAGCGTCGAGCGGTGTACCTGCCAAAACTGATCCGGGTCGAGCTGCAGCGCCAGCTCCGTGATGGGGGTGCGAATCAGGTGTTCGGCCGTGGCAGTTTGTACGACCGTGTACTTGTCATCGGCGTGGAAGAACAGCACGTCGTCCACCGGGATCTGGTGCATCAGGTCACCCTGGGTGACACGCACGAAGCGCAGGCGCGGTGTATCGTGGAGCGGTGTGCGTAGCAGGCGCTGCAAGACCTCGGACAGGCGCTCGTTCTGGACGTCGGGCTCGGCTGAAGGAGGCGCTATCAGTGCTGCCTTGACCCGTTCGATGGTGCGTGCCAGTCGTTCGGTTTTCAAGGGTTTGAGCAGGTAGTCCAGCGCGGCGTGTTCAAACGCCTCTACCGCATAGGCGTCGTAGGCGGTGACGAAGACCACACGCGTCAGGCCCTCGATACCCTGGGCGACCTCCAGACCGCTGAGGCCGGGCATCTGGATATCGAGAAACGCCAACTCCGGCTGCAGCTCTGCAATCTTGGCCGCTGCATCAATGCCGTTGCGGGACACATGGACGATCTCCAGCTCTGGCCAGAGCTGGTTCAGTTGGGTTATCAGGTACTGGGCCAGGTGGGGCTCGTCGTCGGCAATGAGGGCACGGGTCATAGGCTTGCGGTGTAGGGCAGATTCAAAAGGACGCGCGTGCCAACGGCTTGCGGCAGTAGGGTCAGCTGGGCATTGTCACCGTAGCGCGTGTGCAGCCGCTCACGGATGTTCGCCAGGGCCATGCCACTGCCGGCGTGCAGAGGGCGGCGCGGCGCGGACAGGCCCAGGCCGTCATCGTCGACGCAAATCTTCAGTCGCTGGTCGAGGAGGCGTGCGGTGACGTGTACCCGGCCGCCGTCGACCTTGGGCTCCAGTCCGTGGTGAATGGCGTTCTCCAGCAGCGGCTGCAGTAGCAGTGGCGGCAACACGGCGGCGCGGGCTTCGGGGCTGGCCTCAATGGAAAAGCTCAGGCGGTCGCCCATGCGGATCTGCAGCAGTAGCAGGTAGCTTTGCGCCATTTCCAGTTCGGCTTCTAGCGTGCTGTCGGCATTGCGCAACTGGCCCAGGCTCAGGCGCAGATAGTCGGTAAAGGTTTCCAGCATCAGTTTGGCGCGCGGCGTGTCGCAGTCCATCAGGCTTTGCACATTGGCCAATGTATTGAACAGAAAGTGCGGCTCAATCTGGGCCTGCAGCAGGCGCAGCCGCGATTCCGTGGCCTGCATCTGCAGTTGCTGGCGCTTGGAGCGCTGGCGCCAGCCGATCCAGTTGGCGGCGGTGATCAGCGCGGTGATGGTCAGAAAATTTCTCAGCGTCTGCGGCTGCATGCTGACCTGGCGCCAGGCGTCAACACCTAGCAGTATGGTGATGAGACTCAAGCCGATGGCCGCGCCCATCACGCTCCCGGTAACGCCGACCATGCTGAAGAATAGTCCGCGGCGCGAACCCTGCCCGTCGGCGATCCGTTGCACCACGGCTGCCGGAAGGAGCCACGCCAGAACGCGGTACAGCGCATGGATCGTGTACCCGATGCTCAAACCAATGATCAGGTTGGCCGGCAGCGCATCCATCCACCAGGCGAGATCGCTCAGCTTGCCTGTGAACAAACCCGCCAGTGTCACCAGCGTCAATGAGATGGCCAATGCCAACCCGGTGCTGACCACCAGGCGGGCCCAGGCGGGCGCGCTGTGGTGTTTTTTGAAAACCCAGTAGGTCTTCCAGGCGTGGCTGAGGGTTGCGAGGGCTTCCATGCGGGGCAGTATAGGAGGCCCAGCCCCGGCTTGGCATGCACTTGCGATGAATCGACAGAACGGCGGACAGTTGGACAGAACGGGGGTTCTTTGGGCAGAAGCGCAACTCCAAACAGCACCATGTATGTCGCTACGTTAAACCATGAGGACCTGATTCCAGTTTATGGCGACCGACCTGCAACTGCGAATTCGTGCATCAAGGTTGACAAGTACAACTGCCCAGAACTTCAAGGCTGCACGATGACAGCATCAAGCTGCAGCGCCTTGATCTTCTCCACAGCGGCTTGCGCATCTGCCTTGCTGGTGAACGGGCCTACCCGAACGCGAATCTGGCGGCCCTTGGTGGACT
>ERZ724520.335-NODE-335-length-25688-cov-7.708111_pt1 | contig 25688 bp, 14 predicted proteins | sample MGYA00376053_ERZ724520 | MGnify/ENA primary metagenome ERZ724520 (study PRJEB28724, sample SAMN07190886) | activated sludge metagenome | isolation source: activated sludge of sewage treatment plant in Hong Hong | place: USA: Christiansburg, Virginia | collected...
CCTTCTATTTGCAGTACATTGCGCCTGGGCAGCCAAGCCATTGATTTTTATATTTAACCTCTGGAGTCTACCTATGAATAAGTTACTTTCTTCGCTGGTTGTGGCCGCGTTTGCCACGGCATCCGTTGGCGCTTTCGCCGCCGCCCATGGCGGTGCCATGTCCGACAAAGACAAGGCTGCAAAAATGGAAGCGTGCAAAAAGATGGACCCCGCCAAGGCTGACGACAAGATGAAGGCGGAGTGCAAGAAAATGGAAGAAATGAAGAAGTAAATTCGTCCACGAGGACAAAAAAAAGCGGGCTTGTATGCCCGTTTTTTTTGGCCCTTCTGGTCGACCGGGTCGTTAGCACAAAACCGGGCGGCCGGTCCAACAGGGTTCACTGTCTTTTCAGTACGGAGTAACCATGTCCCATTTCGATTTACTGGTAGTGGGCGGTGGCTCGGGCGGTGTGCGGGCAGCGCGGATTGCGACCAGCCACGGCGCGCGGGTGGCGCTGATTGAGGAATACCGTTTGGGCGGAACCTGTGTGATACGGGGTTGTGTTCCCAAGAAACTAATGGTGTATGCCTCGCGCTTCGCCCAGGAATTTGAAGAGGCGGCGGGTTTTGGCTGGACCGTGGAGTCGGCCCGCTTTGACTGGGCCATTTTGAAGGGGCGGCGTGATGCGGAGGTGGCGCGGCTGGAGGGTGTCTATCGCAGCAACCTAGTTGATGCCGGGGTGCATATTTTTGAGGGGCGGGCCCGATTGACGGGACCGAATGCCATCACCATTGCAGCGACGGATGGTTCGAAGCAGAGTTTGTCGGGCACTCATATTTTGATAGCTACTGGCGCAATACCTACGGGGGCTGATGCCACTTTTGGTCATGAACTTTCGATCAATTCGAATGGATTCTTCGAGTTACCAAACTTACCCCGCCGGGTTGTGGTGCAAGGTGCGGGTTACATAGCGCTGGAACTGGCCTGTGTTTTGCGCGGACTGGGTTCGCAGGTGGATGTGGTGGTACGGGGCGACCAGATCTTGCGGGGTTTTGATGCCGACGTGCGCCAACATCTGGCAGCAGAGATGCGCTTGGGTGGTATCGAGTTCCATTTTGGCCGAACCATAAAAAGTATTGCCCGCGCCGACACTGCGCTGCGCGCCGAGTTAGACAACGGCTTGCAACTCGACGCCGACTGTGTGTTGCGGGCGTTGGGGCGCAAACCCAACACCACGGGTTTGGGGCTGGAGGCCGTGGGCATCACGCTGGACGCGCAAGGCGCTATTCCGGTGGACCGCTTCAGCCAGACATCGGTGGCCAGTATTTACGCCGTGGGAGATGTGACCAACCGGGTGAACCTGACGCCCATGGCCATTCGCGAAGGCCACGCATTTGCCGATACGGTTTTTGGTGGCACGGCCCGTGCGGTGGACCATGCGCTGGTTCCTTCCGCTGTTTTTACGACCCCCGAGGCCGGTGTTGTTGGGCTGACCGAGCAGCAGGCGCTGGAGCAGTACCCCAGGCTTGACGTTTACCGCTCGGTCTTTCGCCCCATGAAAGCCACACTGTCGGGTCATCCGGGAAAAGTGTTGCTCAAGTTACTGGTGGACCGGGATACGGACCGCATTGTGGGCTTTCACGGCGTAGGGCCCGACACCGGAGAAATGGCGCAACTGGTGGCAGTGGCCTTAGGTTTGCGGGCGACCAAGCGTGCCTTCGACGCGACCTTGGCGGTGCACCCTACAGCGGCGGAAGAATTGGTCACAATGCGCACGCCCGCCGTGCGCCACAACCTGTGACAATCGCGAAAAATGGCCGACGACTCAGAATCCGTAGAATTTTTCCATCAAGCTGGCGCGCGTGCCCATTGGTGTGCCCGCTTCGATCGGGTGCGTGCGCGCAGCGTGGCGCTGACCGAGCCATTGTCAGTTGAGGATCAGTGTGTGCAGTCCATGCCGGACGCCAGCCCGACCAAATGGCACCTGGCCCACACCAGCTGGTTCTTTGAAGTGGTGGTACTGCAGGTTTTTCAGACGGGTTATGTTGCCTTTGACGGGCGTTACCACTACCTGTTCAACTCGTATTACGAAGCCCTGGGACCGCGCCACCCCCGACCCCAGCGTGGCCTCCTGCCCCGTCCCTCGTTGACCGACGTGCATGCCTATCGCGACCATGTTAATAGTGCTATGCGGGCCTTTGTCACCCATAGCAGTGCACAGACCTGGGCTGCCGCAGCCTCTCTGGTCGAACTGGGACTATCCCATGAGGAGCAGCACCAGGAACTGTTGTTGACCGACATCCTGCATCTGATGGCCGGCAACCCCTTGCTTCCAGCCTACGCTGTTCAACCCAAGCCAGCGATAGGCGATGGCACGGGCGTAGTGTCCAGCCGTTGGGTACCGGTAGCTGGTGGGGTGTACACGATTGGGCATGGTGGGGATGGTTTTGCCTTTGACAACGAAACACCGAGACACCAGGTGTTGTTGCAGCCATTTGAAATTGCAAGCCATTTGGTGACCTGTGGGGAATACCTGGAATTTGTTCGGGACGGGGGTTATGCCCGTCCGGCACACTGGCTGTCGGATGGCTGGAACGCCGTCACCGGCCTGGGCTTGCAAGCGCCCTTGTATTGGCTGGCCCCTGGTGATCCGCGCGCGCCCAGTGAACAATGGCAGACTTTTGGCTTGAATGGCCTGCAGACCATCGACACCAACGCTCCGGTGATACACATCAATTTTTTTGAGGCCGCTGCCTATGCCGATTGGGCCGGTGCACGGCTGCCCACGGAGTTCGAGTGGGAAGTGGCCTTTGACAGCCCGCACATCGCGCAAATGTTGGGGCATGCCTGGCAATGGACGCGTTCGTCTTATGATCCTTATCCTGGGTTTCGCCCACTGAACGGCGCGGTTCGGGAGTACAACGGCAAGTTTATGGTGGGGCAGCAGGTGTTGCGCGGCTCCAGCGTGGCAACCCCGCCAAACCACGCCCGAAAAACCTACCGCAATTTTTTTCCGCCCGGCGCGCGCTGGCAATTTACCGGCATCCGACTGACAAAGGACATGTGATGAAAGCCATCTGGAAAAATACAGTGATTGCTGAAAGTGACGACACGGTGGTCGTGGAGGGAAACCACTATTTCCCGGAGTCGTCGCTCAAGCGTGAGTTCGTGACCTTCAGCAACCACAAAACGATGTGCCATTGGAAAGGCCAGGCCAGCTACTTGTCATTGATGGTGGCGGGAGAAATGAATCCGGATGCGGTCTGGTACTACCCTGATCCAAAACCAGAGGCTGCCAACATCAAGGGGCGGGTGGCGTTTTGGAAAGGTGTGCAGATTGAAAAATAGGCCCTGGGTGGTTTTCGGCTTCGATTGCATTCCCGTCTCAAGAATGGCTCGGGATGAATGATCTGATTTCCAATGCAATAGCCCGTCCGGCGCTGCTGGTGATCTTGGGCTGCGCGTTGTGCGGCATGTTACTGCGTATCTTCAGTACCGTTGGACGACGCGAGCTACAGACCATGTGGTTCTTCAATCTGATTGGCTTGGTGGTGGTGGTCGCTGCCAACGTGACATTTTCACGCGGCGTTATAAACTGGGCCAACGCGTTTGAGATTGCGGCGACAGGCCTTGCGGTGCTGGGTGCACTCCAAATAGCGTGCGTGTTGGTTTTTCAGTTGGTGATGCCTGCCCTGGGTTTGGCCGGCCCGCGCATCGCTCAAGACTTGGCTTTTATGGTTTCCGTGATGGCGTCTGCCATTTATGGGCTGAGCCAACTCGGTGTGGACCCGAGCAAGCTGTTTACGACCTCTGCCATATTGACCGCCGTATTGGCCTTTGCCATGCAAGACACGTTGGGCAATGTGTTGGGCGGAGTGGTGCTGCAATTGGACAACTCGTTGAAAGTCGGCGACTTTGTACGAGTCGACACGATTACCGGTACGGTGGTTGATGTGCGTTGGCGTTATACCGCCATTGAAACGAACGATCGTGAAGTGGTGATCTTGCCCAATAGCGCGTTGATGAAACAGCGCTTTCATGTGCTTCGCCCGCGCAACGGGGAGCCACTGGTCTGGCGTCGCACCTTGCACTTCAACATTGACCCCAATGCAACAGCCCCACATGTCATTGCCGTCATGAACAAGGCGGTGGCAGATTCACGTATCACGCTGGTATCTGCCACGCGGCCAGCCAGTACCGTGTTGGCAGATGTAACCGCAGGTTATTGTCGATACGCCTTGCGCTACTGGCTAACCGAACCAGAGGCGGATTCCAGCACCGACTCGCTGGTGCGCATCCATGTTGTTGCTGCCCTCGTTCGCGCGAACATTCGGTTCGGTGCGCCACAGGAGCAGCGCCAGGTCGTCGACGAAAGTGCTGAGCTGCAAAGGCAGGCTGCGATCGAACACGGACGCCGGTTGGTAGCCTTGCAGCGCGCTTCCTTGTTTGCGGGTCTGTCGCAGAGTGAGCGTGAAGCACTTGCGACATGTTTGGTACGCGCACCTTTTGTCAAAGGCAGTGTGATGACGCGCCAAGGCGCTGTGGCGCATTGGTTGTACCTCATTGTTGATGGACAAGCCAGCGTTGTTCTCGAACAAGGCGGGCAAATGACGGCTGTTTCCAATTTGAAGGAAGGTGACTTTTTTGGCGAAATGGGCATGTTGACGGGTGCACCACGCAGTGCAACCGTACTCGCTGTTACCGATGTGGAGAGTTATCGCCTGGATAAGAACGGTTTTGCAGAAGTTTTGTTGCAGCGCCCAGATATTGCAGTTGAAATTAGCCAGGTACTCGAACAGCGTCAGCGTGAATTGGCAAACGCCCTCCGTCAAAACCAGGCGTCGCAACCGGTGGGAAAGGCAGAAGAAATGTTGGTCAGCATCTTGGGGTTCTTCGGAATCCGGGAGTCGTCCTAAGTTGGCGCAGAACGAGCAAGTATGAAAACTTCAAACACCAAAGAGCAAGCGTCGTTGAGGTCCGCCCGCGACCAGGCGCAACGTGCAGGGCGCAGCCTGCGTTCAACGGTGGCGCGAGAAGATCACGCCGTTTGGCACCCAGGGATGCGCCAGGGCGACCCCATCGAAATGCTGATTGCCACCGGTCGCAGTCGGCTCCAGCATCTGCTGCCGTTGCGATATGGCCGCATGAGCCACACGCCCTTTACCTATATGCGCGGAGCCGCCGCGATGATGGCCGCTGACGTCGCAGCGGGCGCGATGACCGGCATTCAGGTTCAGGCCTGTGGGGATTGCCATCTCGGAAACTTCGGGGCGTTTGCCTCACCCGAGCGGCGGGTGTTGTTTGATATCAATGATTTTGATGAAACGCTGCCTGCATCCTGGGAATTTGACTTGAAACGTCTGGCCGTCAGTTTTGTATTGTTGGCGCGGCAGCAAGGTTATGACACCGGTTCGACGCGGTCTGTGGCGGAAACCATGTTGTCTGCCTACCGCTTGCATCTGCAAGACTACGCCCTGCAATCACCACTGGACAACTGGTACGCACTGATTGATTCAGAATTGCTTATCCGCACGGCCGGGGACGAAGCGACTCGCAAAAGGCGCATCCAGTTCGAAAAGAAAGCGCGCAAGCGCACTGCCGAGAGCCTGATTGGCAAGCTTCTGGAAGAGCAAAACGGACATCTCCGTTTTCTGCACCAGCCCCCTGTTCTCGCCCGGCTGCCGCGCAATGGCAAGTTGGAAAAATCGTTCCGCCTGGCACTAGAACGGTACCCAGCCACTTTGTCAGAGGAGCGCCGGCACCTGTTATCGCGCTACCGGCTGGACGACGTGGCATTGAAGGTAGTTGGCGTCGGGAGCGTGGGTACCCGTTGCGCAGTAGCTTTGTATGTGTCAGATGGCGGAGACCGGCTGGTGTTGCAGGTCAAGGAGGCTAGCACCTCCGTTCTGGCTCCTTACGCGGGCGCTGGACCACACGCACACCAGGGACAGCGCGTGGTCATTGGACAGCGGTTGGCACAATGCGCCAGCGACATCTTTCTTGGCTGGGCTAATGACGATGACGGCCATCAATACTACGTTCGGCAATTGCGTGATATGAAAACATCTGTTGCCTACGAGCAAATGACCGGTCAGGTGTTGTTTAATTTTGCGGATATGTGTGGTTGGGCCTTGGCACGTTCCCATGCCAAATCGGGCGACGGCGCAAGGCTTTCAGGCTACCTTGGCCGCTCCGAACAGCTCGACCGCGCCATCAGTGACTTTGCCCAAACCTACGCCGATCAGTGCGAACAGGATTTCGAACAGTTCAAGCGCGCCATACGGCTCGGAAAAATTCCCGTCGAAATGGAAGCACCTACGGTTGCGGTTTCCGAAAAAAAACCATCAAACTGAGCCCAAGAACCAACAGGCCCAATGTTGGGTGTGCATCGAATGATGCTTAAGTTTGCCGCAGCACGGTTTATTGATATAGTATTTGACCCTGATCACCTTTTTTGGAGCACGCCATGAAAAATTCCGCAACCGGAGTGGAGGACGCGAAAGTTTTGGAAACCCAGAGCGAGGTCGTTTCGAAGGAAGTCGAAGCCTTGTCGCTGGTGAAGACGTATGTGGGGTGGTCCTCAGGTGTGGCGTTGATCCCGGTTCCTATGGCTGATCTGGTCGGTATCAGTTTGACCCAGCTGCGGATGGTGCAAAAGCTCAGCGAACTCTACAAGATACCCTTCAACGAGAACTTGGCAAAAAACATCATTGGTAGCTTGGTCGGGTCTTTGGCGCCGATGCTCGCCGCCGCTCCTGCGGCCAGTCTTTTGAAATTGATTCCGGTGATTGGAACGGTGGTCGGGTCGGTGACTCTGCCCATCGTTACCGGAGCATCGACGTATGCGCTGGGCAAAGTCTTTATCCAGCATTTTGAGTCGGGTGGCACGTTCCTCGATATGGATCCAAGCACTGTGGCAGCTTATTTCAAAGAGCAGTATTCTTCCAAGGTTCAGGCCAAGCAAGGCAACGCAAGCTGAACATTGCGTTAGCGCGCTGGACCAAAAGAGCCCTTAGGGGCTGATGAAAAGCCGGTGGTAGCTTGGTACCCTGTGGGTTGGTTATCGGTCTACGATGGCTGTGAATTGAATCGAAAGAACCGATAACATGCATCTGGCAACAGCAGCCCGAATCTACAGCCCTGTTCCAGGCAGTCGTGTTCCGTTGGCAGTTGAAAAGCTGACCAATGGAGAGGAGGATTTATTGACCTTGGTGGGGCGGCATCGTGATCAATTGTCTGAGCTTCTGTTGACGCACGGCGCGTTATTGTTCCGGGGTTTTGCCGTCAACGATGCTGAGACGTTCGGTCGATTTTTGGATTCAATTTCCGAGAAACGCCTCGATTACGTGTATCGGTCGACGCCCCGAAAATTGGTGGGCGATCGGGTCTTTACTTCGACAGCGTACCCGCCTGCGCTCGAAATTCCCTTGCATCAGGAGAATGCGTATCAGCGCGAGTGGCCTATGAAGCTTGCGTTGTGTTGTATTGTCCCGGCCACTTCAGGAGGTGAGACACCTTTGGCCGACATGGTCAAAGTCACTGCGCGCCTACCGGCGGAGCTGCTGGATCGATTTGAAGAACGTGGTGTTCGTTACGTTCGGCATTATCACGAAGGTACCGACCTTCCCTGGCAGACTGTGTTTCAGACCGACGACCGCGAAGTGTTGGCAAATTACTGCAGAGACCATGGTATTGATCATGTTTGGCTGGACGAGAACACGTTGCGCACCAGCCAGCAATGCCAAGGGATCGCCTACCACCCGGTGACCGGCGACCGCTTGTTCTTTAACCAGGCGCATCTGTTTCACGTATCCAATCTGGGTGACGTTGGAGCTAAGGCTTTGATCGAAGTTTTTGGTGCAGACCGCTTACCTCGCAATGCGACGTTTGCCGATGGTGTGGAGATCGATGCCAGTGATCTCCAACTCATACGGAATGCGTATGCATCGGAGGCGGTCGCGTTTCCCTGGCAGGCAGGAGATGTTGTTGTCGTCGACAACATGCAAGTTGCACACGGGCGCCGCCCATTCAAAGGCAAGCGCGAGGTGTTGGCTGGTATGTCGGACCCCTTTGTCCCTTCCGCCGACTGGCAACTACGTCCTGCCGGCGCGGGTACAGTTGTAGCACCATCGTCGCTGTCCCATGCGGAATAAGTGGCTTCCTTTCAAGAGGCCTTCTGAGCAGGCTGATCTGCGGATTTTTGCTTTTCCGTATGCGGGTGGTGGGGCCAGTAGCCTTTGCAAGCTGAGCCAGCAAATGCCCGCCTCCATTGATCTGTGCCCTGTGCAGTTGCCGGGGCGGGAAGGACGTCTTGCAGAGCCGCCTGTTACTGAGTTGACCGTGTTGGGAGAAATGCTGGTGTCGACGTTGGGCGAGTTCCTGCACCGTCCCTATGCGTTGCTGGGGTACAGCATGGGTGCCATCGTGGCGCTGGAGTTTGCATCGAGCATCAGTCGACACAGCTTGCCGGCGCCGACCCATTTTTTTGCCTGCGCACGCGGGGGGCCACGTACACGCCCACGATGGAACCACTCAGAGAATCCCACTGATCAAGAACTCATTTCGCGACTCGTTGAGTTGGGCGGGACCACCGCTGAAGTGATTGAAAACAAAGAGCTTTTGAGTATTTTTTTGCCGATACTGCGAGCAGACTTTGCACTCAATTCCAGCTATGCGTGGCGCGATTTCAAGCTTGAGTGTCCGGTCACCGTCATTGGTGGATTGGATGATTCGGCCGTCACCCTGGATTGTCTGCGAAATTGGTCGGAGGTCAGTAGGGCGCCGTTCCGCGAAAAAATGCTCAAAGGAGGACATTTTTTTGTCCAGGAGCGTCCGGCGGAGTTTGCAGCCGCCATCGCGAGTGCAGTCATGGTCGCCTGAAGTTGGCACATAACGCAACCCAAAGAATGCAAACACAGAGTGCAAGTACCTCCACGTGGTGTGGCGTGGATTCTTAGACCCTATTGGTCATCGGCAAAGTCATTTGTTGGGCGTTGAGCGGTCATAATGGGACGCCGAGTTGCGATCGGGTGAGTGCGGTTCTTGGTGCAAACAGCAAAGGGTGGAAGGTAACAGAAATGGTATTTTTGCTAATCTATATTTTCCTGTGCCTGGTCGTTGCCACCTTGGGTATTGGTGGTCGATTGGGTTATTTTTGGACGTTCTTGATTGCGTTGTTGTTGACTCCCTTCAGTGTTTTGATCGGACACATGATCAGGCGCATAAGTTATCGCGCGCGACTGGCCGATGCGAAGAAGATTGTTGACGAACACGAACGTCGTGTGAATCCCGCAAAGTAACAGTTTCATGATTCTGTTGCGGCTGTTATTGAGTGATATTCAGACGTCGAAGCGACGGCTGTTTTTCATGATCGCTCTATCGGGCTTAACCAATGCGGGCCTGTTGGCCGTGATCAATGCGGCTGCCGACACATCGTCCAAGAGCACCGGGCAATTCATGCTGGTACTTGGGTTTGTAGCCTTGATGGCGCTGTATGTCGCGTCGCAGCGTTTCATCATGATCACCGCGGCAGGTGAAATTGAGACCATGATCCACCGCATTCGCGTGCGGCTGATGGACAAGCTCTTGCGATGTGAACTGCTGGATGTGGAGACCATAGGAAGGGCCAAACTCCAGGCTGGACTGGGCCATGAAACACAGACGTTGTCACAGTTCGCAACGACCTTGGTATTGGCTGGTCAAGCCACCGTACTGGTGGTGTTCGGTATGGCTTACCTGGGTTGGTTGTCTTTTCCGAACTTTGCGCTTTGTGTTCTGTATTTGTCGGTAATTTTGACTTTGTATTTTCGCCGTACAAAAAAGATCACGGATGGGTTACACATGGCGGGCGCGCGCGAGAACGACTTGCAGGACGCTTTGACCGACCTATTGGACGGCTTCAAAGAGCTGAAAATGGATCAACGCCGCAAGAGCACCATTCAGCGTGAAGCAGAAATCATCTCGGACGACGCCAGTTGGAAGCGTATTGGCGTACAAATTCAGATGACGCGCAATTTTGTCTTCTCGCAATCCGCATTTTTTATGCTGCTGGCGGTGACCGTGTTTATCGTGCCCATGTTCAGTTCGGCCAGCGCAGCGAGTGCGGCAAAAACCATCACCACAATCTTGTTCCTCAGTGGCCCCATTTCAGGGCTGATGGCGTGTGTGCCCGCATTTGCGTCTGCCAATGCTTCTGCAGAGAATATTGTTGCGCTAGAACAGCACCTGTCGGAGTTGTTGGAACAGTCCGAACGCGTGCAGAAGAAAGGGCCCGGCGTGGTGGCGGAATCGGCCCTGCGTCCAATTACGCTTCCTTTCAAACATATCAGCTTTGAAAATGTGTACTTTAGCCATGACACACCATCTGCCAGTCATGGCTTCGTGGTCGGGCCAATCAATTTGACATTGAACGCCGGGGAAACAACGTTTATCACAGGTGGCAATGGCTCAGGAAAATCGACACTGCTCAAATTATTGACAGCGCTTTACCGTCCGCAATCCGGAACGATCCGAATCGATGGCATTGCAATTGGGCCGCACAACGCACAACAGTACCGCGATCTTTTTTCGACCGTGTTTTCGGACTACCACCTGTTTAGCCGGTTGTACGGGTTGCCGCTGCCGGAAGAAGATGAGATGCACAGGCGTCTTACCGACTTCGAACTTGCCGACAAGACCGGTGTGGAAGGTGACCGTTTCCGTACGCTTGATCTTTCGTCGGGTCAGCGCCGTCGACTTGCGTTATTGATTGCGCAACTGGAACACAAACCGATTTGTGTCCTGGATGAGTGGGCTGCTGACCAAGACCCATTGTTTCGTCGCAAGTTCTATCAAGAAATTTTGCCTGCGATGCAGGCCCTTGGCGTCACTATCATTGCTGTGACCCACGATGATCGCTACTTTGGAGTGTGTGATCGCCACATTCGCATGGACGAGGGACGTATAAACGAAAACGAGGATGACACCCACCATGTTTAATCGCCTGCGATATTTGATCAGTGAATACTCGATTGAAGTTGTGATCGTCATTTTTTTATTGGTCTTTTTGGCGATTTTTACGATTCCGATGATGCTCTATGCCGTACCTGCTGGTCACGTGGCGGTGGTCTGGAAGCGCTTTGGGGGAGGCACGGACATGGACAATCCTCCCATGGCCGAAGGATCTCACTTGGTCTGGCCGTGGAATATCGTGACCTTGTACGACATGCGTTTGCGCCACGTGAACAAGGAGTTTGATGTACTTTCATCGGATGGCTTAAAGATGACCATCAATATGAGTTGGCAGTTTCATCTCAACCCCATATACGTTTCTGAGATTCACAAAAGTCTTGGCCCGGAGTTTGACGAAACCGTCGTGGTACCTCAAATTGGTTCGCGGGCCAGGGACATTATTTCTCGAAATTCGCCAGAGGATTTGTACCAAACACGGCGATCTGAGATAGAAAAAGAAATCAAGCTGGCGGTAGAGGGTAGTCTTCCTCAAGCTCTTCCGCCAACGGCGGGTGGCAAGGAGCAGTGGCTTTATTTTTCAGATTTGTTGATTCGTGACATCAAGCTTCCAACTGCTGTGGAAGAGGCGATCGTTCGAAAGAATGAGCAATTCCATTTGAATCAGGAATACAACTTTCGACTCTTGCGAGAAGCTAAAGAAGCGCAGCGCAAGCGCATTGAAGCCTTGGGTATCAAGGACTTTCAGAACATCATCTCAACGGGCATTACTGACAGTTATTTGCGCTGGAAAGGTATCGAAGCGACATTGCAGTTGGCACAATCGAACAACGCCAAGATGGTCATCATTGGCAGTCCAAAAGAAGGCATGCCCTTGATCTTGGGAGGTCTCGAATCGACCACTCCTGCCAAGCTTGGTGACAATTCCACTGGTGTCAAGGCGAAGCAGCCAGAACTCGCCCCCCCAACTGGCAAACAAACAGCGGTCCTGCCCCCCCCTACCAACGTTAAACCTGCAGCCGAACCACCTTTGGCCGCAGCCTCGGGCGATCCAGGGAAAAAATAGCCATGTGCACTGGATGGCGTGCGCTGTTGCTTGCGCCTTTTATTCTTATCCTGTCACTTGTTGGCCGCGCGGCCCCAAACGATGATGCGCTGACGTCTGCAATAGAAGGTCAAGTTTTGCTCAAAATGGCTTCGGAGCGCGTCGTCGGATCTTCCGTGACCGAAGCGCTTATTCGAACCTATATGGCGCACGAGGGCCTGAGAGACATAGAAATCAAGCGTACGTCCGACCTGAACAAGTCGACATACACCGGTATCGCCGGCAAGGGTTTGAAGCGGTCGGTCATCGTTAGCGTGATGCCGCGGGAACAATCCCTTGCCGCTTTGCGAAGAGGTGAAGTCGACGTCGCCCTGGTCGCGCAACAACGAGTCTCTGCTTCACGCAAAATCGGCCGCACCGAGTTGCTGGCTGCCGGCTCAGATAGCCAGCACATCCAGATTGGCGAAACCGCTGCATTTATTATCGTTAGTCCGCAAAATCCAGTTGGCGAGCTCACTTTTCGCCAACTTCGACTCTTGTTGCTGGGTGCGGTAACTGACTGGAGTCAATTGGGCGGTCGACCCGGAAAAATAAATCCGGTTGGAACCGCTCAAATGCAACCAGCGATTGATCTGGTTGCCGACCTGATACACCTTGACCCTGACAATCTTGACCCTGAGGCTGAGAAGTTGTTGCGGTCGCGCCGTGAAGCACCCAACCCAATATCGATATTGCCGAACCGAGACGAACTTTTTGAAAGGATTGCGAGTGACCGCAATGCCATTACGGTTCAGTTTCCTCACATACCACCCTCGGTAAAGGCGCTGCGCTTGGGGCCAGATGCGAAGAAATTTACGGGGCCCGATGCTGACACTATCAAGAGCAAACTCTACCCACTCGCCTATCGAATCAATCTGCACTATCCAAACGGATCAATCCAGCCAGCAGTGGCCTCCCTTGTCCGCGCTAGCACCTCCCTAGAAATGGAAGTCAATCTGACCTTGGCAGGAGCCGCCTTACCTGGCACCGAGATGTTGTTTCTGGACCCTGATCCTAAGGCGCCAACTGGATACCTGGAGGCAACGAAATACGGCATGATGATCTCGAAAAGTATTCATTTCAAGGCCGACAGCCTGGAGTTGACCGATGATGGAAAGTCTGCAATCAGCCGAGTCGCCGACAAGCTTTTGTCCATCCGGCAAGATGCCGGAAAGATCCGGTTGATTGGATTCTCCGACAGCTTGTCTTCAACCGACGAAAGCAAGGCATCGGGCCTGGCGTTGGCGAATGTGGTTGCAGCTGAATTAAAAAAGCGCAATGTGAATACCGGTTACATCTACTCGTTTGGTGACACGATGCCTCTTGACGAAGACAGCACCACGTATGGACGAGAACGCAACCGAAGGGTTCAAGTTTGGATCGTTCCGTGATTGACACCATCAACTTGAAGTCCGCAGACATTTGGAGAGGTTTAGCGTTATTTTTTGATCCATTGGTGAGCTTTTTTGCGAGCGCACCCAAGCCCGCCCTTGCCAGCAGGATGGAGTTGCTTTTCAATATGACCAAGTTCGTTTCTTTACTGAAATTGATCGCTGCTTACTACGTTGAACGGCTTGCGTTCATGCTTGTGTCCTCAGCCTTGTGTCTGAACATTGCCGCGCATGCTCAAACAGACCGTGAGAATCTGACGGGCGCACAAGAGGGGAAAATTGTTCTCTCTATGGCATCTGAACGGGTTGTCGGTTCATCTGTGACGGATGCGCTTATCCGAACCTATATGGCGCATCAGGGCTTGAGAGATATCGTGATCAAGCGAACGCTCGACCTCAGCAAGACAATTTACACCGGTATAGCAAGGAAGGGATTGAAGGAGTCTGTCATGGTCAGCGTCATGCCGCGGGAGCAATCCCTCGCTGCTTTGCGAAGAGGCGAAGTCGACGTGGCGCTGGTTGCACAACAACGGGTTTCCGCGTCTCGCAAGATTGGTTCTACAGAGTTGCTTGCTGCTGTTCCGGATAGTCAACACATCCAGATTGGCGAAACAGCAGCGTTTATTATTGTGAGTCCGAACAATCCAGTCAACGCGCTCACCTTTCGTCAACTTCGACTTCTACTGTTGGGTGCAGTAACTGACTGGAGTCAATTGGGTGGTCGACCCGGAAAAATAAATCCGGTTGGAACAGCCCAAATGCAACCAGCGATTGACCTGGTTGCCGACCTGATACATCTTGATCCCGACAACCTAGATCCTGAGGCGGAGAAGCTACTGCGGTCACGCCGCGATGCGCCCAACCCAATATCAATATTGCCCAACCGAGACGAACTTTTTGAAAGGATTGCGAGTGACCGCAATGCCATTACGATTCAGTTCCCACATATACCACCTTCAGTGAAAGCTCTGAAACTAGGCGCCGACAATCGAAAATTGACGATTCCCGATGCGGACACGGTGAAGAGTAAAGACTATCCCCTCGCGTACAGAATCAATCTGCACTATCCGCGTGGCCCTACCATCCCCGCTGTAGCGGCTTTGATTCGGGCTAGCATCTCCCTTGAAATGGAGGTCAATCTAACTTTGGCAGGAGCTGCCTTGCCCGGCACAGAGATGCTGTTTTTGGAGCCAGATCCCAAGGCGCCAAGTGGCTACCTGGAAGCGACGAAGTACGGCATGATGATCTCAAAGAGTATTCATTTCAAGGCCGATAGCCTGGAATTGACCGAGGACGGGAAGTCTGCGATCAACCGCGTCGCCGACAAACTGTTGTCCATCCGGCAGGACGCAGGGAAGATCCGGTTAGTCGGTTTCTCAGATTCCCAGGCATCCACTGATGAAAGCAAGGCACTGGGTCTCGCGATGGCGAATGTGGTCGCAACTGAACTAAGAAAGCGCAATGTGAATACTGGTTACATCTACTCGTTTGGTGACGCGCTGCCTCTTGACGAAGACAGCACTCCGTATGGACGAGAGCGCAATCGAAGGGTTCAAGTTTGGATCGTTCCATGATCACGGAAATGCGCAATGACGCGGTAGGCATACCAATAAATGGCGACACAACGCGCGGGTTTCCGTTGACCGCTGTTCAGCGGGACATCTGGTATTCGCTCAGTTTGACGCCAAATCCGGCATGTTGGAATATCGCCGACTACCGCGAGATCCACGCGGACATCGATCCCCTGCAAATGCGGTTGGCACTTCGAGAGATCGTTACGGAAACAGACACACTGCGTGTGCGCTTTGCGGAAGATGCCGATCAACCGTACCAGACCATAGGACCGGTTCCCGACGAGGTTTTGCAGTATTTTGATGTCAGTCATTCACCGGACCCGCTCGCCGCTGCCATGCAGTGGATGAAGACAGAGACGGGGCGATCGATTGATATCTTTCGAGAGTCTCTTGTCACGTATGCGCTGTTCAAAGTCGCATCGCGCCACTTTATTTGGTACCAGCGTTGCCACCATTTGATGATGGATGGGATCAGCGGAGCGCTGATAGCCCGCCGGTTGGCCCAACGCTATTTTTTGCAGCCCCATACGGATGATTACATCGGCAGTCTGAATGGATTGGTGCAGGCTGACATCCGGTACCGCGAATCCAGGCACTTCAACGACGATCGCGTTTATTGGTTGCGCCAGTTGGAAGCGAGGCCACAACCCTCCACGCTCTCCGGACGTTTGCCGATGCATGCAAGCGAGGTTGTTCGTCGAAACGCTTTGATTCCGGCGGCGTTGGCGGACGCCTTGCGGGGATACGCAAAGGCGTCCGAGGCCAGCATGGCCCAACTGTTCAGTGCCATAACGGCTGTTTTTCTGCATCGCATGACGGGTGATGAGGATGTGCTTTTGGGCCTCCCGGTGAGTGCGCGCTTGGGCAAAGACCTGCGCCAGATTCCGGGAATGGCAACCAACGTGATCCCGCTGCGTGTGCCGGTGACCTCGGTCGACAGCATCTCCGTCGTACTCGGACGTGTTGTGCGCTTGACACGTGAAGGCTTGCGGCATCAGCGCTACAGCCAGGGTGATTTGCGACGCGACCTGGGCCTGCACCCCGTGAACGATTTCCTGTTCGCGACCTTGGTGAACTACATGCCGTTCGATCCGAGCATGCGTTTCGGAACCGAGGCTTTTATCGCGAACAATCTGTCGACTGGTCCGGTAGACGATCTGTCAGTGATCGTTTATGAACAAGCTGCCGGGCAGCCCTTCCAGATTCTGTTTGATGGCAACGCGAAGTTGTACACCGACCAGCAGTTAGCCCTTCATCTACACCGATTCATCTATTTTTTGACCTCAGTAGTCCAACACACGGGCAACATTGAGAATATCAACCTCGTCACACCTCAAGAAAAACGTCAGTTGTTGACCGACTGGAATGACACCAGGTGCCAAGTTCGTGTATCGTCATTTTTGCCGTTGTTTATGGACCAGGTTCGGGCCTCGCCTGATGCAATTGCGCTGTCCTTTGAAGGGGTTGACACGACGTATGCAGAGCTTGCACGTCAGTCCGCGCAATTAGCTGGCGAGCTTCAAGCCCGAAACATTGGACCCGGACGGGTGGTGGGTGTTGCGCTCCATCGGAACCCATCGCTGTTGACAGCGCTGCTAGCTGTTTTGCGAGTGGGTGCGGCCTATCTCCCTCTGGATCCACACCATCCCCCACAGCGACTTGCCTATATCTTGGCGGATGCAGATGCAGACTTGATTTTGTGTGCACTCGACACCCTGGCGCTGATACCAACCGAAACTGAAGCGCTCTGCTTGGATGCTCCTTCGGTCGCTGCCCAGTTGAGACAACGTCCAGCGGTCCATGATTTTGCTGTGCCAAGTTTCTTCGAGTTGGCCTACCTGATCTATACGTCGGGCTCCACAGGTCAGCCGAAAGGCGTCGCTGTGACACACGGCAGCTTGGTCAATTTTCTACTGGCCATGCAGTCGGAGATCGGATTAAAGCAATCGGATCGATTATTGGCGGTTACCACTGTCTCTTTTGACATCGCCGGCTTAGAATTATTTCTGCCATTGTGCTGTGGTGCTTCCATTCAATTGGCCCCGCGAGAATCAACCTTGGATGGGCAGGTTTTGGCTCATCTCAGCGAGTCTTGCAGCGTGATGCAAGCGACGCCGGCAACCTGGCGCTTGATGCTGGCGTCTAGCTGGCGGCCTCGCACAGGCTTCAAAAGCCTGGTTGGTGGTGAGGCGGTTTCAGGCGAACTTACTGCGCTTCTATTGGGGGCAGGCGCGAGCGTTCGAGTCGTCTACGGTCCTACTGAAACTACGATCTGGTCGAGTTGTGCGAACCTCGAGGAGCTAAATTTTCGCCCGGCAGTCGAGTCAATTGGTAAACCGATCTGGAATACCCGTTTCTATGTTCTGGACAACCGTCTTCGTTTGGTGCCGCCGGGAATGGCCGGAGAGTTGTGTATCGCTGGCGATGGTTTGGCGCGCGGCTATGTGGGGCGACCAGGTCAGACCTCGGAGCGTTTCGTGGCCGATCCCTTTGGTGCCGCGGGCGCGCGAATGTACCGGACTGGTGATTTGGCTCGGCATGCCGCGGACGGAAGTCTGGAGTTTCTCGGTCGGATAGACCAGCAGGTTAAAGTCCGCGGTTTCCGTATTGAGCTAGGTGAGATAGAGTCAATCCTGGCTGCCAGTGCGGGTGTGGAAGCGGTTGTGGTGAATGTGTACCAAACGCCGTCCGATGAGGCCAGGCTTGTTGCCTATGTCGTTGGAAACGCTTCACACGTTCAGTTGCGCTTGGAACTCAAAGACCGCCTGCCCGACTACATGGTGCCTTCAGCATTTGTTTCGCTGGATCGATTGCCGTTGACGCCGAACGGAAAGATTGACCGCAAGCAACTGCCCGCGCCGAGTATCGATGTTGGCAGCGAAAGGCGCTACCGTGGGCCAAGAGACGCCCGTGAGGCGGTGTTGGCGGCTATCGTCGCTGAAGTGCTGCGGATTGAACGGGTTGGCATTGACGACGATTTTTTTGCTATGGGTGCGCATTCGCTGCACATGACGCGCTTGGTGGTCAAGGCCCGTCAAATGCTTGGGATCGAACTTCCATTGGGTTTGGTTTTTTCCCACCCGAGTGTTGCGGGTCTGACCGACAGTTTGTGTCTGGGCACAGTAGCCGAATTGCTGCCGCTGCAACGGCCTGGCGTTTTACCGCTTTCTTTTGCGCAACAAGCTTTTTGGTTTCATGAGCAAATGACTGGCGGCAGTACAGCCTACCTCATGCCCTTTGCACTGGAATTTGGTGACTCTTTGGATTCCCACGCGTTGCTACAGGCGTTGCGTGACTCATTGGAGTGCCATGAAATTTTGCGCACCGTGTTTGTGATCAAGGATGGTGTTGGTACGGTGCAGATCAATCCAGCCGAAGTTGTGCCGATTGAGGTGCGCGAAAACATCGATTGGCGCGAGCGTTTGAATGAAATGGCAAACACGCCTATCGATTTACATGTTTCTCCGCCGATTCGCCTGGAACTGGTAGCTTCGGAAACTGGTCACATGGTATTGGTCGTTGTTGTACACCATATTGCATTTGATGGGGAGTCCGCGCGTATTTGGCTGGACGAACTAGGCGATTTGTACCGCGCACGCAAAGAGGGCACCGCGCTGCTCTGCAAAGCTTCGGTAGTTCGCCAATACGTTGACTATGCGATCGGTCAACGACGTACCGATTGGGAAGCCAGCTCGGCACTTGCGTTTTGGAAATCTGCCTTGGAAGGTGCGCCGCCACTGCTGGAGCTACCGTACGATAGGCCACGACCAGCGGTACGACGCTATCGCGGTGCCCAACTCAGCTTTATCGTGCCTACCGCGTTGCTGCTTGAGATGCGAGCGCTGGCCAACGCTTGTCACGTGACGTTTTTTATGTTCCTGCATGCGTCTTTGGCGCTGGTGTTGGCACGGTACGCCTCAAGCGGTGATGTTGTCGTGGGAACTCCTGTCGCCAATCGACTCTCCAGTGACACGGAATGCATGATTGGTCCGCTGGTCAATACCATCGTACTGCGGACGCAAGTCGATGATTCCATGAGTGTGCGCAATTGGCTTGCATGTTGCCGAAGTGTTGCACTTGCTGCATACGCACACCAAGAGGTTCCCTTCGAAAAGGTTGTGGAGGCGTTGAAGGTAGACCGCGCCGCCGGTTACAACCCCCTTTTCCAGGTGATGCTGGTTGAAGAAAATGACACGGTGGCTCGTACGCAGTTTGCCGATCTTGAATTGCAAGTGCATACCGAAGTGGCGACCAGCGCGAAGGTTGATTTGCAACTGGCTGTTCGAGATACGCGCGAGGGCCTGCATGTACGTATGGAGTATGACAGTGACCTGTTTGATGCCGCAAGCATGCAGCAATTTGCGGCACATTGGCAGCAGTTGCTGCGTTCCATGGTCGAGGCGCCTGATTCTGCAATTGCCCGTTTACCGGTCCTCTCGGGCGCTGAGAGACGGCTCCTGTTAGACGGTTTCAACCAGACACAGGTGGAGCTCAATCAGGAAGAAACGCTGACGCAACTGCTGGAGTCCGCAGCGCAACATCACGCCCATGCTATAGCACTGGAGTTCGAGGCTGTAAGGCTCACCTACTCGGAATTGCACATCCGTGCCAATCAGCTTGCCCACCATTTGCAAGGGCTTGGTGTGGGGCCCGATGTCCTGGTTGGTATCTGTCTTGAGCGCTCGATTGATATGGTGGTGAGCTTGCTCGCCATTTTGAAAGCCGGCGGCGCGTATGTACCGCTTGATCCTAGCTACCCGGATCAGCGGCTTGGCTTCATGATTGCGGACGCGGCGCCGCAGTTGATCTTGACGGATACCCAATTGGCCGTCCGCCTGCAAGGCGCGCCCGTGCTGTGTCTGGATCTTTTGGTATTAGATCCAGCCCATCGTTTCGCGCCCGCGGTCAATCTGACACCAGCCAATCTGGCGTATGTCATCTTTACCTCCGGGTCAACCGGTCGTCCCAAGGGCGCGATGAACAGCCACGCGGGAATTGTGAACCGCCTTCGCTGGATGCAGCATGCTTTTGGACTTGAGCCACTTGATCGTGTGTTGCAGAAAACACCGTTTGGTTTTGATGTTTCTGTATGGGAGTTTTTCTGGCCGCTGATAGAGGGCGCTGCGTTGGTCGTGGCACGACCCGAAGGCCATAAAGATGTCTACTATTTGGCGAATTTGATCCAGTCGGCTGGCATCACCACAACGCACTTCGTGCCGTCCATGCTGCAGGTTTTTTTGCAAGAGCCAGATGCCGGTGCCTGCGTGGGATTGCGGCGTGTGATTTGCAGCGGAGAGGCGTTGGCGCCAGAGTTGCAAAGGCAGTTCGACGCAACACTGAACGTACCCCTTCACAACCTATACGGCCCCACAGAAGCCGCGGTCGATGTCAGCCATTGGCCATGCACAAGAAATGAACATGGAAGTGTGCCAATTGGGCGCCCGGTCTGGAATACGCGTCTGTATGTGTTGGACGCGTTTTGCGAACCCGTGCCAATGGGTGTTGCCGGTGAGCTTTTTATCGCCGGTATTCAATTAGGACGTGGGTATTTGCGCCAGGCCGGCTTGACCGCTGAACGCTTTATGGCTGATCCCCATGGCGAGCCCGGATCGCGTATGTACCGCACCGGGGACAAGGCGCGTATCCGTGCCGACGGGGCTATTGAATACCTTGGTCGTTTGGACGATCAGGTGAAATTGCGCGGACTTCGTATTGAGCTCGGTGAAATCGAATCGAACCTGCTTGCCTTCCCCGGTGTCGCCTCGGCCAGCGTGATTGTGCGCGAACAAGTTTTGATCGCCTACTTCACCGAGCAGGCCGGTGTCACCGTGGGGGTGGCGGAGTTGCGTAGCAAACTGAAAAGCACGCTGCCCGAATACATGGTTCCGGCTGCATTTGAGCGATTGGATGCCCTCCCGCTAAGTCCCAATGGAAAGCTTGACCGTCGCGCCTTGCCTACTCCGACTTTTGCACGTACGGAAGGTGTTTTGCAGGAGCCGCGCAATAGCCAAGAAACCCTATTGCTTGGAGTTTGGAAAGACTTGCTGGGTACCGATGCGATTGGCATCCATGACAACTTTTTCGACTTGGGCGGCGACAGCATACTGAGCATCCAGATGGTGGCCCGGGCGCGTCGGATTGGACTGCAGCTGTCACCCCAGCAGGTGTTTGCACACCAGTCCATTGCTGAGCTTGCATCGGTTGCGGTTACGGCGGGTGGGTCAAATCCGGGAGGCCCTGCCAGTGTGGAAGGCCCCATCCCGTTGACGCCCATTCAACGTTGGTTGGTAGACCAGGCGGGTTCGATCGCGCATTCCCACCAAGCACTGATGCTGGCTATTCCAGCTGACCTGGATCTGCAGCGCCTGCACACCGCATTGGTGGCTATGGTCATCAGGCACCCAACCCTGCGCCTCAAATTTGCGCAAGGGGCCGACGGATGGAAGCAAGAGTACTTGCTCCCCACGCAATTGCTTGTGCCTATGCGGGTTGTGGAGGTTGATGATCCCAGTGTTGAAGAGGTGAAGTCTGCTGTGGAGCAGGCGTCCGCAGCGCTGGACCCGTTGAATGGTCGATTGGTTCAAGCTGTGGTCTTCCGTCGCTCAACCGCCCGTCCGAGCAGATTGCTTTTGCTGGTGCATCACTTGGGAGTCGATGGTGTCTCTTGGCGCGTTCTGTTGGAAGACCTGCCGGCCCTGTATGACGGAGCGGATCTGCCTCCAACCGACCATGGGTTTGCCTTGCATGCGCAGCGATTGGCACTGCGGGCGAGCGAACCATCGACGCTCGCCGAGCTACCTCACTGGTTGGGTTTCATGGCCATCGCGCCAGCCTTTCCTGCCAATCCGGTCGAGACAGGGCCATTGGATGTTGTTCTTCAAAAAAATGTAAGGCTGTCGATTGCCAATACCCACGCATTGCTGACGGTTGGATGCAGCGCCTACCACGCGCGTATGAACGACCTATTGTTGGCTGCATTGGCGATGGCCGTAGCAAGGAACCGAGCGCGTTGCGGGTTGTCGCCAGCTGCGTTGGGTATGGATCTAGAGGGCCATGGTCGTGACGATTCAATGGATTTGTCGCGATCGGTAGGGTGGTTTACGTCACTTTTTCCGGTGGTACTGGACCTCGGTGACGTAGAGCTTGCACAGGCATTTGCCGGGGAGGCTGCGGCTGGCCAGGTTATTTGCCGGATCAAGGAGCAACTGCGCACAGTGCCGCAGGCAGGCATTGGTTTTGGTCTTTTGCGCTATTTGAATGCAGATACAGCCACTCAGTTTGCCGATTTTTCCCCACGAGAAATACTGTTCAATTATTTGGGACGAATTGATTTTGGTGGGGAAACATCCTGGCCTTTGGTGTGGCAGCCTCTCGCCTCGGTAGATGCTGAACTGCGTGGCTTGACGCATCTGCTTGAAATCAATGGCGTGCTCGTCGAGCAGCAGCTTGAAATCAACTGGCGCTGGAATGGTGCTCGGTACGGCGAGGCGCGGATCTCGCAGTTGGTTTCCGACTATGTCGAAGCCTTGCATGGCCTGATCTCTCACTGCCAGCGGCCGGGAGTCGGGGGCCACACCTGCAGTGATTTTCCATTGGCGAAGCTCGATGGACCGGCATTGCTGCGCATTGAGAAGGCCTACCCTGGGCTTGAGGACGTTTATCCGCTCATGCCTTTGCAGCATGGCATGCTGTTCCATCGCCTACTGAGTCCTGCATCGGCGGCTTACCACCAGCAAGTTTGCCTCTCGATCGGTGGTGTTGTTGTGCCCGATCAGTTGCAATCTGCATGGCAAGCTGTTCTTGATCGCCATCCTGCTCTGCGCGTCGCAGTGATTCACGAGGACCTTCCTGCGCCATTGCAAGTGGTTAGGGGCGGTCTCACCTTGCCGTGGCACGCGGTTGATGGATCAGTCACGGGCCGCAGTGCAGAAGTTGTTGCCGAACAAGTGGAGCAATGGCTTGCCTTGGATCGGCAGCGAGGGTTTCAGCTTGACCGCGATGTTTTGCTGCGGGTCGCATTGTTCTACGGCGGCGAACAGCAGTTCCTGGTGTTTAGTTACCACCATGTCATTCTTGACGGATGGTCGCTGCCCCTGCTCACGGGAGAAGTTCTCCAGCGGTACGCGGCAAGCCTTCGAAGTGATCCCTTGCGCTTGGCGCCCACGACACGACACGCGCACTTGTTGCGTTGGTTGTCACAGCAAGACCCGGCTGTCGCAATTGATTTTTGGCGTGTTCGGATGCAAGGAGTTGTCAATCCGACCGATCTCAACCTGCCGCTGGCAGAAGGACCTTCTTCAGGTGAAGTGCATGTGGATGTGATGCAGGAGGACTTTCGCTTTGTCGAGCGTTGTGCGCGCGATTTGCGTTTGACACTCAACACCTTGGTGCAGGGCGCATGGGCATTGTTGTTGATGCGACTCAATGGCCTTAGCGACGTAGTGTTCGGTGCGACAGTGTCAGGGCGACATTCAGATGTACCTGGTGTTGAGTCGATTGTGGGAATGTGCATCAATACCTTGCCGATAGCAGTCCATGCACGGCCCGGCATCACCACGGTTGAGTGGCTGCGTGAACTGCAATCGGAGCTTGCAGCGGTGCAGGGTTTTTCACAGGTACCGTTGTCCGAGTTGCAGGCTCTTTCGACCTTAGGGGCAGGGCAACCGCTATTCGATACGATGGTTGCGTTCGAAAACTACCCCATCGATTCCACGCTGCTTCACCAGTCCAATTTGGGTGACTTAAAGGCCGCAATCTCGGTCGATGCAGTTCGCGTGATCGACAGTACTCACTTTGGCCTGGCGCTGATTGTTACGCCGGGCGAAGAGCTTTTGGTGCGGCTTAGTTTCGACACCGCTCGCTTCGATGATGCCAGCGTGAGGCGAGTTGGAAGCATGTGGTTGGAGTTGTTAAAGACCATGCTCACCAGCCCCCACGAGGAGCTTGCGGGTCTGTTGTTGCCAGATGTTCGTACCGCGCGCGCGTCGAGCGTTGCCCAACGCGGTCGGTTCGGGGATATTCCATGGCAGGATGGTGAGGAGAAAGTTGCTGCAATTTTTAGCGCGATTTTGGGACGTAGCGCAGTTGCGCGGGACGCACATTTTTTTGAAATTGGCGGTCATTCGCTGAACGCAATCCAAGTGGTTTCGCGCCTGCGCAAGGCCTTCGCGATTGATGTGCCTCTGCGCAGCTTGTTTGATCACCCGGTGGTAGCCGATTTGGCGATGCATATCGGGCAGATCGGAAAGGGGCTGCGCGCGGCAACACAATCGATTCGGCCTCACGATGGTCCTCTGAAATTGTCTTTTGCCCAGTCAAGACTTTGGTTTTTGGACCAACTCAACACAGTGGATGCGGCTTATCATATTCCTGTGATGCTGGGTTTCGAGGGTGATCTGGATATCGCGATATTGCAGCATAGCCTTGACCGATTGCTGGTTCGCCATGAGGTCCTACATTCGCGGTTTGAGAATGTGGATGGACAGCCAACGTTACGTCTCGACAGTGCCCCCTATCTTGCGCTGACGCCAGAGGTTTTTGATGGCGATGAAGGTGCGTTGGCCGTGATGGCCAGCCAAGAGAGTCGTCGGCCTTTCAATTTGGCTGGCGATCTGCCGATTCGGGTGAGGTTATTGCGGCTTGCGCAGCGGCGCCACGTGCTGTTGCTCACGCTGCACCATATCGCAGGGGATGGATGGTCTGTCGAAATATTGATCAAGGAGCTAGGGGCGCTGTACCGAGGCAACGTGCCGGAACCTCTGCCGGTTCGATACAGTGACTATGCACACTGGTTGCAAGTTCAATTGGATGGAGACCGCCGAACACAGCAAGCTGCTTTTTGGCACAAGCAACTGGATGGTGTTCCCCATTTGATCAACTGGCCCTTGGAGCGTGCGCGCCCTACCGTGCAAAGCCACCGCGGGCATGGTGCGCATTTCGTAATTGACCTCCCAATGTCTGACGCGTTGCGGAGTTGCGCGCAAGAACATGGCGTCACATTGTTCATGTTGATGCTGACGGCCTATGGTGCCCTGCTGACGCGGTATACCGGCCAAATGGACATTGCCGTTGGCACGCCGGTGGCAAATCGCGATCTGATGGAAATCGAGGGTTTGGTTGGCCTGTTTGTAAATACCGTAGTTATGCGTGTCGACATGGTTGGTGAGCCAACCGTCAGTGAAATGATCGCTCGGGTCAGGCATGTGGCACTGGATGCCTATGCGCACCACGATCTTCCATTCGAGGAGGTCGTCGAAGCGCTGGCGCCGGATCGATCGTTGGCCCATACACCCTTGGTTCAGGTGATGTTTTCCTTGCAAGCCAAGCCGATGTCGCGGATGCAATTGAATGCCGATTTGACCATGACACGTGCCGAGGTCGACACCCACAGCATCGTTGGTGATCTTGTCCTGAACTTGTGGGAGACCGACGGCGGTTTGGCGGGTCTGCTGCAATCCAATGCAGACATCTTTACGCCAAGATTTGGTGCCCAGTTTATTACGCACTTCCAGCGACTTTTGGGTGCCATGCTGGAAGCACCGCAAACGATCATCCACCGATTGCCAATTCTGGGAACCGACGAGCAACTGGCCTTGGCACGGTGGAACGAGACGTCTCAAAGGTACCCTGCAGACGAGTCATTGATTGCGCAGTTTCTCCGTGTAGTGGCCCGGCACGGCGACAGTGCGGCACTGGAGTATTCGGGTGGCACG
>ERZ724520.337-NODE-337-length-25638-cov-4.117774_pt1 | contig 25638 bp, 17 predicted proteins | sample MGYA00376053_ERZ724520 | MGnify/ENA primary metagenome ERZ724520 (study PRJEB28724, sample SAMN07190886) | activated sludge metagenome | isolation source: activated sludge of sewage treatment plant in Hong Hong | place: USA: Christiansburg, Virginia | collected...
ATATTTCTTTTGACAAGAAAAGAGAATTCAGAGTTAGATTGGGACAAAGTAAAGTTCCTTTTGGTTTTGAAAATTTGCAATCAAGTCAAAACCGTTTGACCCTTGATCGTAACGATGGTTTGAATAGTGCTGTGGCTAATGAAAGAGATTTGGGAGCCTTTTTTTACTGGGCGCCAGCCGAAATCAGAGAGCGTTTTGCGATGCTTGTAAAAGACGGATATAAAGGATCGGGTGATTATGGTGTGTTTGCTTTTGGAGCTTATAATGGTCAAACGGCTAATAAATCCGAAGCCAACAGAAATTTACACGTGGTTACCAGAGTTACTTATCCTTTTGTTATTGGAAACCAAATCATAGAGCCAGGATTACAAGCTTACACGGGGAAATGGGCATTTACCAATGAATTATCTACAGGTGTGACAACTCCTGAAAAGCAATATACTTTGGATCAAAGAGTTGGAGCTACTTTTGTATTGTATCCAAAACCATTTGGACTGCAAGCTGAATACAATATTGGGAAAGGACCGCGTTATGATAAGGTTACCAATACAGTACAAGTTTCGGATTTAGAAGGAGGTTATGTAACTTTAAACTATAAATGGGACATAAATTTAGCCAAACACCATTTTTTATATCCTTTTGCTAAGTTTCAATATTATGATGGTGGAAAGAAATTTGAGAAAGATTCTAGAAGTTACATCGTAAGAGATTACGAAATTGGTCTAGAATGGCAACCCATCAAAGCATTCGAATTAGTAGCCGAATGGGTTATTGCCGACAGAACATTTGAAGACAGCGCACTTCCAAACAACAGACAACAAGGAAACTTGCTAAGATTACAAGCGCAGTTCAATTTTTAATTTTGAATCAATTACAAAGAGGCTTTTTCACAATTTATGAATGAGCCTCTTTTTTTAATATTTTAAGAGTTTATTGTGTTTAAAATCAATATTTTACAATTAACTTTGGTTATGCTTAGTTTTCCTTATTGTTAAATTATTGTAAAAATCATCCAAATAGTAAAGATTGAATAATATTGACTTAACACAGACTTAACGTTGCCACTTTACTTTTGTCAAAAATTAAAACAAATTTTAAAAATGAATACAACTAAATTAAGAATTGCAGCCCTTTTAGTAGTCGTTATGGCTATTGGATATTCGTTTACAAGTTTAAATAAAATAACGATTAAGGGTTCGGATACAATGGTAATTTTGTCACAACAATGGGCAGAAGCATATATGAAAAAACATCCAGAAACAACCATTCAAGTTACTGGTGGTGGTTCTGGCGTAGGTCTTGCAGCATTAATCAACGGTTCTACGGATATTGCTAATTCAAGTCGTCCAATCAAACCTGCCGAATTAGAAAAAATTAAAGCGAAATACAAAAAAAGTGGTGTTGAAATCGCTTGTGCTAAAGATGGTTTATCTGTTTTCTTGAACAAAGGAAATTCGGTTTCTGAATTGACTGTTCAACAAATCGGGGATATTTTCTCTGGTAAAATAACCAATTGGAAACAAGTAGGTGGAGTAGATGCTAAAATCCAATTGTACGGAAGAGAAAGCAGCTCAGGAACTTTTGAATTCTTCAAAGAACACGTAGTAAAAACTGATTTTTCTCCAACTTGTCAAACTTTGCCTGGAACTGCAGCGATTGTAAATGCAGTGAAAAAAGACAAATACAGCATTGGTTACGGTGGTGCAGCTTATGCTGAAGGAGTGAAAGACTGTAAAGTAAAAAAAGATGCTAAAAGTAAAGGTATTTTGCCAACTGAAGCTACTATAAAAAACAAAACTTATCCAATTTCAAGATACTTGTATATGTATTTGAAATCGAAACCAACTGGCGATACAAAAAAATTCATTGATTGGATTTTGAGTCCAGAAGGTCAAAAAATGATTGCAACTGTAGGATATTTTCCTGTAAAATAAAAAAATTTAAAAAATCCCTCTCTTTCATTAGGGAGGGATTTTTTATATACATATATGAATTCTTAAATCCACTAGATGAATTCTCCACTTCCAAAAAAAGAAACTTTCACCAAAGAGAGTTTAAAAAAACAATTCAGACTTTCTGAATTTCTGGCCGAAAAGATTATTTCTTCGGTAGCTTTTCTCTCGATTGCCATTATTTTCCTGATATTTATTTTTGTTTTCAAAGAGTCTTTACCCTTATTCAGTTTTGGCGATAAAGCCAAAGCAAATACCGAAATACAAACCACAACAGGAACTGAAGTTGAAACTTATGGAAGCGAAACTTCCACTGAAGAAAGTCAGCCCGAAACTTATGGAGCCCCTGCTGAAAGTCTGGAACCTGAAAGTTATGGAACCACAACCGAAGACTTGAATCCAGAGGTTGAAGAAACTGCAGCAACTGAACCAGAAACCTACGGAACGGTAACCGAAGATTTAAACCCTGATTCCGCTTCGGAAGAAGTAGTTGCTATTGACGAAAAAGTTACTGGGAACAAAGAAGGAGCCGACAAAACTTGGAGTACTTTTTTCTCTACAGAATGGGTTCCAGTTTCCGATAATCCCCGTTTTGGATTAATTGCTTTGCTCATTGGAACTTTAAAAGTTACAGTAATTGCAATGCTGATTGCTGGACCTTTGGCAATCTTAGCCGCGGTTTATACTTCTTGTTTTGCCTCCAATAGAAGAAAAGAAATCATAAAACCCATTATCGAAATGTTGGCCGCTTTTCCATCGGTAGTAATTGGATTTTTTGCAATGATGGTTTTGGCTACTTTTTTCCAAGATATTTTTGGCTACGATTCTAGATTGAATGCTTTTATTGGCGGTGTCGCAATGGCATTGGCAGCAATTCCAATTATTTATACGATTTCAGAAGATGCTCTTTCAGCTGTTCCTAAAACCTATACCGAAGCCAGTTTGGCATTGGGAGCCAGTAAAGCACAAACCGCTTTTTCGGTAATTTTGCCAGCAGCAACACCAGGTATTTTTGCAGCCTTGCTTTTGGGTGTCGGTCGTGTTTTTGGTGAAACTATGATTGCACTTATGGCTACAGGAAACGCCGCATTATTATCGGCAAATCCTTTTGAAAGTGTGCGAACTTTTGCCGCAACCATTGGTTCTGAAATGGCAGAAACTGTTTTTGGAGAAACCCATTACAGCGTTTTGTTTTTTATTGGATCGTTACTTTTCATTTTCTCCTTCATATTAAATGCAGTAGCAGAATTTTATGTCAAAGGGAAATTAATCAAAAAATTCCAAGGTAAATAGATATGGAAAATACAAATACTATATCGGTGAATCCGTTTGCCAAGACGAGCGGCAAAGGAAAAGATATTAAAGAAACTGCCGTTGTGGGAATTACCCAAATTGCAGTACTTTTAATTATTGCCATTCTGTTTGTCATCTTAGGAATTATTATTTACCAAGGACGAGATAAATTTTCTTGGGAATTCATCAGTTCTTTTCCAACTGACGGAATGACTAAAGGTGGAATTTTTCCGGCTTTGATAGGAACTTTTATTCTAGTTATTGTGATGTCGATTGCAGCGGTTCCATTCGGAACAATTACGGCTATTTATTTAACCGAATATGCGCACGAAAAATCAAAATTTGCAGCAGCCGTTCGTTTCTCTATCCGAACTTTAGCAGTTGTTCCTTCGATAATTTTTGGACTTTTTGGGCTTGGGTTTTTTATCCAATTTGTGGGGACTGGAATGGATACTGCTTTCAACGGAGGCGAGTTGCATTGGGGGCAACCCAATATTCTTTGGGCGAGTTTAACAATGGCATTGTTGACGCTTCCCGTGATAATTGTTTCGGTTGAAGAGGCTTTGAAAACCATTCCGAGAGAATTAAGAGAAGCCAGTTTAGCATTGGGTGCCACCAAATGGCAAACGATAAAAAAAGTAGTTTTTCCAGGTTCTATTTCTGGAATTATGACAGGAACAATTCTTGCCGTAAGTAGAGGAGCTGGTGAAGTAGCACCGATATTATTTACCGGAGCAGCTTATTATTTGGCGACTTTACCAGAATCTTTGAGCGACCAATTTATGAATTTGGGGTATCACGTTTACATTATGTCAACCCAATCTTCGGATGTGGAGAAAACAATGCCAATACAGTTTGCCACCACTTTGGTATTATTAATTCTAACTTTATCACTAAATTTAGTTGCGGTAATCATCCGATCCAGAATCAGACGAAAAGCAAAATAATTATCTAACAGCGAAACTATATTATTTTAGATATAACAAATATAAAATGAGAGATATAAAAATACAGGTTAACGATTTGTCATTATACTACGGTGAGAAAAAAGCGTTAAATAATATTACGATGCAAATTCCAGCCAATAAAGTTACGGCTTTAATCGGGCCATCGGGTTGTGGAAAATCTACTTTTTTGAGATGCATTAACCGAATGAATGATTTGATTCCGAGTGTGAAAATCACTGGAGAAATGCTTGTGGAAGGCGTTGATATTTATGATAAAAACGTCGATGTGGTTAATATTCGAAAAAAAATCGGAATGGTTTTTCAAAAATCGAATCCGTTTCCGAAATCTATTTATGAAAATGTGGCTTATGGTCCAAGGATTAACGGATTGAAAGATAAAACTCAATTAGACGAAATCGTGGAAACATCTTTGCGTCAAGCTGCTATTTGGGATGAATTCAAGGATAGATTAGACGATTCAGCTTTGGGATTATCGGGTGGACAACAGCAACGTTTGTGTATTGCTCGAACATTGGCGGTAAGCCCAGATATTATTTTGATGGACGAACCAGCGAGTGCTTTGGATCCTATTTCAACCTCAAAAATAGAAGAATTAGTTCACGAATTGAAAGAACAATATACCATTATTATTGTGACTCATAATATGCAACAAGCAGCAAGGACAAGCGATCACACCGCATTTTTTTATATGGGAGAATTGATTGAAATGGGAAAAACAAATGCTATATTTACCAAACCAGAAAAGAAACAAACCGAGGATTATATCACGGGAAGATTTGGATAATGGTTTAAATTGGTTAATCACTTAATTGTTTAACCAATTAACTTGTTAACCGATCGACCTTTTTAAACTAAAAATTGTAAGATGACACATTTTGAAATGGAACTAGAAAAACTAAAAGACGTAATAAAAAAAATAGGCACTTTGGCCGTAAGCCAAGTTGGCGAATCGGTTAAAGCACTGCTTTTTGAACCTATTGAAGGCAAAGAAGTAAAGAAAACGGAAATTAAAATCGATAAATTAGACGTCAAAATCGACGAAATTTGTCAAAGTATTTTTGCTTTGCAACAGCCAGTAGCTTCTGATTTGCGGTTTATTATGGCATCACTTCAAATAAGTAATGAGATAGAAAGAATAGGTGATTTGGCCGTGAGCGTTATAAAAAGAGCCAAAAATATCAAAGAAAAACATGACTTAATTTCAAAATTTGAAATTGGAGATTTAGCCAAAGAGGTTGAGTTAATTACTGCCAAAACCAATGAGTGTTTATCGACACAAGACGAAAAAACGATTTCAGAAATTTTGACTTTAAATAAAAGCATCAAATCGAAAGGAGATGCAATAATAGACAAGATAATTGAAGAAATGAAATCCCATTCGAAAGTGGTGGTTTCTGGAACCAATTTGGTTATTGCATTGAAGCATTTGGAACGTATTTCTGATCATAGTTCTAATATTGCCGAATATGTTTATTTTATGGTAAATGCCAAAATAATCAAACACGAAAAACACGAAGATTTAAATATTGATAAGTTAGATTAGATACTATTTTGATGTATTTCAAATAAGAAAGCCAATTTCAATATCAAAATGAAATTGGCTTTCTTGTATAAAGTATTTTGATGAAATGACTAAATGCTTCCTTTTTTCTTATCGTCTCTCCAAGTAATGTAGCCTAGAATGGCATTGAAAAAATAGAAAGTATATTTGGCAACATTCGCAATATTCATGAGCATTAGGTTCTGAATGGCTTTTGTTAAATTGTAAAATTGCCACATAAACCAATTATCAGGATACATTCTTGCGGTGTTGAATGTTCCACCAAAAGTGATTCCTGCCGGAATGGTGATGGCGAAAAACAACTTCCAATCAATAGGTTTTTCAGATAAATATTTGAAGGCGATATAATTTAAAACGAAAGAAAAGAAAAAACCTAAAATTACATTTCTGTAAAATATAAAATCAACAGAACGTAGTATTTTGCTTTTCTTCCAAGCTTTGAAAACGAGATAATTTCCAATGAATGACACAGGATAAGTAAGAATTGCTCCAATATTTCCAAGTAAATAATCAATAGAACCGCTTAGGAAAGTATTGCAAGTGGTAATGAAATTCCCAATATTATTTTTCTTGGTCACCAATCGATTTCCCATCATCGAAAATCCAGTATTCAAGATAGAAAGATACCCCAAATAAAAAACATATTTCTGGTGCTGAAATGTAAAATTGAAAACCGTTTTATGATAATCCAAAGCCAAAGAAGCCGAAATAACGATTACCAATCCAATAACATCCAAATAAGTGCTATTGGTAATCGATTTAATAGTTTTTATTGATTTTTCAGAAAGTGAAAGTGGGTTCATTCAATAGTGTTTGGGCAAATATAGAAAGATTATTGTCCAAATTCCTTGCTTTTATTTCAACATCAAAAGAAAAACTCAAATTAATTATAAAAATAGAATTGATAGGAAAGTTTTATTTTTTTGAATTTAAAAATATTTCCTTACTAATGAATAAATCAGCCAAATGAAAATAATTGATAAAACGATTTGATTAAATATGATGTCATAACGGTATTTTGGTAACTTATGTTCAGGATAATCTATGTTCCATCTTTTAGAATTTGCAAAATCAGTTAGCATTTTCGGGGTAATCGGAATTCGTGTTACTCTTTTATAAGGTGGTTTGAAAAACATACCTGAAATGAAACTAGTTCCTTCTTCATCACAATGAAAATACCACAAGTAGTTTGACATATCTACATTATATTTCATTTGATATTTTTCAATCAATTCGTGGGAATCATCACCGCTAATTCCACATTCGTTAAAAATATCAGTTTTAGATGTGATTACTTCTTCGTAAGTTTCTTCTTTTAGGAATTGAATTATTTCTTCTTCGGTTATCTTATTCATTATTTGTATAAGTTTTATGAGATTCCTACGGAATGACAAAGTTGCTCAAACTGCCAACTTATAACTGCCAACTGCCCACTTTTTTTAATGCGCTTCCAGCCAATTTTTTCCCATTCCAATTTCAACATCCAAAGGAACATCCATTTTAAAGGCATTCTCCATTTCGTGTTTAATCATTGGTTGAATTTTCTCCAGTTCCGAGTTGTGAACATCAAACACAAGCTCATCGTGTACTTGCAACAACATCTTCGATTTCCAGTTTTCGGAAGTTAGTTTTTTGTGAATATTAATCATCGCAATTTTAATAATATCAGCTGCAGAACCTTGAATTGGGGCGTTTACGGCATTTCGTTCGGCACCACTTTTGACCATCATATTGGCGGAATTAATGTCTTTCAAATAACGTCTTCTTCCTAAAACTGTTTGCACATAACCGTGTTCTCTGGCAAAATCCACCTGACTTGACATATAGGATTTCAATTTTGGATAAGTTGCATAATAGGCGTCAATCAACTCGGCACTTTCTTTTCGCGAAAGCGAAGTTTGATTGGAAAGTCCAAAAGCAGAAACGCCATATATAATTCCGAAATTTACGGTTTTGGCATTGCTACGTTGTTCTTTGGTCACTTCTTCTAATGGCACGTTGAATACTTTTGCAGCTGTACTTCTGTGAATGTCTTCGTTGTTTTGGAAGGCTTTAATCATATTTTCTTCGCCTGATAAAGCAGCAATTATTCGCAATTCTATTTGGGAATAATCCGCAGAAACCAAGGTGTAATTTTCGTCGCGAGCGATAAATGCTTTTCGAATCAATCGCCCTCTTTCGGTACGAATCGGAATGTTTTGCAAGTTCGGATTATTTGAACTTAGTCGTCCTGTTGCAGCCACGGTTTGCATATAATCGGTGTGAACGCGACCTGTTTTTTTATCAACTTGGTTTGGCAAAGCGTCAATATAAGTACTTTGTAATTTTACCATTTGCCGCCATTCGAGAATGTCTTTTACGATTGGATTGTCTTTTTCTAGATAACTCAAAATTTCTTCGCCAGTGGCATATTGACCCGTTTTGGTTTTCTTTTGTTTGGCTCCGCCAATTTTTAGTTTGTCAAATAAAATGTCACCGAGTTGTTTTGGTGAAGCCAAATTGAATTTCTCGCCAGCGGTTTCGTAGATTTTTTGTTCCAAAGCGGCACTTTCTTTTTCCATTTCAACCGACATCGATTTCAAGAAAGGGACATCAAGATTAATTCCTTCCAATTCCATTGCCGCCAACACTGGAATTAACGGAATTTCGATTTCATCAAATAATTTCTTGGTTTCGGCTTTGTCGAGAATTGAGCTGAAATTTTGTTTCAATTGATAGGTAATATCTGCATCTTCGGCGGCGTATTCTTTGATTTCTTCCAAAGCCACGTCGCGCATCGATTTTTGATTTTTGCCTTTTTTGCCAATTAAATCTTCAATGGATTTTGGTGAATATTTTAAATAAGTTTCTGACAAAACATCCATATTGTGGCGCATATCGGGATTAATCAGATAATGTGCAATCATCGTGTCGAACAATTTTCCTTTGATTTGAACGCCATAATGCGACAGAATTTTTAAATCGTATTTGATGTTTTGACCAATTTTTTCGATGCTTTCACTTTCGAAAAACGGTTTGAATTTGTCCACCAAAACTTGTGCTTCTTCATGATTTTCAGGAAACGGAACGTAAAATGCTTTTCCTTTTTCAAAAGAAAACGACATTCCTACCAGTTCGGCATTCAAAGCGTCAATTCCCGTTGTTTCTGTGTCAAAACAAACTGAAGTTTGATTCATCAAGTTTTGCAAAAGCAATTTCACGGCAAAATCTCCCTGAATACTTTGGTAAAAATGTTCTGTATTTTCCAATGTTGCATAATGTGAACTCGATTTTACTTCGCCACTTTCTTCATCCGAAAAGCCAAATAAATCAAATTGATCTTCATTGGATTTTTTGGAGGGAGCTTTTTTGATAATTTTTTCATTGTCATTGCTATTGTCATTGCCATTGGAATTTCCGTTGGTGTCGATTTCGTCGTATTCTTTTCCGGTGCCAAAATATTTGTCAAATTGCGCTTTCATCTGGCGAAATTCCAATTCTTGGAACAATTCGTCTGTTTTTTCAACATCGGGTTTTGATAATTCGTAGTCTTCAGCATTGAAAGTCACGGGACAATCCAGCAGAATTGCGGCTAATTTTTTGGACAACAAACCCAATTCGGCATTGGCTTCGATTTTATCTTTTATGGCTCCTTTCAATTGATGTGTGTTGGCCAAAAGGTTTTCCATCGTGCCATATTCTTTTAGGAATTTCTTGGCTGTTTTTTCGCCAACACCAGGTAATCCTGGGATATTATCGGCGGCGTCGCCCATCATTCCAAGGAAATCAATTACTTGTTCAGGGCGTTCGATTTCGAAGCGAGCCAAGACTTCGGGAATTCCCCAAATTTCGATGTCGTTCCCCATTCGAGCGGGTTTGTACATAAAAATATTTTCGGAAACCAATTGTGCAAAATCCTTGTCCGGCGTAACCATAAACACTTTGAAATCTTCTTTTTCGGCTTGTTTGGCCAAAGTTCCTATCAAGTCATCGGCTTCAAAGCCTGCAACTTCAATAATTGGAATGTGCATTGCCTTCAATAATTCTTGAATGTAGGGAACAGCAATTTTTATGGCTTCGGGAGTTTCGTCACGATGGGCTTTGTATTCTTGGTACATTTCATAACGGTAGGTGCTTCCGCCTTTGTCGAAAGCTACGGCTAAATGATCGGGTTTTTCGCGTTTGATAACATCCATCAGGGCATTCATAAAACCCATAATGGCTGAAGTATCCATTCCTTTGGAGTTGATTCTTGGATTTTTTATAAAAGCGAAATATCCACGAAATATTAAAGCGTAAGCATCGAGAAGGTAAAGGCGTTTTTGTGACATAAAAATAAATTTTGAGGTGTAAAAATAACAAACAAATCCTCATTTCGTGAACTAAAAGTTGCCTTTCATAAATTTTTCGATTATTGGTTGATTCAAGAATCTTTATTTTACTGAAAAATCAAGTTGTATGTCAGTAATTATTAAAAATTTGAATTACAAAATAGTACTATTAGTCTTCATAGTATTGGTAATAATCGGGTTGAATGTGTACAATTTATTTTGTTTGTGAAGTTAAGCCAAAGGAATATGCACCACCACTTTTGTACCCACAACACTATCGTTTTCAAGAAGGTCTGAATAGACAATAAGTTCCTGCAATTGCAAATTGTCATTCAATAATTCTAAACGATGTTGAATGGATTTTGTAGAAAAAGAGTTGTGTTTTTCGAGGTTTCCGGCCTTAATTGCTGCCGATTTTTGGCGACCAATTCCGTTGTCGATGATGGTGCAAATTAAATAGTCTTCGGATGAACTCAAATCGAAATTAATGGCAATTGTTTTCAAGCCACTTTTGTGCATCAGTCCGTGTTTGATACTGTTTTCTACAAAGGGTTGTAGGAGCATTGGAGGCAATTTCATATAATCTTCGTCGATGGCGTCAGAAGATGTTATGGTGTATTCAAAATCTTTGGCGAAACGCATTTTTTCGAGTTCGAGATATTTGGTCAAAATGTCGATTTCGGTAGCAATGCTAATTTGTTTTTTGCCTGAAACTTCCAGAATTTGTCGGGTTAAATAAGTGAAATTACTCAACTGTTCGTTGCCTTTTAGTTTGTCGCCGTACATAAATTGCTCCTGAATACTGTTGAGCGCATTGAAAATAAAATGCGGATTCATTTGGCTTTTCAAGGCTTTGAGTTCGCTATCGGTGGCTTTCTTTTCGGCTTCCAGTCGTTTTTGGTTCTCGATAAGTTGGGTTTGCAAAAGCTCGTTTTTCTTTTTTTCTTTAAATCTCGAAAACAAGAAATAAGCAATTAGGGCTAAAGCCAAAAACGAAATTACAATACTATTAATCAGGATGCTTTTTTTGTTGGATTCCAGTTCAGAGATTTTCTTTTTCTGATTCAGTTCTTTGATTGTGGCTTCTTTTTTTTCGGTTTCGTATTTATAGGTTGCTTTTAACGCTATATCTTTACTTTCGTCGAAGTATATTTTTTGACCAATATCAGCTGCTATTTTTTTGAAATTATAGGCGTTTTTATAATCGTTTGATTTAAAATAAATAGCACTCAAGATTTCTGCTGCGTCTTTTTGATCCGATGGATATTTTGTTTTTTTTGATAAATTATAGCCTAACAATCCGTATTCTTTTGCTTTGTTAAAATCGTTCAAATTAAAATAAACTATTGCAATTTTTACAGCAACTTTTGAGGTGTTTACATCACTTTTTATTTTTTGAAAAATGGCTAATGATTTTAAATAATTTGTTTTAGAATCTTCCAATTTTTTTTCTTCATAATATATGTCACCATAAATTTTGTAGGAAGTTGCTAAAAAATCAATGTTGTTTGATTTTTTAGCCAACTTAAAGGCTTCGACGTTATATTGTAGTGATTTTTTAATTTGATTCAACAAGATAGATTGTGCGGCTAAACTGTTTAAAGTCAAAATTAATCGTTCGGAATTATTGTTTTTTTTATTAATTATTAAACATTTCTCATAATAGGAAATGCTAGTTTTAAAATCTTTTTGATTTTCAAAAATTCTTCCTAATGCGAAATAAGTACGTTCTAATCCTTCTAAATCATTTGTTTTCTCGAATAAAGGTAAGGCTTCAAGGTTGTATTTTATAGCAAGTGAATTGTTGCCTAAATTATTGTAAACAAAACCCAAATCGGTCAAAATATAGGCAAGATTGTTTTTGTCTTTAGATAGTTTTGCATAATAATAAGCTTTTTGCATATAAACTAAAGTGCTGTCTAATTTTCCTAAATAATCAAACGCAGTTCCGATATTTTGTAGTGCTAAAGCACTTCCGTAGTTGTACTTTATTTTAGTTGTAATGTTGAAAGATTTCTTGTAAAGTAGAATTGCTTTTTCAAATTCTTCAGCATAAATATGAAAAGCACCTTCGTTATTATAAGCAATACTTAAATATTTAGTATAGGTTTTTTTAAATGTAGGATTAGTTTCTGATATGCTTTTATCTTGAGCTATTTTTTTTAACTCTTGATTGTGTTTTATCCAAATATTTTGGTCGTTTTCGGCTTCAATTACTTCGTTCAATAAAAAACATCTTGTTGTGTCTTGTTGAGTATGATTTTTAAGTTTAGTAATTAATTCATTTGGTTTTTGAGCATAAAAAGAAGCACTTATTAAAAAGGAAAATAAAAGAATTATTTTTTTAAAATTCATACTACAAAATATTATTCATTTGCATAAATTCTTCAAACTCTTCTTTCTTTTCTCTTGAAATGGGCAATAAAATTTTCTCGTCATAAGTAATTGATAAACCGTCTTTTTTACTGTATTTTTTAATTAAAGTAATGTTGACAAAATAGGAGCGATGAATCCTAAAAAAGCGATTGTCCGAGGAAAGTAAATCTTCAAAATGTTTGATTTTTTTTACCGCCAAATCTTTTCCGTTTTTGTGATAAATGGTGGTGTAAGAACCGTCGGCTTCAAAATAAAAGATGTCGTCCAAATCCATAAAAACAATGCCATCGCCAATATGAATGCCTATTTTTTTGATTTTGTTTTCGGCTAAATTTTCTTTTAAAACGGCAATAGTATTGGGTTGTGCATTTCGATTTCGTTTTTCTGATACTTTTTCAATCGCTTCTTTGAGTTTGGCAATACCAATGGGTTTTAGGATATAATCTACCGCCGAAACTTCGAATGCTTTGATGGCATATTGCGAATAAGCGGTACAAAAAATGGTTTCGAATGTGGGTTTGTTGAAATAATCGAATAGCGAAAAACCATTTTCGTTAGGCATTTCTACATCCAAGAAAACCAAATCAACTTCATTTTTATTGATGATTTTTACTGCCGATTTTACATCTTCGGCTTCGGCAATGAGTTCAATTTCCGGACAATAGTCTTCGATAAAATGGCGCAATAAGGATCTTGCATTTAGTTCATCGTCAACAATTAGGGCTTTTATTTTTTTCATTCGTTGGTTTTGGTTCAACAATAATAGGAATTTTTTTAATTGAAAAACCGCTCCATCAGAAATTAATCTTTGGAACGGATTTTCTTTAAAAAACTATTTGAGTGCTATTCGATAATCAATTTTTGAGTTGAAACAGCATTTTTTGAATCTTCAATGCGAACCAAATAAACGCCTTTTGATACATTAGAAATGTTTATGTTTTTGCTAGTTGCAGTCAATATTTTTTGTCCAAGTAAGGAATAAATTTCAACCGATTTTACTTCATTTTCCATTTCGATAGTAAAATTAGTTGAAGTTGGATTTGGGTAGATGGTTGCTTTTGATATTTTGGCTTGGAAGTTTTGGCTTGCCAATGAATTGTAATTGTATAAGTTTGAAATTTCGGTATCACTTAATGCGTATTTATAGATTTTTAAATCGTCTAAAGCAGCATCTAAACTAGTTCCTGGGCCTGTGCCATAACCCAATTTAAATATATTATTATTGTTGGCAGTTGATGTAGTCATTGGCATTGTGCCTAATAAAACGCCATTTTTGTAAATTTTTATATTTGATGTATCACAAACATATACATAATGCATCCATACGCCTGCTGTATTGGTTGTTGCAACCGACATAAAATTTACTGAATCAGAGAGAGTAACATCGCCTCCTCGGTAATGTGATAAAAGATAATTTGTACTTGTTCCGTAAAAAAATGGATAATTGTAAGCACCATTTATGATAGCATTTGGTTTTACCCAAACCGAAATTGTTCTAGGATAATTATAGTAAGGTAAATTTAGAATAGTAGCTTGTGTTCCGTTAACATTGGTAAAATTTAAAGCACTATTTGGGTTTCCATTTCTGTCATTCACAAAAGTAAGCCCATTTGATGTAAAAAAAGGTTCATTCCCTTTACTATTATTGAATGTATTGTTGAACGTATATTCCGTAAGGCTTTGTCCTTCATTTTGCAAGCCTAAAACCTCTTGTGGTGTCAAGCATTTGCTGTAAATTAGCACCCTGTCAATTTTTCCTTTAAAATTTTGATTTGAAGAAACGGCTCTTCCTAAAACTAATTTTTCAGAAGCACTGATGTAGCTCAAGGGTTGGTTATCAGGTGTAATTGCTTTTCTCATAGCGTTTCCTGCGTATGCTCCATTTACATATACACGCAAGGCACCGCCTATGTTTGGAGCAATTTCTGGACCATAAGTCATTGTAATAGTATTCCAGCCAGTAGATAGGTCTATAACAGCGCCTGATACACCTAGATAACCAAACGATCCAGAGGTAGGGTCATTGTTGAAAACGCCACATTGTAAAAAATATCCGGTACCCGATTTCAAAAGGCGCATATACGATTTTCCTAACATCAAAAAAGTGACATATTGATTACTGGCTAATCCTGCAACCCAAGTCGGGTCTATAAATACTTTTGCTGAAATTGTCATTTGAGTTGGACCAGCCATTAAGTGAGAATTAGTCGAAAAAGGATATTCAAGGGTTTGTCCTAAATCAAAATTTCCGGCATTAGAAGCAGCATTAAATTCATCTGTGGTTAATGTTGCCGTGTTTGCATCAGATGTTGTTGTGTAACTTGAAGTATTGTTAAAGTTGCCCGAGAAATCTTGTCTAAAAGTTAAGAAACTGGTTGGTACTTGTGCAAAGCTTTTCATTCCTACAAATGCGATTGTAATAAAGAGTAATAGTTTTTTCATAATAAGTCGTTTTAAAAATTTTATTCAAAAGTCAATAAAACAGTTTTGCGAGGGAATTTTTATCCACGAAACCCCAAATATCTTTCACGAACAGATGGTTTTGATTATAAATAAACCTACTCGATTGAAAAATAACAGTCATTGCCTCAAACCCAATTTTTTCATCTCGTTATGATTAGAAATAATCGTTTTAAGATAATTTGGATAAAGTTTTTTTTCTTGTTCATTTTATTTTTTTCTTGTTCAATTTCAGTCAAAAGTCACGGATATTAATTGAATAAAAATTGGATTTTCATGAAAAGCTTCTTTTCTTTCACGAATGGTAATTTTTTGTTGCAATCCTCCTTGTAGTTAAAGTTTTTATAATGAAATTATTTTGTGTATTCATTCTTCGTTAATTTGCACAAAAAATAAATCATAATGTTTTTTCGCTTGTTAATACTATCGTTGGTGCTTTTTATTATAGAACTCTATGCTTATCAGGCATTAAGAACTGTTGTAAAATTAAAACCAGTTCTAATTTCCTACCAAATAATAAGTGCGCTTCTTCTAGCCTATATTATTTATTCATTTACACAATTTGACCGCAAGATTGGACAAACACCGCAAACCATGCAAACTATGGGTTTGCTACTGATGGTTTATCTTCCTAAAATTATTTTGACTTTAGTATTATTTGGAGAAGATATTTATCGAATTAGTTTTGGGTCTATAAACCATTTTGCAAAATTCAACGACAGCGTTGACTTCCTTGCTTCAAGGCGAAAGTTTGTTAGCCAAATAGGATTAGGACTCGCTGCGGTTCCTTTTTTGTCCTTAATATACGGAGTTACAAAAGGGAAGTATAATTACAAAGTGATTAAACAAGCCATATTTTTCCCTGATTTACCCGATGCGTTTGATGGTTTTACAATAACACAAATATCCGATGTTCACAGCGGAAGTTTTGATGATCCAGACAAAATCAATTATGCGATTGATTTGATTAACGAACAAAATTCGGATATGATTTTGTTTACCGGTGATATTGTAAACACTCATGCTAAAGAAATGCATCCTTGGATTGACACTTTCAAAAGAATTAAGGAACACAAATACGGTAAGTATTCAATTTTAGGAAATCATGATTATGGAGAGTATATTCCTTGGCCAACGGAAGCTGCCAAAGAAGAAAATTTTCAAAATATTAAAAAATTATACAGTCAAATCGATTTCAAATTAATGTTGAATGAGCATACTTTTATCGAAAAAGAGAATGACAAAATAGCCTTGATTGGTGTTGAAAATTGGGGAACAAATTTCAAGAAAGTGGGAGATATTAATTTGGCATCTGCCAATTTGGCAAAAGAAGATTTTAAAATTCTGATGAGTCACGATCCAAGTCATTGGGATTCTGAGGTAAAAAATCACGAAAAACACTTTCATCTAACATTGTCCGGACATACTCATGGAATGCAATTTGGTATTGAAATTCCGGGTGTAATTAAATGGAGTCCAATTCAATATGTTTATAAACAATGGGCTGGTTTGTATGAAAATATGGGTAGATACGTGTATGTAAACAGAGGTTTTGGTTTTCACGCTTATCCAGGAAGAGTGGGGATTATGCCTGAAATTACTGTAATCCAACTAAAAAAAGCTAAGAATGTGGCATAATTCGTTTAAAATGCTACATTTGTAAAATAATATCTCTTTTCAATAGATTTAGAAAATTAAATTCATTGGTTTTATGTCAAAATTTGGAGAACTTATAAGCACTCAAGTCCCTGTGTTAATTGACTTTTACACAGATTGGAATGAATCATCCGTATCGATGCATCCAGTAATTAGGGATGTTGCTGCGGCTTTGGGCGATAAAGCAAAAGTAATTAAAATTGATGTCGATAAAAATCAAGAGTTAGCCGAAGCTTTGCGAATCAAAGGGCTTCCCACTTTGATGATTTACAAAGGAGGTCAAATGATTTGGAGACAATCCGGAGAATTAGATGCCAATTCGATAATTAATCTGGTTCAAGAATATCTTTAGACCAGCTTTTCAAAAACAAATCCTTTTTCTTTAAAATATTTCAGTGCTTTTGGTAAAGTATATTCCAAATGTGGAAATGCTTTTACACTGTCGTGAAAAACGATGATGCTTCCTGATGTGACATTCTTTGTTGTGTTTTCTAAACATTTTTCTGCTGAAATAGTAGCATCATAATCCACGCTCAAAACATCCCACATAATTATTTTGTAGCCTAGTTGCCGCAGTTTTTTAGCTTGTGAAGCTTTGATTTTTCCATATGGAGGACGAAACAGATTACAGGTTGCAGGTAGCAGATTACAGATTGCAGATTTGCAGAGTTTAGAATTTTCTAAATAGTCTTCGGTTGAGGTTTTCCAACCATTTAAGTGATTGAAAGTATGATTTCCTATAGAATGGCCTTTGGTAATTACTTTTTCGAAAATTTCAGGATGTTTTTCGATGTTGTTGCCAATGCAAAAAAAAGTGGCTTTGGCATTGTATTTTTCTAACTCTTGCAAAACCCATTCGGTGATTTCGGGAGTTGGACCATCGTCAAAAGTGAGGTAGATTTTGTTTTCTGAGTTAGGAATATCCCAAACATAATTGCCAAATAGTTTCTTAATAAAACGGTTTGTTTTTATCCAATAGAAATTCATTACTCGACTTTTATTAAATGAAATAAAAAATGTAGCGGTATTTTTCAATAGCGCTACATTTATTTTCTCTGTTCTTACTATTTATTATTCTCTTTCACGTCCAAAACGTTCAAACATTTTGATATAAGTGTTGAATGCAGGTCTGTTTTTATTGTGAAATTGAACATCGCCACTTTCTTTCATTACAGTCAATAAACTTCTATAACGTTCAATATCAGTTATAATGTCAATGGCAATATCCACTTGATCCGAAGAGCTTAAAGTGCCGTAATAATTCAAGTTTTCTTTGTATTTGCCAATCAATTTTTTGAGAAGTTGCTGTGCTTTTTCTTTTTCGCCTACTTCATAATAGCCTCTAGCAAATGGTTCTACCATCGAGTAATAACCAAATTTTTCTACTGGCATTTCTGTCAAAGATAATTCGATTACTTTTTTCGCTTTGTCTAGTTGTCCTTCGGCAATGAGTTTATCCATTAATCTTGATAGAACAGAGCGATAGGAAATACTATTTTTTCTGGTTTCAGGATCGTGATAAATATCGCCACGGCTGTTTCCCCAATCCCATTTCATTACAATAGAATACATTTTGTCGGCATCAAGTCCGCCCATATCCATTGGGTTGGTGTCTTTGTCCACTTTGGTTTTTATAGGAACTAATTTATAAATCATTCCTTCCAGTTGAAGGTAGTTTTTCATCCACAAATAATCTTCGTCTTCAAACGCACCTGGACTGAAATAAACAGGTCTTTTCCAATTGTTATTAGCAATTAGGTCAAGCATCATCAATCGGTTTTTGTATAATGCGTTTCCTTTGATGTCAATGTCAATATAGGAAACAATAGAATCATTGTATTTTGCAGCCACAACTTTATTTTTGATAATGTTGTTTTTGTCAACAGGAATCCTGATTTTATTGGTTGGGTAAAAATGAATGGTTTGCCCGTTTTGCATTTCAACCGTTGATTTTGGATTTTTAATAAAATCGATAAAATCTTTAATTTCCCAACGGCTTTCCACTTTTGGAATATGAGCTGTGTAATCTAATTTATCACCTACATATTCATCGTGAACAAATGAAATAGGCAACGGATTTGATTCATAAGACTTGCTTTTCATTTGATCGATATACCAATCCGTCATAAAAAGACTTGTGTTTACAATCTTAACATCGGTACGGATGTGTTCAATTTCTTGAGCGTACCAAAGCGGAAAGGTATCATTGTCGCCAATGGTAAACAAAATAGCATTTGGATCACAAGATTCTAAATATGATTTTGCTAAAGCTGTTGCGGTATATTTATCCGAGCGGTCGTGGTCGTCCCAATTTTGGAATCCCATTAAAACTGGAACTGCCAGTAAACTTGCGCCAATAATTAGGGGTCCAGCTATTTTTGGAGCTAAATATTTTTGTAAGCTTTCATACAAAGCATAAACTCCAAAACCTATCCAAATGGCAAAAACATAAAATGAACCTACCAAAGCATAATCTCTTTCACGAGGTTCAAAAGGTCTTTCGTTGAGGTAAATTTTCAAGGCAAGTCCCATAAAAAGGAACAAAACAAGAAGAACATAGAAACTTTTTCGGTCTCTACTAGCGTGATACATTATGCCAATTAGCCCTAAAATTAGAGGTAAAAAGAAATATACATTTCGTCCTTTATTATTCAACACATCTGTAGGTAAGTTTTGTTGTGTGCCCAAATGCAATTCGTCTATAAACGGAATGCCGCTAAGCCAGTTTCCATCTTGGTAGTCGTATTTTCCTTGAATATCGTTTTGACGACCAACAAAATTCCACATCAAATACCTGAAATACATATATCCAAATTGATATTCAACCATAAACCTCAAATTATCAACAGTTTTTGGTTTTTCTATGATTAAATAATCACTGTAAGTTCGCAAGAATTTCACATAATCTTCGGTGTCCAATTGTTTTTGAGAGTATGCTTTTCTAAATTCAACAACCGTTTTTTCGATTTCATTTCTCAATTGTGCCGTAGCTTGAGCCAAATCTTCTTCTGAAAGTTGGCTAGGATCTACACCATATTTCGGCAATTCTTCTTCGTAAGGATAATCAGGATTTAGACGAAATTCTGGTGGATTTGTAAAGCTGATGTAACTCACAATATTATCACCGCTCCACAATCTTGGCAAAAAAGTTTTTTGATTGTCATCACTATTTTGCTCTGCGTTTTTAAAATTATTGACGATAACATATTTACCTGTTTTATAATCTCTTTCATAATTGGGAGCCTTGTCTAAATAAGGATTGTCTTCGTCCAAACCAGAAAAAGCTTCGGTGTATTGTGGGCCGTAAAACAACGGATTTGAACCGTATTGTTCTCTGTTATAGTAAGCCAAAACCTCGCGCGCATCCGATGGTTTGTTTTCGTTAATCACCGTATTGGCATTGGCACGAATAGGCAACATCATCCAAGTCGAAAATCCTATCAGGATGAATAGGATGCACAATATTAAGGTGTTGGCTTTTATAAGCCCTTTGGTACGAGTGTATTTTAAGCTAAAATAAAAGAAAGCAATTAGAAGCAAAACCACAAAAATAGTTCCCGAGTCAAACGGCATTCCTAATTCGTTGACCATAAAAACTTCAGTTTTACCAAAGAAAGCCATTGTTAAAGGCAATAGTAATTTGAAAATAAATAATAAAACAGCAACAACAACAATATTGGCAATAATAAAATTTTTGACTGTAACTTCTTTATAATGTTTAAAATAATAAAGAAAACCAATAGCAGGAATGGTTAATAATGCCATAAAATGGACGCCAAAGGTAAGCCCGACAACAAGGGAAATAACCAACAACCATTTATTGCCTTTTGGCGAATCCATATCTTGTTCCCAACGCAATCCAAGCCAAAAAAGCAACGCAATAAAAAGGGAAGCCATTGCATAAACCTCAGCCTCTACAGCACTTGCCCAAAAACTATCCGAAAAAGTGAAAGCCAAAGCACCAACAAAAGAGCTGCCAAGAATTACAATAGCATTATTTTTATTGACTTCAGAATACTGCGAAATTATTTTTTTTAAAATCATCGATGACGACCAAAACATAAACAGAATGGTAAACGCACTCGAAAAAACCGACATCATATTTACCATCAAAGCAATATGTTTGTCATCTATAGCAAACATGGCAAAAAAAGCACCAATCATTTGAAATAATGGAGCTCCAGGAGGATGTCCCACTTGAAGTTTTGCCGATGTAGCAATGTATTCTCCACAATCCCAAAAACTCATTGTGGGTTCAACGGTCAATGTGTAAGTTATTAAAGCGACTGCAAACGCACACCAGCCAGTAATAGTATTCCATTTATTGAAATTAAATGTAGTCATATTTATATTCTAGAATTTATTTTTTTCAGATACAAAGAAAATGTTTTTTTGCGTAATGACACGAGCATTAACAAAAATTTCCAAAAACAAATATATGGCTCTTTAAATCGCTTTAAAAGAGGTGGTTTTTTGATGCTTATTTTTTAAATTTTGAAGTGGTCTTATAATTATGATTGGTTGTTTGTGTTTTTTTAAGACCTACCTATTTAAGACCTTTTTATCCTCTTTTCTTCGCCAAAAATCTTACAATAAATAGATAAAAAAGGATTATTTATGATGTCCCAATGCAATTAATTCTGTAAATTTGTGTGGGATTTTGAAAAATCGTTTATGTGAATTAAGGTTTTTTTTAATCAATTTTTACCTTTTAAATAATCAATTTATGAAAAACAAGTATCCAAAACAAATTATAACAAAATTAGCATTTATTGCAATTGCGTTCATTTATGCTTCTCTTGCTTCTGCTCAACATGAAGCGCCAGCGAATGCTCCCAAAACTGCTGTGAAGATGAAGAATCCGTTTCCAGCAGATCAATACTCCTTAGAAAGAGGAATGCATTCTTATCAGGTAGATTGTGTTCGGTGTCATGGAAAAGAAGGCAAAGGAGATGGTGTAAAATCAGAGAAAGTTCAGGAAGTTGTATCGGATTTAGGCTCTAGTGCCATCCAAAAACAAACAGACGGTGAATTATTTTGGAAAATATCCGAAGCAAGAAGACCTATGCCCTTAACTGAAATAACAGATGATCAGCGATGGGACATTGTGAATTACATTCGCACTTTTAAGAAAAAGTAATACAGTAGATAAACAGAATAAATCAAGAAATAGGGTTTTAACACTCCGTTTTTTTGTTTTATTTTTTTTAAAACACTCCGTTTCATAGAAAATAACAATTAAATCAATATTGCTCAACCAATATTTACGTGAGCTAGGGATTGTTGTCTATACCATTCAATTCCAATGATTTATTTATGTTGAAGTCAAATTTTATAGCGGGAAACAGTAGTGAAACGGTTAAAAAATGCTGCAAACTATTGGACTAAAAGAAAAGTTTTTCAATAAAAAGAGATTAAAAATTTGTAAAAATTAAAATTTGTATTAAATTTGCACTCGCTTAACGGCAAGGGAATTGGTCTATGGTGTAATGGTAACACAACTGTTTTTGGTGCAGTCTTTCAAGGTTCGAGTCCTTGTAGACCAACAAGTATTAAGGTTTAAAGTATTGATTGTCAATATTTTAAACCTTTTTCTTTTTGAATATTTCCGACATTTTACCGACAAATAGTTATAGGAATTCTTAGGCTGCTTTCAAGTTTTGTCTAATTTTGTCACAATCCTATTAATTACATCATACAAATCCACTAAATTTTATACAGAGATTGTTACTATTCTAAAAAGATTCTTGTCTGTAACTTAATAATTTAGGTTGATTGTCTTTTATTATTTTGCATTTCCAAAACAGTATATATATCAATAAACAAGGGATTAATTTTTATAGGTTGAATATTTTTACCGTAAATTGCTTTTCTATATATTTACATTACTTTTATAAAAAAATCATTTTTTGTTCTCAAAATAACCAATAGTCGATTAAAGTGGCACATCATTTCAATAATAAATAATTTCAACCAAATTTTGATGTTATTTTTTAAATCAACTATCTTAACTATATATCTAATGCTAAGAAAACTTAGTTACATAATTCTTATTAGTTATACTTTGTTATTAACCTCTTGTAAATTGGGTGATGATGATAAGGCTAAAGTATCTATAGGTTTTTCTCAATGCATTGATCACGATATATGGAGAAAGTCAATGGATCACAGTATGGAAGTAGAAGCGTCACTACATCCTGAGGTTCATTTAACTATTTATAATGCTAATCGTAATGCAAAAAAGCAGATCAGTGATATTGAAAAGTTTATTAACGATAATGTTGATGTCCTCATTATTTCTCCTTATGAATCGGATTCAATAGTTCCTGTAATTGAAAAAGCGTATGCAAAGGGAATTCCCGTAATTATAATGGACAGAAAAGTAAATACTACTAATTATTCAGCTTATTTGGGAGCGGATAATATAGAGGTAGGAAGAATTGCAGGAAGACATATAATATCATCATCTAAAGGCGCAGCAAATGTAATTGAAATTAAAGGTGGTGCAATGACATCACCAGTATATGAAAGAAGTTTAGGTTTTAATCAAATTGTTAAGCAATACCCAAATATAAAAGTTACCAGTGTTAATGTTGATGATTATGGAAGGCCAAAAAGTGATTTCAATGATTTATTAGAAAAAAATTCAAATATTGATTATGTCTTTTGTTTTAATGATATCATTGCTTACAATGCTTGGAAGATTGCTAAAACTAAAGGGGTAGAAAAGAAAATAAAGTTTATTGGGGTTGATGGACTTAATGGAACAAATGGAGGAATTCAACTCATAAAAGAAGGTGTTTTAGACGCTACTGTTTTATACCCTACAGGGGGAAGCGAAGCCATCAAGTTGGCATTGAAAATAGCCAACAAAGATATTGTCCCTAAAAACAATAAACTTAATACCACGTTAATTGACTCTACTAATGCCGATATAATGAGTAATCAATTTGATAAAATAACACTTCAACAATCGGATATCGAGCAACAACAAAAGGTTATTAAAAATCAAGAAAAGGAATATTCTACCCAGAATAATCTACTAAAGCTTTTATTTTCTTTATTTATGTTAGTCTTGACTTTGGCGATATTTAGTATCTATTCCCGTATAACGATAGGTCGTAAAAACAAAGAATTAGAACAAACTAATATAAAAATAAAAAGTCAAAGAAACGAAATCAAGAAATTTTCAAAAGAGTTAAAACTCAGTAATGAAGCAAGGGTTAATTTTTTTATGGGTTTGTCACACGAATTCAAAACACCTTTGACTCTAATTTTAAGTTCTGTAGAATCTTTGGGAACTGAATTTAAAAATAAAGGAATTTCCATTAATAATGAAATTAGCTTGATGTATAATAATTCAAGAAGGTTACTACGATTGGTCAATCAGTTATTAGATTATAGAAAAGTCGAGGAAAAAAAGTTTACATTAAGGGCATCAAAAACTAACTTGTATGATTTTTCGAAGAATATTATTCAAGACTTTGACAGGGAGGCCAAAAAGCGAAATATTGATTTTACATTGGTTACAAATAATCCAGAACTTGAGGTTTATTTAGACCAAAACTTAATGGATAAAGTGTATTTCAATTTATTGTCAAACGCCTTTAAATTTACGCCTGAAAAAGGTAAGATCTCCATAATTATAAAGGAAGATGTTCCCAAAAAAATCGTTAAAATCCACTTTAAAGATACGGGTATAGGCATTCCTGAAAATGAATTAATGAATGTATTTACTGCTTTTTATCAAGGATCCAATAATAACAGGAACAGTTCCGGAATTGGGCTACATTTATCAAAAAGTTTTATCGATTTGCATAAAGGGAATATAGAAATTAATTCAAAAAACGGTGCGGAATTTATAATTACCTTACAATTGGGAAAACAACATTTGGAGGAAAAAGATATTACAGATGTTCCGATGTTGGATATAGTTGATCAAACGGATTATTTAGATTTAGATATTAATCCAAGTTTGGTTACTCAAAACACCGAAGATAAATATACAGTGCTCTATATTGATGACAATAAGGACTTACTAGATTTTGTATCACATAAACTTTCAAATGACTATTCTGTTTTTACCTCTGAAGGGACAAATGCTATCGAACAGGCATTTGAATTGATACCAGACATCATAATATGCGATTTAAATTTACCAGAAAAAAATGGTTTTGAAATTTGTGAAATATTGAAGAAGGATTTGAGAACCTCTCATATCCCTGTTTTAATTCTTACCGCCTCAGATGATCAAGAATCCTATATCAAAGCATTAGAAAGTGGTGCTGATATTTTTTTAACGAAACCTTTTAATTTAAAAGTATTGATTCAATCGATAAAAGTTTTGCTTTTCAATAGAGAAAAATTACGTTTTTATTATTCCAATAACATTCTAAATATTGTAAATAAAGAGGAGGGAGGTTTCGGTATTTCTGAACAAGATTTTTTAAGAAAATTGAATAAATTAATTGAAACAAACATCGAAAGTTCCACTTACACTGTCGAAGAGTTGGCTAAAGACTTGTACATTTCACGGGTGCAATTGTATCGAAAAGTGAAAGCAATATTTGGAATTAGTGTTAGTGAACATATCAATAATATACGATTAGAAAAATCGAAAGAGTTACTTAAAAAGGGTAACCTTAATATCTCTGAAATTGCCTATGCCGTTGGATTTTCATCTCCAAGTTATTATTCGACAGCCTTTAAAAATAAGTATGGCATTTCGCCGAAAGAATATAAAACTTTATAATGAAGTGATTTAAACTTTTTTTCCATTGGTAACAAATTGATTTTTTTGCCTACATTCCATCTGTTTTTTATTTCGTACACGCTCCAATGCCATGCAAATAAGCTAAAATCCGAAACAAAAATCTCCATTTTTCGTTTCAAACAAAGTACATTAAAGAAGCCGTCTCAAAACATAATTTGAGGCGGTTTTTTCATTTCAGTTTTATTTAGGTTTGATTTTAATTCTGCTTAAAAAAGTTAAAATTGTCCTTAAGCTGCAATTTTCTTTCTTAAGTTATGACCTAAAGCCATTAATCCGAACTCTAATGCTA
>ERZ724520.341-NODE-341-length-25406-cov-6.167291_pt1 | contig 25406 bp, 22 predicted proteins | sample MGYA00376053_ERZ724520 | MGnify/ENA primary metagenome ERZ724520 (study PRJEB28724, sample SAMN07190886) | activated sludge metagenome | isolation source: activated sludge of sewage treatment plant in Hong Hong | place: USA: Christiansburg, Virginia | collected...
TAGAGCAACAGACTGAAAATCTGTGTGTCCCTGGTTCGATTCCTGGAGGCACCACCAAGTGGGGGATGTTAAACGAAAGTTTGATATCCCCCATTTTTATTTCCGCCAAATCCCGCACCAGTCCTGATATGTACGAGAATACCGAATTTATTTTTGTGGTTCGACACTCGTTATTTTTTTTACTATACCGAATACCCTCCGGAAAAAGCAAAAATTGAAGTAATTGTTTGTCCTTATATGCCATCAAAGCCCAAGAAGACGGGAGGTTTGCGATATAATCCATGATTATATTTACGCATTGTTCTAGGTTCGACACCCTCTTTTGGTTCTTTATTAGGCTCTTCTCCAAATCCAACCTTTCCTGCTTTAATTTCAAGGAGTGCTTGCTGTAAATTTCTAGGGTTAATTCTTCATTTACTAGCCTTTCTTCCATTCTTTCAAGCCTCTTTTCAATCTCCGTTATTTGGCGTTTTATAGCCTCTTTGCTTTGATCTTTCTCTTTATGCGCCCTATTATAGTTTGCGACTAATTGTTTCGTTACAAAGCCTTTAATCGCCTCGTTTCCAAATAAACTGAAGTACTTAAGAACTGATTCAAAAAGCCCATGAATTTCCCTTGCACTTTTGTTATTGCAGCACCCCTTGGTGTTGCATTTGTAATAGGGCAGATTTTTAGCTTTTACGACATATCCCCTCATAAAAGAACCGCAATGGTCACATTTTAAAAAGCGTTTTAATGGGATTTCCTCCGCTTCCTCATGGCAAGAATAACCATGCCTGTTTTCGCTTAAAATTTCGTTTACTTTCAGAAATATCTCTTTAGAAACCATCTTTTCCTGATTGCCTTCAACTAACTGACCCTTCAATGCCGAGTGAGCCATTAATCCACAATAAAAAGGGTTTCTAAAATAACCGGATAACCGTTTTTCATTAAGTTTCAATCCGAGCGCATCCAATCGCTCTGAAATTTCGGTATGAGTAATACGTTCGGTTGCTTTCCAATAAAAAGCCTTTTGCAAAAGTTTACCTTTATCATTCAAAACAATTTTGCGCTTACCGTTCTCTTTAATTTCATCATACCCGTATGGAGCTTTATGACACCATTCTCCTTTAAGAAGTGCTTCTTTAACTCCTGCCATACATTTTTCTCTTCGCAACTGATTATCATATTGCGAAAAAATAATTTGAATGTTTTGTTGAAAGTCACCACTTGAGGTCGAAGCATCACCGGGTTGGGTGACCGCAACAAGATAAATTCCTTGTTCTCGCAATTGATCCTTAATATAAATTGCGTTTGCACCCGACCGAGAAAATCGGTCAACGCTATAAACAATAATGTAGGAGATTTTCTCTCTACTCTTTTTTACAAAAGAAAGCATCCGGTTAAACTCTTTTCGTTCATCCGTTTTCGCACTCTCATAAGTACCTCCAAAAATTCCCATTACAGAATATTGGGTTTTCTTAGCGTACTCCTCACAAGCCTTTCGTTGCGTTTCTAAACTGTATCCAAGTTCTTGTTCTTTACTTGATACCCTTGTATAGATAACACAATTATTCGTTCGCTTGAGATGCGAAGATTTACCTTTTGCAAATTGATCGAATAAAATTGATTCTTTCATGCTGCATTTTTTATTGGTTCGTAATTGTTATTTGTTTCATTGTCTTCAATTTTTATTTCGGGTTCGTATTGTTTTTTATAGAGGGAATAAAAAACAGTACTCATCGTTCTAACAAACTCAACAATTTCTTTCGCTTGCACTTCGCTTAGATGTTTAAATTCATCTGAAGCCAAAATCTCTTCCGCAGTTACATCCTGCTCTCTAGCCCAATCTATATAGGCGTTTTCCACCTTCTCCATTTGTTATTATTGAAAAATTACGTACACTTTTGGGAACGTGGTAGCGATTCCAACTATCTTTTTTTGAGGGGAAAAAATCAAGGGAATAAACTTGCACGTTCAAAAACTAAATGCCATACTGAATGGCAAATAGTACTAAGAATCGTCTATTTTCGGGGGATATGGGGCATAACAAAACACAGGTCAAAACTATGCCTGTGACAATTAAGGAATTCTTGGTTTGAAATAGAGAATTAAGCCCCTTTACTTTTTTCTCGAAATATTTTCTAGGTTTTAAGAATCTTCAAGATGTGTTGAAGTGAATTAGAAAAAGGAATTAGTATAAAACCAATTCACTTATTGCCCTAGTAATTGCGGTATATTGATATTTTAATGAAGGAGTATTAAAAGTGCTCATGTAAACTTTTTGCCACTCACCACCTTGAGCTTTATGGCAAGTTATAGAATAGCCATAGGTAAGTCTGATTGCCCCAACGTATTTATCATCTTGAGGAAAGCCTGACTCTCTAAAGATTTTGTTTTTACGATAGCGCTCACCTCTAAGAGTTTTTTCTTGTTCGATAGATAAACAGCCTGTTGGGAAGGAAATGCTATCTAATAAAATATAATCGTCAATAAAAATATCTTCACCTGAAAGAGACTTTGCTTTAAGTTTGATAGGTGCAAAGTAAAGTCCAGCAACAAATTCTGCTGACATTAAATTAATTTCTTCAACAGTTACATGATCCCCATTATATAATTCTTGACCGTTTCTAGACCATTTTTGAGTAACTAGCATCCAATCTCCTTTTTCTAGTACTTTTGAAGTGTTGCCAAAAATACGTTCTCTAACTAATCTATTGAATAGCTGATTCCCTTTGTGAAAAGGATTGATAGAAATACAAAAATCTTTATCATTGTTTTTATAATCTTGTACAAATTTTGTTACTGCTCCAGATATGTAGTTAAATTTGAATGCATCAATTTTTGAAAAGGACTTATTTTCTTCAATGGCTATTCTAGTATTAACAGCATTCTTCATTATATAACTACCGTCCTCTTGTCTTTTAACTTCAGTAAGAAAATGCAAGCTCCCTTTTAAGTTAAATTCACTTTCAAGATAGCTAGGAACTAGCGCTAAAGATTCATTTTCATTTATTGGAGGTAATTGATTTCTATCGCCAAGAAAAATCAATTTATTCGCCGTATTGCCAGTTTTAACAAACGTTATTAGATCTGCTAATAAAGAATTCTTGCTTTTGAACATTGATAGTTCTGAATTATTAGCCAATGTGGTAATCATTGATGCTTCATCAATTATGTAAATTGTCTTTTCATTTTCGGTGTTTGTTTTTAAAGTAAACGTAACTTCACCCGTTTCTGCGTTGACATCTACGCTATAAATAAGAGAATGAATTGTACTGTTCAGACAATTTGTTTTTCGACCTATAATCCGAGCAGCTCGCCCTGTAGGTGCTGCGATATTATATGCAATATTGCGATCGTTTAAATAGCCAATTAGTGCAGATGTTATCGATGATTTCCCTGTTCCAGCTGCACCACATAAAATATAAAAATCTTGACAATTATTCTCACTAACAAAATCTGCCATTGCATTTAATGCATCTGTCTGTTCCTTTGTAGGCAAATCAAAATTTAAATAATCTAATATGTTTAAGAGTGGTTTCATTGTTCTTTATTTGTAACTGATACAAATTTCAGAACTTTGTGTGCAATATATCTGCACAGAATTATAAACTCTCTACTATATATAAAATACTATTCATCCAAACATTAATATCCTCTATCCTCAATGAACTTAAGCTCATTCTGTCTCTTGGGTGAATGAACTTATTTCTATATCCAATAAGATTGTCAATTTCTTTGTGAACAGGAGAGTTCAACGGTAAGCCTAATTTTTGAGACATTAATGTGTGAATTTTATTACCAGTCGACTCATACCAATATTTCGGAATTCGTTCGTTTACCTTCTTACCTGTTTCATGTTTATATACGGGAACTTCATCTGTTCTATTCAATAAAGACATGTTATCTGAATAATAAAATTTCATTATACTGCCGTCCCAAAACTTCCAATCAGAACCATCTTTTTCAATTACAAAAATTTCAGCTAAACATTCCAAAATTTTAAATTGCATTAATAGGGAGTGATTAAACCTATTATCATTACTTGAACTGACGATTTCATAAATAGTGTCAAGTTCATTTAACAATAAGTTTTGATATTGTATGCCTCTTAGCTGACTTAATCCTGAAGGAAAATACTTTACCAAAGGGTTTTTATTAAACTTATCCTTAATTTTCTGCGAGGTAAAATAAATGTTTTTAAGGAGGTTTCGAGAGAAACAATGGGATATTTGCTTTTCGAAATTTTTATAGTTTCCAATACTAAAATTATGATCCTTACTATATTCAGGGGATTCCTTTATATAGAAACCATCAGCACCTAACTCTTGAAGTTCTCTCATGTTCCATGCTTTATTGGATGCAGTAAACATAATAACCTGAACCCCTTTATTATCATTTTTTATTTCAGTTAATAATTTACCTCCAGAAAATTGCGAAGCTGATTTCAATGATTCATCTCCTTTGTCCTCATTTTCATAAAGCCGTAAATCAAGTAGTATTAAATCCCATTTACTAATTCCGTTTATTTTCTCGCTTATTTTCGCTGTCACTGTTGACTTAAAATTGTCATTATTTAAAACACTTTCAAAGTTACTTCCTTGTAAAAGTTCTTTTAAAATAACTGCCCAACCTTTACTTTCCTCATCATCAATTAGTAATATATTTTTCCCTGTTGCGGAAATTGTTTTTTTGCTTGAGTTTATGATTCCATTAAATGAACTTTGGCTTATTAGATATTTAAAATATAGATCTGATTGATTATCTTTAATTTTAGGATTTGATTCGAAATATTTATCAAGTAAATTCTTATTTCCTGTAACTTCTGCTAGCCTAATAACTCCCCACAGGTTTGCAATAGAATGATTTCCAAGAAGCGGATTTTTTTTAATTTGTATAACGTCCAAAAATTGGTCATGAAAATTGTTAGCGTTCAGCAAATTGTAGCTAGAGGAATTCTCAATTAATATTTTTACGAAATCGATATCATCAAACAAAAATACTCCACGAGTATAAAATATTGATGCCGTTGTATTAGCTTTATGTAATACTTGGCTTTTAAATATTTCCTGCGAATCCTTTGAACTGAATATAAAAAAAGTAGAATAAATCCTATCTGAAAGTCGTTCCTGACTTAATCTAATCCGAACACACAACTCTAATCCCAGATAATTTAAACTTTCATCCAATGAATCTTGCACTATAATTCCATCAAATTTAAAACTCGAAAGGTCAGAAACAAACGCATCCAAATTACCTTTATATTTTTCATTATCGAATGTAACAACTTCAATATTGACCTTGTCGCTAGTTACATTGAAAGTACTACCTACTTGCTTAATTAATAACAAATTCATACTATTTGTTTTGTGTTAAAATTGAGATAAAACGTTTAAATTTATCAATATTAAAATCACTTATCTTTTCAATAAATGTAGTATAATCATACTCTGCAAGCTCACAGAATCTTTTCAAATCACGTGGATGTAATTCACCAATAGGCAATGGAGAGTCTTTTGAATACTGAAAAAGTGAAGAATTAAATTTTTCCAGCAACAAAGACAATTCTGCTTCCTTACTGTATGCACCGTAGAACAAATATTTTAAATCAAAATCTGAAGAGATGAACTCCTTTAAATTGTTATAAAATCTATCCTTATGTATTTTAATAAGTCCTTTATCTACCTCCAAATTATAAAATTCAGTCGCAGCACTAAAGCAAATTAATTTAAACTTTGAATCTTTCTCGTTTCTACTTACTAACCTACTTGTAATTAAAGATTTATCACAGGGGAATGAATTATGATAGCAAACAATGTCCTTTTCTGTTAAATCTTCTATTTTGAAATCAATTTGTTCTTCGCTTTTATAGTATCGTATTTTATCAGGAGATTGCATTACAAAACCGCAAGAGTATGAAGTACTAATTGCATTAAACTGATCGTCATCTAGAATGTATAACATACTAATAAAATATTAATCTATGAATAAAATCATCTGTCACTTCATCCAACTCTCTATTTTTTAGGTGTGTTGTCGAGTCAAGCATTTGAATCTGAAAGGAGCCATTTAAAAAATTCGAAGAAATATTCCAATCACATAAAGAATGAAACTCATTTTTCGCAGTTATCATATCTCCATTAAGAAAGACATTAGGCTCATATTCCTTATCGCATTTTGAGTTTACATGTCTTATCTCTAAAACATTAACATATTGGTCATTTATTTCCTCAATATTACATGAAATAAGAATTTTATTTGAGATTGCACTTCTCTTTTTAATTGGAGCAAATAATGCTGAAATGCCTGTCATCAACTGATCGACCCCTGTAAAAAACCTTGTAGCCTTTCTAACCCCAGAAAAGTCTATATTCAACTCTGAAAAAATTTCTACGCCATATGTTTTGTTTAATTTGTATTTAATCGCATCAACTAAATCATTTCCATCTCTAATTTCAACGCTCTTTTTAAAGGGAGTAATAATTGTTTTACTTATTTGGTCGTCCGTATCTGGGTGAATTCCTGGATGGTCTTTACACCAATTCACTACCCTATCTGACCACCATGTATCATAGTAATCCCCCAAATAACGGAATTTCTTCATGTCTTTAGTCTTTTGCTTATTCAAAAAACCATAAATCAAACCTGCAACCTTATGTGGTAAAGAATTATATATCTCTTTCAATTCCTTATTTGCCTCCTTGGTTATTTTAACATAATCGAAAGTATTAACTTCAGTGTTTGGGTATACGTGAGTAATCCACTTAAGCCTATTTCCAACCTTAAATAACTTTAAATTTTGAGCGGTTTTCTTTGGGTCATGAACAGAATGAGTTGAAAGAACAATCTTTTTACTTTTAACTTCTTTTTCAAATTCAGCTTTTAGTTTATTTATCTCATCCCAAATTTTAGAATCATGATATTGAATGCTTTTAATTTCATTTGCAGCTAGTTCAAAAAACTTTTGCTTCATAGATGAATCTAGCTTGTTATTAGCTAATAAATCACTTATAAAATCAATTTTCGACTTGCTCATTTCTTAGATAGTAAATGTATTAATTTGAACCATATCAGTAGCATTGGAATAATAGAATTCCATAGCTTTCTCAATACCTTGTTTTTCCCATATTGATAAAACCTCATTTAAAGGATTTTTCTCAGACGAAAGTCTTTTAAACCTTTCATTTAAATTTATATAGGTTGAACTCTTTTCGCCCTTGACCATTTTTAAATATTCTAGCTTTCCGGCTAAAACATTTTCCAAGCTTGGCTTTCCTTGCTTAGTATGACCTTTGTCTGTAGAGTACTTAGGTGCGAAAAAACTTGTAGCTTTTTCATAACCATATTGCTCCCAATAATAAATCCACATTCTTACTTGAGATATATATCTTTTGTTGACATTAGTTTTCTCGTTAACCACTAAGCCTGTAACTTCTTGACGATATCCTTGTTTCTGCAAACGTGTTTTCGCTTCCTTTATATTGAATTTTTGGTCTTTAATAATCCTTTCAACTTCTTTTAAAAAATCACTTTCCTTTTGATATACGTTATGCATAGAACTAAATGTAATATCATCGGCATATCTAGAATATTTAAGTCCGAAACGCTTTGCGACTCCTGCTAAACGAATATCAAGTCTTTCGCATATAATATTTGACATAGTTGGCGAAGTTGGCGCTCCTTGCGGAAGAACACTTTTAACTACTTTTACAAATGAACCACTATCATCAAGGCGCTCAACTTCCATCTCATGACAACATAATGATGCAATGATGTTCGCTAATTCTGACCTCTTTTGTGATTCATTCAGATTAAAAGGAGCATTTCGCAATCTGCCCCATACTCTTGCCTGATCGATGCTAGGAAAAAAATCTTTTAAGTCAATATTATAAACATAGTGATTGCCTACATGCACTTTAGCATTATCTACAATAGATTTGCCGTTTACAAAACCCATAGCTGCTGGATTTGGTGTATGAATAATCTGAAATATCAGATTCAAACATTTTTGAATTTCCTTTAATCCGTTATTGGGAGCACTAATAATTCTCTCTGCACCGGATTTTTTCTTTATAGCAAATTGAATATATCTTTTACGATTAGCCTTTGGTGTATAATGGTAATTTAATTGACTAATAGAAAATGGTATTGCCTTTTCTCCATATAAAATCACTTTGGCATAATTCAATAGTGCCAAAAACTCATCTTTGGTTTTCATTTTACCAAAAAGTGTTCGAATTGATTTAATATGTTTCTTATCCAGTTCCATTTTCTTAAAAAAGTTTTTGAATACCCGCTCGTGTTTTCTTTGTGTATAGAATCGTATAAAATGTTAAAGAATGATGTCTATAATATCTTATAATAAAATAATTTCATAAACTTGATCAGCCTAAGCCAAATGTCATGATTGTCTAAATGACGAAATTACTTTCAGTTAGTAAAATTTCTTCTACTAACCACTAGTCGGTTTTCACAATTTGCATTGTGACAACTAGCAAAATCAAAATCCTAGAGCAGGTATTCAAAGAACTTATGCAAATTAACAATTATTTTGTGCATTGTATCTGCACAGTATCATAAAATTATTACTTCTATATTCAAATTTATGTGAGCAACTTAATTATTTGATTGACATTTTTTTACATTTTCCAAACAAACACTATGTTTTGGAATTCGTGCGTCCGCAATCTTTCCATTTTCAAAAAGTAACACCAACTTAATCTTAAAAGAGTGTTTATTGTTAAAAATCTTTTCCTCATTATATGCTTGATCAGAAAATGCGTCATAAGTTTCGCCTTCAGGCTGCGGAGCATATAAAAATTCAAACACATCAGAACCCGGAAAAAAGTCTAATGAAATTCCTTCAATATACTTTGAATGGAACATATTGGGATCAAGCTTTGAGAATTGTTTTTTAAGCCAATATACAAACTGCCAATTATTTAGGTGTCCCAAAAAAACAGAATCTTTCTTTAGCAATAATCCAACTGAATTTTCATCAAGATTCATCATTGCCATTACAAACTGAAATCTGGCATATTCGTTTGATCTTCTCTGATCTTCGGTTTGCTTATTAGCTAGTAGTGTTTTCATTTTAGTTTGTTATTTAATTCAAATTTTAAATTTTATTATGCAACTATTTTGCACAGAAACTAGAATCTTGACATAAAATCATCTATGTAAAGTTTTACGCCTAGTTTTATATCAGTTCGTTCGTTAGCAAAACTGCTGCACTCAAACATATCGTTTACTATTCCTTTTTCAGAATCGATTATTATACTTAAATAATTTCCGCTTTTATTGCCAACGAAAGTATATCCCTTTTTCCCATTATAGCAGCTTGTGCAACTTCCCCTGTATGAAACTAGATAAGTATCTCCTGTTTCTTTATATGTTTGAAAAACACGATTTAACTTGGCAATAAATATTCTCTTCTGCATATCCTGATAAGTCTTACAATCATCTAAAAAAGCATCAATCATTTCTATATCTAATTTTTCAATAAAAAATTTAATTGCCTCCTCTTGTGTGTTTATTTTAGTTTCTAAATTTTTCATCGTTTTTTCTTTTTTGAATTTGTCGTGAAACAAAATTATTGTATAATTGTGCAATATATCTGCACAGCAAAATGGCTACAAATAAACATGCGCAAATCCGCTATAAAATTCTTGATTCTTGCTTCCGGAATACCGGCAGAACTTATACGTTTGAAGATTTAATGAACGCTTGCAATGATGCGCTTGCTGAGATTGATCCAAAAAGTAATGGAATCTCCGTAAGAACATTAAGAGATGATATTGCATTTATGGAAAGTGAAATTGGGTGGAGTGCCGAAATCGAAAGAATTAAAATCGGAAAAAAAGCTATTTATAGATATCAAGACCCTAATTTTTCAATAAACAATCAGCCTTTAAATCAAACTGAACTTACACAGATTAATTCAGCACTCGAAATAATATCAAGGTTTGATGGTATGCCTCAATTTTCATGGGTAAACGAAATAGTAACCAAAATTAATAATGGATTTGAGTTAAAGGAAAATTCAGATAGTGTCATTAGTTTCGATTCCAATCAATACTTGAAAGGGATTGAATACTTGGGAGAATTGTTTAATGCAATATTAAACTGTAAAACATTAAACATGGTATATAAGCCATTTAAATCTGAGAATAGTATAAATTTTATTTTACATCCATATTATCTTAAACAATACAACAATAGATGGTTTTTGTTTGGTTTAAACGATGAATATAAGTCAATTTCAAATATAGCATTGGATAGAATTGTAAAGTTCGAAATCTCAAAGACAAAATACATTAAAAATAAAAATATTGATTTTAAAGAATACTTTGAAGATATAATTGGCGTAACTCGACCGGAAAATGGAAAGGTAATTACACTAGAGCTTTTGTTTACTAATGATGAGGCTCCGTATATTTTAACTAAACCAATTCATGGTTCGCAAAAGAAAAAGAAACATGATGAGAACGGATTACTGGTTTCAATTGACATTATTCCTAACATTGAATTAGAGCGTCTAATTCTATCTTTTGGCGAAAATGTAAAAATCATTAGCCCTAAAGCTTTTTCGAATAAGCTAAAACATAGAATTGAAAAACTTACTAAGCAGTATAATTAATTAAAAGTTTAAGTATGGAATCCAACACAGCAATAGAAGTATTTAAAGTTTCACTGAGCGTTATAACTCCGTTTCTAGCAGCATTTTTAACCTATAAATTTGCAGTTAAAACAAAGCTTAAGGATTATGATATTCAGAAAAAGCAAGAACTAAACACTGTAATATCAAACCTTATGATTGTTTGGCATTTTCTTACTCGTTTAGAGACTATTGCAAACATTAAACATAATTCCGAAGTTGATCTCCCAATCTCAAAGCAACATCTTCCCTTTTTAATCTTGAATTCCGGACTATTTAATGATGAAATATTCTCGACATTAGATAAATCTATTGAAAATTTAAAAAAACATGATCCTATTAGTTTTTACGAGTTAGAAGGCATTGGCTCAAGATTTGAATTTTTGAAGAAAAATTTTTTACTTCCAATGCTTAAATCCAATTCCAATTCTCCAGTTAACAAAATCATGTCTGATAAATATCTAAAGGAGACTCTTTCGCAAATTGAGGATCATATAGAAACTATCTCAGGCAGAATTGATGCCGAATTCCAAAATATAATTTTAAAAAAAATACATCGAGAACCAAAAAATGAGATTGAGGAATTTCGAAGTGAAATTTTATTATGGATTTATGATATAACACTTGCAACACATCCGCATCATATAACATTTGAAGAGTTTATGGAGGAGATAAAAAAGCCTGAAGTTCAAGAAATGATTAATTCCCAGTTACTCCTTGTCTCTCAGGCAAATATTGAAGAATTACTAAAGCACGTGTTTGATAATCCGGAAATAAGTGTCGACGAACTAAAGAAGAATCTCAACATTCAATAACTAAATAACTTGCTAAACAATTGAAAACTAACGTGGAATAATAAGTTAGTTAAATAACTGAATATCATAAGGTTAAAATTCGTACATTTCTCACTAATAACTAAATAATTTTAAATAACTAAGGAACTAAATATGTCAGAAGATCAAAAGAAAATATTAGAACAGCAGCTTTGGAATATTGCCAATACGCTAAGAGGGAAGATGAATGCTGATGAGTTTAGAGACTATATCTTAGGATTTATTTTCTATAAATATCTCAGCGAAAAAATGGAGATGTTCGCTAACAATATTTTAAAACAAGATAAAATTAAGTTTCGTGATGTTACACCAAAATCAAAACAATCCACAGAAATATTAGACGCAGTTAAAGAGGAGGCATTGGAGAAGTTGGGGTACTTTTTAAAACCTGAAGAATTATTTTGTGAAGTTGCAAAAAGAGGTAAAGGCGAAAATGAAGATGAAGTAGATAAGTTTGATGAAAGCAAAACAAATTTCATTTTAAAGGATTTACAAAACATTTTAACTAATATCCAACTAAGCACTATGGGTACTGAAAGCGAAGAGGACTTTGACAACCTCTTTGAAGATATGGACTTAAATAGTACAAAACTTGGCAAAACACCGGATGCAAGAAATGCAATTATTGCGAAGGTATTAACCCATCTTGATAAAATTGACTTTAAGTTGGAAAGCACTGAGTTGGATGTTCTTGGCGATGCATATGAATATTTAATTGGACAATTTGCAAGCGGAGCGGGTAAAAAAGCAGGAGAATTTTATACACCTCAGGAAGTTTCAAAAATTCTTGCAAAAATTGTTACTACGGGAAAAAGTAAATTAAAATCAGTCTATGATCCAACTTGTGGTTCAGGATCGTTGTTGCTTCGTGTTGCAAAAGAAGTTAAGGATGTTGGGAATTTTTATGGACAAGAAATGAATCGTACTACATACAACCTTGCTCGTATGAATATGATTTTGCATGGAGTTCACTACCGCAAATTCGATATTAAACAGGAAGATACCTTAGAACATCCGCAACACTTAGATAAGCAATTTGAAGCTATTGTAGCTAATCCACCGTTTTCAGCTCAGTGGAGTGCTAATCCAATTTTTACAAGTGATGATCGTTTTAGCCAATATGGGAAGTTAGCTCCTAATAGCAAAGCAGACTTCGCTTTTGTACAACACATGGTTCACCATTTAGCAGAAAATGGTACAATGGCAATAGTTCTTCCGCATGGTGCTTTATTTAGAAGTGGCGCGGAACAGCACATCCGTAAATACCTCATTGAAAACAAAAACTATCTTGATGCAGTTATTGGCTTGCCGGCAAACTTGTTTTATGGAACACCAATACCTACTTGCATAATGGTATTTAAAAAATGTAGAGAAAATCCGGAAAATATATTATTTATTAATGCAGCAGAATATTTTGAAAGAGGTACTCAAAATACTTTACGACAAACAGATATAGATCGAATTATTGACACTTATCGAAACCGCAAGGAAATTGCCAAATACAGCAGTTTAGCAACTTTGACGACCATTGCAGAAAATGAATACAACCTCAATATTCCTCGTTATGTTAACACGTTTGAGGAAGAAGAAAAGATTAATATTTCGGAAGTGGCTAAGCAATTAAAGAATTTAGAAAAAGGAATGAAAAACACCGATACTGATCTTATTGCATTTTGTAAAGAATTGAAAATCGAAACACCCTTTTAACAATGGAAAAATTGAATGGAATAAAACCAAGTATTAGATTTCCGGAGTTTAAAGACGATTGGCAACATGTCAAATTAAGTGAACTATTAAGCGAATCAAAAAAACGGAATGAAGATTTGAAATATAGCAAGGAAGAAGTACTTTCTGTTTCAGGCGAATTGGGCATTGTAAACCAAATAGAACATTTGGGAAGGAGCTATGCCGGAGCATCAGTGCACAACTATCACGTTGTAGAAAATGGTGATATTGTTTACACTAAAAGTCCATTAAAAGCAAACCCATTTGGAATAATTAAACTGAATAAAGGAAAGGCGGGTATTGTTTCAACGCTATACGCAGTATACAAAGTAAATAGCAAAACCTGTTATAATTCATGGATAGATTACTACTTTTCTTTAGACAGTAACACAAATCGTTATTTACGACCCTTAGTGAAAAAAGGTGCTAAAAACGATATGAAGATTAATAACGCTTATGTATTACACGACAGAATATTTGCTCCAAATGTTTCCGAACAAAAGCGCATTGCAAATTTCTTTACTGTTTTAGACAAGAAAATTAGCGAATTAAGGCAAAAGAAAAATCTTTTGGAGCAATATAAAAAGGGTGTAATGCAAAGGCTCTTTTCTCAGGAATTGAGATTTAAAGATAGTAATGGCAAAGATTTCCCTAATTGGGAAAAGAAAAAATTAGGAGAAGTGTTTTCCATTTTTAATGGATATGCTTTTGCTAGTGAGGATGCGGTATCAGAAGGAGTTTTATGGGTTAAAATTGCAGACGTTGGTATTCAAGAAATGAAAAGAGATAATTTATCATATCTTCCTAACGAATTCTTGCAGAAGTATGAGAAATTCATTCTAAAAAAGGGAGACTACGTAATTGCACTAACTAGACCTATTTTGAGCGGTGAACTTAAAATTTCACCGATAGATGATTTTTTTAACAACTCATTATTGAATCAGCGAGTAGGCAAAATTATTAGTAATAATAATACAACATTCATTTATTACATGTTACAATTGAATTGGCTAATAAAAACAATTGAGAACAATATTGCAGGAACAGACCCTCCAAATCTTTCTCCAAAAGAAATTGACTTTATTAGAGTAGAAATACCCAGTCTCGAGGAACAAAATAAAATCGCCGATTTCCTTTCTGTAATAGATGAAAAAATTAGCCAAACTGAAAGGCAATTGCAACAAGTCAAAATCTGGAAAAAAGGTTTACTTCAAAACATGTTCTGTTAGATGAAAGAGAAGCAAATAAACATAGAGAAATGGCTAAAATTTCTAGATCCGGAAAACCTTAAAGGAAACTTAATGTTTTCCTCACTTTTTATTGCTTCATTTGAATCATTCAAAGACTATGTTGTAGATGAAGTCAAGTTTTTCTTTAATGATGGCTATAGAGATGGTCAATTTACATTCTCCGAGGAATACAATACAAAGGTTAAATCCTTGGATAAAAGTTTACTGAAAGCAAGCTTGCTTTGGTTAAAAGATTTAGAAGCTATAGATGAGAAAGATATTGAAACGTACAATGATTTAAGACAATATCGTAATAAATTATCTCATGAATTAATGTCTTTATTATTTGAAGGACTACCTCAAGAACTACCTGAAAAATTTACGCAACTTATCTCATTAAGAGTGAAAATAGAAAAATGGTGGGTTTTGAATATTGAAGTTCCTACCAATCCGGATTTTGATTCAACTACTATCATTAAAGATGAAGATGTAATAACTTCATCTCAAATATTCAATCAACTCATTTTTGATATGCTTTCTGGTGATGAAAAGCGAGCTTCCTATTATCAAAATGAGTTCAAAAAGAAATTTAATAAATAATGGCTAAACAATCCGAACAAATATTAGAGGAGCAATTAATAGTACAACTTATTAAATTAGGCTATAAACATATTCAGGTTGCTGATGAAAAGGGACTATTATCAAACCTTAAAGCACAATTAGAAAAACATAATCAAATTCAATTATCCGAAACCGAATTTGATAAGATTCTCAATTTACTCAACAAAGGCTCAGTTTTTGAAAAATCAAAAATACTTAGACAGAAGCAGCATATTGTTCGAGATAATGGCGATAATCTTTATTTTGAATTTTTAAATACAGAGCATTGGTGTCAAAATCAATATCAGGTAGTTAATCAAGTAACACAAGAAGGGAAATATAAAAATCGCTATGATGTAACTTTACTAATTAATGGGTTACCATTAGTTCAAATAGAACTTAAACGCAGAGGGCTTGAATTAAAAGAGGCTTTTAATCAAATTAATCGTTATCAACGCCATTCCTTTAGTGCAAATTCTGCTTTATATCAGTATGTTCAAATTTTTGTAATCAGCAACGGTGTAAATACGAAGTATTACGCTAATAATCGAAATCAAAGTTTTAAACAAACATTCTATTGGACTGATGTTGAGAATAAACGATTAACAAATATCCTTAATGGCTTTACAGATAGCTTCTTAGAGCCTTGTCATATCAGTAAAATGATATGTAAATATATTGTGCTAAATGAGGCATATAAAATTCCAATGGTGCTTCGTCCATATCAATTTTATGCTGTTGAAGCTTTGATTGATAGAGTGAAAAACTCCACCAAAAATGGATACATATGGCATACTACAGGATCGGGGAAAACTTTAACTAGTTTTAAAGCTAGTCAAATTTTAATGAGTTTGCCACAAGTACACAAAGTTGTCTTTGTAGTGGACAGAAAAGATTTAGACTATCAAACAACAAAAGAGTTTAATAGCTTTAGTGAAGGGTGCATTGATGGAACTGATAACACAAGTAATTTAGTTAAGCAATTTATTGGAACTTACATTGATAAAAAGGGTGAAGCTAAGGAAAGTAAACTTATTGTAACTACAATACAAAAGTTAAATACAGCAATAAGTAAATTGAAGTATGAAAAGAAAATGGCTGATCTGAAAGACAAGCGCATTATTTTCATCTTTGATGAATGCCATCGTAGTCAATTCGGAGAAACTCACAAACGCATAAAAGAGTATTTTAATAATGCTCAGATGTTTGGTTTCACAGGAACGCCTATATTCGCTGATAATGCCAATAAAAATGAATTAGGCAAAAGAACTACTAAAGATCTATTTGAAGATTGCTTACATAAATATGTAATTACAGATGCAATTAAAGACGAAAATGTATTAAAGTTCTCTGTAGAATATGTTGGGCGCTATAAACAAAAAGATACTGCTACAGAAATAGACATTGAGGTTGAAGATATCGATACTCAGGAGTTAATGGAGGATGATAAACGGTTAGAAAAAATTTCGGATTACATCATTGCGCATCATAATCGAAAAACACATAGCCGAGATTTCTCAGCAATGTTTTGTGTAGATAGCGTAAAAAGTCTTATTAAGTATTATGATATTTTTAAACGTAAAAAGTTAGCAGGAGAGCACAACCTGAACATAGCAACTATTTTTAGTTATGCGGCAAATGAAGACGATGCAGATGCAAATGGATTCTTACCGGAAGAACTATCTGTTGTAGAAGATCCAAAAGTTCTATATGGATTACAAGCTCATAGCAGAGAGAAACTAGATGAGTATATTGAAGATTATAACAAGCAGTTTGATACAAAATACTCAACAAAAACAAGTGAAGATTTTTACAATTATTATAATGATATATCTAAAAAGCTTAAAGACCGTGAAAGACAGCCTGAAAATACCAATAACAGGATTGATATTCTCCTTGTAGTAAATATGTTCTTAACAGGATTTGATGCTAAAAAATTAAACACGCTCTATGTTGACAAAAACTTAAAGTATCATGGTTTAATTCAAGCATACAGCAGAACAAATCGAATTTTAAATGAAACTAAGTCGCAAGGGAATATAGTTGTTTTTCGCAATCTCAAAAACAGAACAGATGAAGCTATTACTTTATTTAGCAACAAGGAAGCTATTGAAGTAATTATAATGCGACCATATGAAGATTATGTTTCTAAGTTTAATGAAGCTTTTGAAAATCTTTTAAAAGTTACACCAACAACAGATAGTGTAAATGACCTTGAAACAGAAGATGACGAACTCAATTTCATCAAAGCATTTCGAGACTTGATGAGGATTAAGAACATTTTAACAGCATTTTCTGATTTTAATTGGGACGATCTTCAAATGTCTGAACAGCTTTTCGAGGATTTTAAAAGTAAGTACTTAGATTTATATGAAAAAGTTAAGGGGAATCATCAAAAAGAAAAGGTTTCAATTTTAGAAGATGTTGATTTTGAACTGGAGTTAATACATAGAGACGAGATTAATGTTTCATATATAATTCAACTCTTAATAAAATTAAAATCTCAAACGCAGAAAAATGTTTCTAAAACTGAACAGGAAATTTTTAACTTATTGAATACTGAGGCAACCTTAAGGAGCAAACGTGAGCTAATTGAGCGATTTATTCAAGAAAATTTACCTGTAATTAAAGATGCTGAAAGCATAGAAAGTGAATTTGAAAAGTATTGGAGTGTTGAACAAAGAAAAGCTTTTGAAAAGATTGTAGATGAAGAAAAATTATCATCAGAAAAAGCAGAGAAACTTATTGAGGATTATTTATTTGCTGAGCGTGAACCTCTAAGAGACGAAGTCTTAGAATTGATTGAAGGAGAAAAGCCTACAATTTTAGAAAGAAAAAAAACAGGCGATAGAATTTTAAAAAGAGTTTTGAGTTTTGTTGAAACATTTATAAATGGTATGAATGGGAATTAACTATTAAGAAAATTTTGAAATGGCAAAAAAACGAACTCACTTAGTATATAACAAAGCTCCTGAAGGAACTGTTAAATTTTATTATTCTTCAAGATTTCCAGGAAAACCCGATGAGGACGAAGATGAAAAAACTCCCAACTATATGCCAAAGGTGGAGGATTTTAAGAAGTCATTAAAAAATATTTCAGAACAAAGTCAAAGACGTGAAAGCGAAAGAAATCAAGAAATCATAGTTCCGCAAAACATCATTTGTGTAGAGTTTCACTTTCATAATTGGTTTAATGCCGCTGATTTTGAAATTAAATACCGTGAAGATTTTGGCTTATCTCCCATTAAATATTTTGATCTTAATAAGAAAGCTTTATTTGCAGTTGTTGATGAAACTCTTTTCAATAATTTCATAAAGGAACTTAATAAATTTATTGAATGTAAAGACCATAGTAGTCCTAATTATAATCCCAATATAAAATTTATAAAAGAATTTAAGTTCCATACCACTGAAGATATTTTATCTGAATTCAAGTCAGCTGAAGAAACTGTCCGATTAGAAATTATTGACAATATAGAACTTGATGATTTTGCTATTAAGAGCGTTAATTCTTTGAAGAATTACCTGGAAAAAAAAGGTGTTTTTTTTCGTGAAAACACCAATAATCGTGAAATTGAAATAACGAAAATTGATGGCAACACAATTGAAGAAATCGCTAGAAATTTCGATGCCGTTCATTCAATTAATTCAAGTCATTATCGCTTAACAAAACCTTCTAGATATGGTACCAACATTAAAGAGTATCCTTTTAAATTGGATAACCCTCAGGATGAGTTGCCTATTTTCGGAGTTATAGATACTGGTGTCAGTTCAGAAACACCTCTCAAAACAATACTATTAAATACTGATAACTCCTACGGATTAAATGGTATGAATCCAATGGTAGATGAAGCATTTAAAGGAGATGGACATGGCACCGGAGTGGCAGGATTTGTTTCATTAGGCAATCAATTATCGGGAGATATTAAAGTAAGTCTTTCACCTGATGCAAGAATTCTATCCATAAAAGTACTCGGTGATGGAACCGGCAATCTTACAAATGCAGATGTGGAGTCATTAATCGTGAAAGCTTATAAAGAGTTTGAATTGAGGTATTTTACTTTGACAATTTGCTACGATTCACCTCTCAAGAAGGGAGACCCTCCTTCTGATTATGCATATTTGCTTGATAAGTTGTCCTATGAACTTGATATATTGATATTTATTTGCACTGCAAATTATGAAGATTTTAATTCCGCTGAGAAATACCCTGAACATTTTTTAGATGATGAATTAAACTTATGTACACCTGCGGATAGTTATAACAACATTGTTATTGGAGCTATAGGAGACAACTTGGAGTCAGAACCGCCTATTACACCTGAAAAATATCCCATATCAAGCGCTTTAAATCCTGCTTTTTACACTCGAAAATATAATTTAGATTATGAAAGCTTGACTCTTAAGAATGGTAAATTAAGAAAGCCTGACGTAATTTTTTCAGGAGGTAATCTTTCAATCGTTAATGATAAAGTACTAGGTAAATGTATTGACGAAGCAGGTGATGCAGCTATTCAATATCTATCTGCTAAGCCCGGTGAACCTATTCTTCGAGGTGTTGGAACAAGTTTTTCTACCCCGCTTGTCTCAAATATTGCCGCAAAAATTCTTCGCAGATTTCCTAAACTGAAACCACAAACAGTTAAAGCTTTAATTGTTAATAGTTGCGAAGAAGTAAAATTTGACAAGTCATTTAAGAAATTTAAATCGTTTCATAAAAATTATCTCACCGGACACGGAAAACCTATAATCGAAAAATGTATATATTCAGATGACAATGAGGTAACTATGATTATTGAGGATAGTATTAAAGTAAATACTGTAAAATCTCTACCTATTACCATTCCAAATTTCTTGAATGATGCTACTAAAAATAAAAGCCTATTGGGGGTAGAAGCAACTATTTGCTATAGGTTTACGCCAATACATAACAATCAATTGGCATACTGCCCAGTGAATATCGCATTTGGAATATTCAAAAATGTTGATCTGGAAAATAATGAAACGGTTAAGGATCGTTCTGGCAAAAACAGAATTAAACGAAAAGGAATTTCGGGCGGTTCGAAAGAAAGTATATGTTTAGTTGAAGGTTGGTCACAAGATGCATATAATAAAAGTAAAATGCTATCGAACACCCAAAAGGTATCATATTACATTAGACGAGATAATATCATAAATGAAGAAAACATCTTTAAAATCGCAGTTAATGCACATTTCCATAAAATTCTTCCAGATTATGTTTTAAAATCTTTACCTGAGGAATATGAATATTCATTAGCAATTAGATTGTGGATAAACTCAAAGGAAGATTCATTGCAGAATAAATTATACAATGAATTACAACAAATAAACAAACTTGAAATACTTCCAGAAATTAATATTGAGGGAGAAGCGGAAGCAGAAGGATTATTTTAACGAAACTTTCTCCTTTTGAATTAACTCAAGCCACATTTTTGTATCAATGGTTGGTTTAATTTGTTTTACATTATCTTGAATCTCAAATAGGCTGCGTTTTATTGCAGTTATTAAAGATTTCTGGATACTATAATAAGACAATCCTTTACAAGCTTTAATAAGTCTAGAAAGAGGGATAGTTTTATCTAAGATAAACTCTTCGCCTTTAAGAGTCTTTGAAACTATTTCTTTAATATGCTTTTCATCCGGAAGGTCGAAACCGATTTTCATATCAAACCTACGCAATAAAGCATTATCAAGCATTTCTTGGTGATTCGTAGCTGCAATAATAATACTATCTTGAGGCAAGTAATCAAAAAGTTGAAGAATTGTGTTTACAACACGTTTCATTTCACCGTGATCTTGACTATAGTCTCTTACTTTTCCTAGTGAGTCAAATTCGTCTAAAAATATTATACAGTCCTCTGTAGCAGCTCTTCGAAATATCTTAGCTAAATTTTTACTGGTTTCACCAAGTTTTGATGAAACAATAGCTCCCAAGTTAATAACCATCATCATCTTATCGAGTTCGCCAGCTAGAACATATGCTGCAAGAGTTTTTCCACAGCCGGAGGGACCATAAAATAATAGTTTATTAGAAACAGGTAAATCAAATTTTTTAAGAGTTTCTACAGCCTTATGCTCTTTTATAAAATAACTAAGTTCTTCCTTTATTTTATCAGAAGCTACTAAGTTTTCGAAATTATAATCAGAAGTAAGTTTCTCGAGTATAAATTCGCTTATCTCCCTATCTTCTTCACGAAGTATATGTTTTTGCGAACCAACTTTAGCTAACCCTGCGGTTTGCTGTTGTCTAATAGAGTCCCTGAGTAACGACTGTAATTGTAAAGCAAAATTTATTTTTTTTGCTTTCTTGGAATGTTCAATAAGTTCATTTAATGCAGCAAGCAGTTTCTCCTGATCATTTTCAAGACCATATTTTGCAATTTCTCTTATAAAATCTAACTGGCTCATTATTTTAGCAAATTTCCGTGAACTTTAAAAGACTCGAACAAACATTCTCTGTCTTTTTTTAACATAAACATGTTAACCATTCCAACTTCGGCAGTAAATGTACATAAAAGTTGCCATGAATCTTACTAATGTTATACGAAATATCCAAAATTGAGTTTCGGAGAATGCAAGTTTTGGATAGCAACATTAAAAAAATATAACATTTTACATATCAGTTAATTACATTTCATTTCGTCTAAAATATGCAATTTATTTTGCAAATATGCAGAATGTTTATACTTTTGATATGCAGTTGAACTGAAAGTATAAGAACGATGAATGCTCCTAAATTGAATCCCAAAATGTTAACTATTGCTCGTGAAAGCAGAGGTTTAAACCAAGCTGAACTTGCAGAAAAAGTGAATCTATCGCCATCAAATATTAGCCGGATGGAACAAGATTTTATAGAAATAACTTCTTCCAATTTTAGTTCAATAGTATCCGTTCTTAATTACCCGGAAGAATTCTTTTATCAAGAAGGAGAAACTTTACCACCTGCACTTGCGTTGCGCAAACGCAATATTGTAGCGCAGAAAATAATGGTTCCGATTGAGGCACAAGTAAACATCTATCGTTTAAACGTAGAAAAGCTTATTAAAGCCATTAACTATCCTGAGATTAGTTTACCTGTGCTTGATATCGATAAATTAGGATCTCCTGCCGAAGCAGCCCGAAAGCTTCGTAAAATATGGAAAATAGAAAAAGGTGTTATCCCTAATCTTACGCAAGTATTAGAAGAGAATGGTTTATTTGTAATCAACTTTGATTTTAATACTGACCGTGTAGACGGAATGAGCATTTTAGCGAATGGAAAATTCCCAATTCTGTTTTCTAATAAGAGAAGCCTAGGAGATCGTCAACGATTTACTTTGGCTTATGAGTTAGGGCATTTAGTAATGCACCTACAAACCAATCCATCCTTTACAAGAGACATCAGTCATGAAGCAAATGAGTTTGCTGCGGAATTTCTGATGCCGGAAAAGGATATTAAAGGAGATTTTAAAGATGGCGTAAATTTAAATGTCTTAGCAGATTTAAAACGCAAATGGAAGCTCTCCATGCAAGCTCTACTTTATAGAGCAAATGATATCGGTGTAATTACCGATAATCAAAAAAGGTATTTGATTAATCTTTTTAACTCAATGAACATTCGCAGAAGAGAACCTGCGGAATTGGATATACCGAGAGAAAATCCAATGAAGTTGAGAGACATGATTACCAATTACAAAAACAAACAACGATTAAATGTTAAGCAACTCGCTTTGTTTTTTAATTCAAACGAAGAGGAGTTCTTGAGTAAGTATTCATAGTAGTAAATTTTTAGATATAGAGGACATGGGAATCACAAATGACAAGTTCGAGTTGAGGGCATACTCCAAGAAGGAGTTAGCGGAGAAGTATCAAGTATCAGTTAAGACTTTCGATAAATGGTTAAAACCATTTTCAGAAAAGATTGGCGAAAAAAGAGGTCGCTTTTATACAGTGAACCAAGTAAAAACAATGTTAGAGGTACTTGGAGTACCCGGTACGGTAAATTAATTCCGTTTTATTTTCTTGAAAATTATTGTGAGAGGTGACTAATGGTCGCCTCTTTTGTTTTTAGTAAATAATCCCAAAGCCATCCCCCAGTAAACCCCATAAAAACCCGGAATAAATGCGCAAGCATCTTAAACGTTCCGAGGTCATTCCGGTATCATCCCCGATAAATCCCTGAATATTTTCAGATAAAACTTCTTAAAAGAAATTAAAAAGTACAATTCAAATCAACCTGAATCTTCCCATTATTTTCCAATCAATCCTATATCGTTTCATAATGGAAAATTTTGTCAGAAAATGGAAAAGTTTTTCTCATTGCGTCAAAGTTTGCCCGTTTTAACCCGAACCAAGAAACCACCATTTACTGCTGCTGCACCTTTGTATCGTCAATAACAAACGACACAAAATAGTAATCATAAAAACTAAATAAAATGACAGCAGTAAGAAAAATCAAAACAACAACAACACCTTATTTAAGAGTAATAAAAGGTGGAAAATCAAGTCCAAAAAACAACACAGTTGAAAACACGTGGATTTTTATTCATGCAGCATTATGGTGTAATAATGAGTTTACAAATAAAGAAGAAACTCAGTTTCAAAATTTAATTGCGGAGCATTATAATACTGTAAAAAATCCAACAAAAGTTTTTGAAGAAATCATCGAGCGTGTGTGTTTGGCAAAACGCTATGTAAACAGAAAACGTGGTCGTTATTTATCAAAGCCAATCGATTGGTTGAATATAAACTACCACAAAGGATTAGCCGGAACAGAAGGTTGGTATCAAGATGTTTGTTTGCAACGCATAAGTGTTCCTGAATACAACAAAGGAATTACACTACTTGCAAAATCAATTACCAAATATCTGCAAGAGCCAACAATCAAAACTATTGTAGCGGTTCGCAAAAAACTAATTGCACAAAAGCAATTCGATCTTCTTCAAATGTTTAACAACGCAGTAATCAATTTTCAAATCAACAATTAATAATAAAACATCATGCAACAATCAGAAAAAAAATCAATCGACATAAAACCTTACATGCCTAATGAATTGGCGAGATTTTATCAAGTGAGTCATCCAACATTTAACAAGTGGGTAAAAGGTATCAGCGAAAAGCTTGGTAAACGTAACGGACAGTACTTCTCAGTTAAACAAGTGGAAATCATTTTTGAGGAGTTTGGATTGCCAAAGACAATTTTTTATTGAAAACAAAAACAAACAGTTTAAAATCTCTTAAAGCAAAATAAAACCTAATGCCATAAGCAGAAAGCGACTCAGACCACCGCTGCAACTTTGTACCCGTGATGGATGAAATACTAACAACAAAAGAAAAGACGATGTCAGAAATTAAACACAACCACCAAGCGCAAGACGGAACAGGAAATATGCTTTTAACAGCAAGTATCCTGTTCGCAAACATTGACTACTCCGGTCTTGCTGACTATGCGATAAAAGCCTTTGTAGGTGGTGCAATATGGATGGCTTTTAAAGTGGGCGGAGAATATTTAAGTAACAGAATCAAGAAGAAGTAAATGGCAAGCATTAAAAAAATACTGTTAGGATTAGGCATAGGAGGAGGCTTAGTAGCAGGTGGAACATATCTATGGAGATTAAATAAGACCTCGGTTAACTTGGAAGTAGTTCCAACAGTTAAGCTGCACAAGTTGGATTTGCAAGGAATAGTGCTGAGAGTAGATGTGCAATTGAAAAATCCAACTCGCACGAGTTTAAAACTCAAGTTCCCTTTCATCAAATTATTGATCAAGGGAAGCAGCATCGGAAGCTCGCAGTCGGTTAATCAGGATATAGCACTTCCTGCTTTCGGTGAGGCAAAGTTCGAAGCGATAATGATTCGGATTCCAATGTTCAGCCTCCTCTCTACTGCCAAAAGCCTGTTGCAAGCAGTACAACAAGGCGAAGCATTTAAGATTGGCGTTACCACCATGACAACTATTGACTTGGGAATTAAAAAAGTTCCTTATGAAAAAACAGATGAAGTACAATTAATCGGTTCGCAAAATGGAAGCAACTAAAAAAAGAAAGATTAAAAGCGGAGAAGAATACGACCACTTGTTTCCAAAGCCATTGTTCCTTGATCCAACAATTAAAAAAGGTGCAACGGTCAATGACACAGTCCGATTCATTCCACAAGTAGTGCGAGAAACTTTGTCTCAAACTTCAAAGTTAGCACCACTACTCAAAGGAAGTAATGTGTACGAAACCTGTAAAAACATTTGGGAATTTGTTTACCACCACATCGCTTACAAAAAAGATGAAGATGGTAAAGAACAAATCAGAAGCCCAGCAAGAGGATGGCACGACAGGTTTCATGGGATAGATTGCGATTGTTACACGGTGTTTATCAGCAGCATATTGA
>ERZ724520.342-NODE-342-length-25402-cov-6.944727_pt1 | contig 25402 bp, 22 predicted proteins | sample MGYA00376053_ERZ724520 | MGnify/ENA primary metagenome ERZ724520 (study PRJEB28724, sample SAMN07190886) | activated sludge metagenome | isolation source: activated sludge of sewage treatment plant in Hong Hong | place: USA: Christiansburg, Virginia | collected...
GCGGTGGAGTGGGGCAATGTGGCAGTGCCCACCGCGCAATACACGCACGGCATGATTTCCTGCAGTGAGTTCACCGGTGTGCCGCTGATCACGCTGCTGGAGCTGGCTGGCGCTGACCTGAAGAACGGCAAGTTCGTGCTGGCCGAAGGCGCTGACGGTTCGTCCATGACCCGCACCATCCCGATGAGCCTGATCAAGTCGGGCGAGGTGTTTGTGGCCTACGGTCAAAATGGAGAAATGTTGCGCCCGGAGCAGGGCTATCCGCTGCGTTTGATTGTTCCCGGTGTGCAGGGTGTCAGCTGGGTCAAATACCTGCGCCGGATCGAAGTGGGTGACATGCCCTATGCCACCAAGGACGAGGCCATTCACTATATTGACCTGCAGCCTGATGGGTTGGAGCGCCAATACACCAGCATCCAGGAATGCAAGAGCGTGGTGACTACACCGTCGGGTGGCCAGGTGCTGCTGGACAAGGGCTTTTACAACATCACGGGCCTGGCCTGGTCGGGCCGGGGCAAGGTCAAGAAGGTGGACGTGTCGGTGGATGGTGGCCGCAACTGGCGCACCGCCCGGCTGGAGACACCGGTTCTGTCCAAGGCGTTGACGCGTTTCAATCTGGACTGGGTGTGGGACGGCAAGCCCACGATTATTCAGAGTCGGGCCATGGATGACACGGGCTTTGTGCAACCTACCTACAAGCAACTGCGTGCCGTGCGCGGAACCCGTTCGATTTACCACAACAACGCCATTCAGTCATGGCTGGTGCAGGAAAACGGCGAGGTGAAAAATGTTCAGGTTGCGTAACGCATTTTTCGCCACCGCGCTGTTGGCGTGCTGGGGTGCAGCCCATGCGCAGCTGGATGCTAAATACCCCGGTGTGGGGCGTGCGGCCACTGCCAAGGAAGTGGCCGCATGGGATATTGACGTGCGGCCGGACTTCAAGGGCTTGCCAGCCGGGTCCGGGACGGTTGCAAAAGGCCAGGACCTGTGGGAGGCCAAGTGCGCGCAGTGCCATGGCATCTTTGGTGAATCGGGCGAGGTGTTCAGTCCATTGGTGGGTGGGGTCACGCCCGATGACATCAAAAAGGGAAGGGTCGCGAACCTGATGAACGCGGCCTACCCCGGGCGCACGACCTTTATGAAGGTTCCAACCCTGTCCACCATTTGGGATTACATCAACCGCGCCATGCCCTGGACGGCACCCAAGTCGCTATCGACTGACGAGGTCTATGCGGTGGTCGCGTTCCTGTTGAACCTCAATGGCATTGTTGCCGATGACTTCACGTTGTCCGACCAGAACATTCGCGAAGTGCAGGGCCGTATGCCGAACCGCAATGGCATGACGACCCAGCACGCCCTGTGGCCCGGCAGCGAATTCGGCGGAGCCAGCAAGCCCGACACCCGCAACGTGGCGTGCATGAAAGACTGTGCGCCAGAGGCGAAGCTGGCCTCGGTCCTGCCAGAATTTGCCCGCAACGCCCATGGCAATCTGGCCGAGCAGAACCGTGCGGTGGGTGCGCAGCGCGGTGCGGATACCACCCGTCCTGAAGCCAAGGCGGGCGCACCGCTGCCCGTTGCGGTCGCTGCGCCCACCAAGGCCGAGGCGTCCGCTGGCGCGAAGGCCGCGTTGGCTGCGCTGCAAAAAAATGGCTGCACCGCCTGCCACGGTGTGAACAACAAGATCATCGGTCCGGCTTTCGCAGATGTTGCCAAAAAGCACGCCGGTCGGGCAGACTATCTGGCGGGCAAGATCAAATCCGGCGGGTCGGGGGTTTGGGGTGCCGTACCCATGCCGCCTCAGACCTTGAGCGATGCCGAGGCCCAGACCATCGCGGCCTGGCTGGCGTCGGGCGCGGGCAAATAGCAGCTTTATATCGGTATTCACTTTCACTCAGGAGACTCAGATGCAAACTCGTCGCAAGACACTCAAGCAAAGCGCTGTCGTGGCCGGCCTGCTGGCTGCTTCAGGCATGTTCCCACAGTACGCGTTTGCCGCGTTCAACAAAGAGGCCTTTGATGCCAAGACCGTCGCCGATGTGCTCAAGGCCATGGGTGCCGGTGCGCCGGTCGAGAGCAAGGACGTCACCATCGGCGGCCCCGACATTGCCGAAAACGGCGCTGTCGTGCCATTGACCGCCAGCACGGTGTTGCCCGGTGCCAAACAGATTTTGATTCTGGTCGAGAAGAATCCCTCGGCCCTGATTGCCGTGTTCAATGTCACAGACAGCGTAGAGGCCAACTTTGCCACGCGCGCCAAGATGGGGCAGTCGTCCGATGTCTACGCAGTGGCCATCATGGCCGATGGCAAAGTGCTCTTTGCCAAAAAAGAAGTCAAGGTCACCCTGGGCGGATGCGGCGGTTAATCGCTGCTAATTTTTATTACTGATATGAGGAGCTAAAAATGGCAGATCCAATGCGCATTCGTGCACAAGTAGCAGGCGACAAGGCCACCGTGCGGGTTTTGATGGCCCATGAGATGGAGTCCGGTCAACGCAAAGACGCGGCGGGCAAGCTGGTGCCCGCCTGGCACATTGCCGAAGTGACCGCAACGCACAACGGCAAACCCGTCCTGACCGCGGAGTGGGGTCCTGGTGTGTCCAAAAATCCTTTCCTGCAGTTTGTGGTCAAGGGCGCCAAGGCTGGGGACAAGATCGCGATCACCTGGAAAGACAACAAGGGCGATACCCGAACCGACGAAGCAACTGCCTCCTAGGTCACCATGCGTACGACACCACTTATTGCGTTGCTGGCACTGGGTTGTTTGACGACGACCGCCGTTGTGGCACAAAAAACTGCGGTCCAGAGCATTGAAGAATACCGTGCCATGCTGGCCGATGGAAATCCATCGGAACTGTTCGAGGCCAAGGGCGAAGACCTGTGGAAGCAAAAGCGGGGGCCCAAGAATGCATCGCTGGAAGCCTGCGACCTCGGCAAGGGCCCTGGCGTCTACAAGGGCGCATTTGTTGAACTGCCGCGCTACTTCGCTGACACCGGACGGGTGCAGGACATGGAGTCCCGCCTGCTGACCTGCATGCAGAATTTGCAGGGCTTCAATGCCGACGAGATTGCGAAGACGGCATTCGGCAAGGGCGAGCAGGTCAACGTCACCGCGCTGGCAACCTGGTTGTCGTCAGAGTCCAAGGGCATGAAGTTCAACCTGTCGCAGGCCCATCCGCAGGAGAAAATTTCCTACGAGGTGGGCAGGCGTCTGTTCTTCCAGCGCGCCGGGCCGCATGATTTTTCCTGCGCTTCCTGCCATGGACAGGACAACACACGGATTCGCCTGCAAGACCTGCCCAACCTGACCAAGAACCCGGGCGATGGCATAGGCTTTGCGGCCTGGCCCGCGTACCGCGTGTCGAATGGCCAGATGTGGGGCATGCAGCAGCGCCTCAATGACTGCTACCGCCAGCAACGTTTTCCCTACCCCGGCTTTGGCAGCGATGTGACGATTGCACTGGGTGTCTACCTGGGCGTCAACAGCGCAGGCGCCAAGTCGATCGCACCTGCGCTCAAGCGTTAAGCCCCGGAAAAACTATGAACCCCCAAGCTCACATTCGTTCACTGCCCCCCAAGGGGGCGCATGCCACCCTAGAGGCGGCTCGTCGGGAGGCATGACTATGAATAAATCCAAATATTTCTCGGTGTTGTCCGCTGTTGGCGTAGCGCTCCTTATGGCGGTGGCGCCGGTTCAGGCCCAGCAGGCTAAGCCGGCTGCTACCGCGTCTGCCGGCAACGCCGAGGTGTTCGATTTCTTTTACCGCGAAGCGGTCAAGACATCGTTTCGTGACCAGGGCATCGTCAAGGCCAGCGTGCTCAATACCGATGAAACCAACCTGGCATGCAGCGCCGCCGACGTGGCGGGCAAGCCGCTGGACAAGAAACGGGCCAAGGAGATTGAGGCCCTGAACCTCAAGACCATCAAATGGCCCAGCGATGGCAAGTTTGTCGGCGACTGGAAACAGGGCGAGGCACTGGCGCAAAGTGGCCGTGGCCTGACCTATAGCGACGACGCTACCACGCCCAATGGCGGTAACTGCTACAACTGCCACCAGCTGGACAAAAAGGAAATTTCCTTTGGCACCATTGGCCCCAGCCTGTACAACTACGGCAAGCTGCGCGGCGTGACCGATGTGAACAGCCCCGCATCCAAGACCATCATTGAATACACGTGGGGAAAAATCTGGAACTCCAAGGCCTACAACGCCTGTTCCAACATGCCGCGCGCGGGCCACATGGGCATCATGACCGAAGCCCAGATCCGCCACCTGGTGGCATTGCTGGTGGACCCGAAATCCGCAGTCAATCAATAAATTTCCCATGAACTTATCCAAACGCGAATTCTTCCAGGTGCTGGGCGCGGGCACCATGGCGGGCATGGGCCTGGGCGCCTACGCGGATGCCGACGCCGCCACGGCCGCCAACGGCCTGTACGACATTCCCCGCTTTGGCAACGTGTCCTTCCTGCACATGACCGACTGCCATGCCCAGCTAAAGCCGATTTACTTTCGCGAGCCCAGCATCAACATTGGCATGGGCTCTATGAAGGGCAATTTGCCGCACTTGGTGGGCGAGCATTTGCTGAAGTTCGCCAAGGTGCGCCCCGGCACGGCAGAGGCCTACGCGCTGGGCTATCTGGACTATGAAAAGGCCGCCAAGCGCTACGGCAAGGTGGGTGGTTTTGCCCACATGGCCACGCTGGTCAAGCGCATGAAGGCCAGCCGCCCCGGGGCCTTGTTGCTGGACGGTGGCGACACCTGGCAGGGCTCGGGCACGGCGCTGTGGACCAATGGCCAGGACATGGTGGATGCGTGCAAGCTGCTGGGTGTGGACGTGATGACAGGGCACTGGGAGTTCACGCTGGGCATGGAGCGCGTCAAGGAAATTGTTGACAAGGACTTTGCCGGCAAGATCGACTTTGTGGCGCAGAACATCAAGACCAATGACTTTGGCGACCCGGTGTTCAAGCCCTATGTCATCCGCGAAATCAATGGCGTGCCCTGCGCCATCATCGGCCAGGCCTTCCCGTACACGCCGATTGCCAATCCGCGCTATATGGTGGCGGACTGGTCGTTTGGTATCCAGGACGACAACCTGCAGAAGATGGTCGATGAGGTGCGTGCCAAGGGCGCCCAGGTGGTGGTGGTACTCAGCCACAACGGCATGGATGTGGACCTGAAGATGGCCAGCCGCGTGACCGGCATTGACGCCATCATGGGCGGCCACACGCACGACGGCATGCCGGTGGCCACACTGGTACCCAACAAGGGTGGCAAGACCATCGTCACCAATGCGGGGTCGAACACCAAGTTCCTGGGCGTGTTGGACTTTGAGGTCAAGGACAAGCGGGTCATGGACTTTCGCTACAAGCTGCTGCCCATTTTTGCCAACATGCTACCGGCCGACCCCGAGATGGACGCGCTCATCACCAGGATGCGTGCACCGTTTGAATCCAAACTGGCGGAAAAACTCGCCATCACCGAAGGCACGCTGTACCGCCGCGGCAACTTCAATGGCACGGGTGATCAGCTGCTGGTGGACGCGCTGATGGACGTGCAGGGCGCCGAGATCGCGTTCTCACCGGGCTTCCGATGGGGCACCACGCTGCTGCCCGGCCAGGCCATCACCCGCGAGTGGCTGATGGATATGACCGCCACCACCTACTCGTATGCCACGGTGACCGAGATGACCGGTGACACCATCAAGACCATTCTGGAAGATGTGGCCGACAACCTGTTCAACCCCGACCCGTATTACCAGCAGGGCGGCGACATGGTGCGCGTGGGCGGCCTGCAATACAGCTGCAACCCCAGTGCCGCCATGGGCAAGCGCATCGACAACCTGCAACTGCAGGGCCGCGTGCTGGAGGCAGGCAAGAAGTACAAGGTGGCTGGCTGGGCGCCGGTGGCCGAAGAGGCACGCACCCAGGGCAACAAAATGGTGTGGGACGTGGTGGAAACCTGGCTCAAGGCCAGCGGTGGCAAAGTGTCAGCGCGCAAGCTCAATACGCCGACGCTGGTGGGCGTCAAGCCCAACCCGGGTTACGCAGGGGCGTGAAGGGCATTCACCAGCAGTGGTTTCACCAGCATCCAGACAGCCGTGCACAGCACCATCCACGCAAAAGCCGCGCGCATGCGCTTTTCCGGTAGGCGATGGGCCACCGCCACACCGGCGGAAACGGTGAACAAGCCACCCACCGCCAGCGGCAGCCCCATACCCCAGTCAACCCGTTGCGCGCCGCTGTAGGTCAACAGCGCGACGATGGAGCTGGGTGCGACCAGGGCCAGAGACAGGCTTTGGGCCACGGTCTGCCGTTGTCCGAACCAGCCACTAAAGATGGGCGTGGCCACCAGCCCACCGCCCACGCCCAGCAAGCCCATGCTGCTCCCGCCGACGATGCCCACCAGGGGCATGAGCCGCAGGTCGCGGGGTGGATGGGCCTGTGTGGCGGCATGGGTGGGCGCGCGTAGCAACATGCGCAGTGACAGCACCAGCAAGAAGACGCTGAACACGGTGCGCATCAGTTCCGGCTCCAGACGCGTGGCGAGGTGTGCCACCAGCCAGGTGGTCACGCAGGCCCACGCGCCGATCTGCAGCGCGGTTTTGGGTGCGACCGGATGCCGCTGGCTGTAGCGCCACCACGCGATCAGCAAATTCGGCACCATCATGACCAGGGCCGTGCCCTGGGCCACCGCCTGGTCCAGTCCAAAGCCCAGGACCAGCAGCGGGATGACAATGATCCCACCCCCAATGCCAAACAGGCCGCCAAAAAAGCCCAGCGCCGCGCCCAGACTCAGCATCGTCAACAGTTCGGGCAGGGCAATGGGTGGCATCGGTGGACTGGCAGTTCAGGGAATGCCCATGGTATTGGTGGCTGTAAATTGCATCAATGGTTGCAAAAACAATTCATTCATCAATAATTGGCACGAATGAAAGACGCCCCCGATCTCTTGTTCTTCTCCATCCTGGCCCGCCACCCCAGTCTGGCCGCCGCCGCCCTGGAGTTGGGGGTCACGCCGCCGGCCGTGAGCCGAAGGCTGGCGCAACTGGAGCAGCGACTTGGTGTGCGCCTGCTCAACCGGACCACGCGGCGCCTGAGCCTGACCGCGGAAGGTGAGCGTTATCTGGAGGAGGGTGGCCGCATCCTGCGCGAGATCGAGGGGCTGGAGCGCTCTCTGGGGGCTGGCGCCGATGTGCCCCACGGCCTGTTGCGCATCAATGCGACCTTTGGCTTTGGCCGGCGCCACCTGTCCCCGGCCATCTCCGAGTTCCGGCAGCTTTACCCGTCCGTCGAAATCGTGCTGCAACTCACCGACCGGGCCCTGGACTTGACCGCCCATGCCATGGACATTGGCATTCACTTTGGTGAACCGCCGGAGCGCCGCATCCTGGCCCGCAAGCTCGCACCAAACCGGCGCTTCCTGTGCGCGGCACCGTCGTATCTGCAAGGCAGAACCGAACCCGTCACTCCGCGTGACCTGCACGCCCACGAATGCATCGTGATCCGCGAGAGCAACACCGCCTTCAACAACTGGCAGTTGTCCGACGGCCAGCGGCAGGAAATGGTCAAGGTCTACGGGGGACTCAGCACCAACTTTGGCGAGATCGCCGTGGACTGGGCGCTGGCCGGGCACGGCATCATTTTGCGGTCCGAATGGGATGTGGCGCCGTACCTACGTGCCGGGCAGTTGCAACGGGTGTTGGCACCCTGGGAGGGCACGGCGTCCGACATCTATGCCATCTACCCCCAGCGCCACCATCTGTCGTCCAAGGTCCGGATATTCCTCGACTTTTTGGCTGCAAAGTTTGCGGACCAACGCGCGCTGGAGGCGAGCAATACACCGGTGTGGTGACCCCGCACCGCGAAAGCGTTTCTTCGGTAACATGGGACCGCGCAAACCGCCGTGCTGCATTGGGGGCTCTATGCAACTGGACCTGGCAGAGACCGAACACATTCAAAAACTCATCACCCAGATTGGGGGTGGGTTGGACCAGTTTTTGAAGTTTGAGCATCCAGATGCCTTGCACGCTGGAGCCAACTGGCGCGAGTATCTGGATGGGCCCTTGCCGCAGCGGGGTGCGGGCATTGACCAGGTGGTCGAAGACCTGTTAACGCAAGTCATGCCCAACGGGTCGTGCGTCGCCAAGCCCGGTTTTACCTCGTTCATCACCACCGGCGCCACCACGGCCGCAGTGCTGGCGTCCACCGCCGCCAGCATCGCCGCGCCCCAGCGCTATGGAATCACATCATTCAATCTACTGGAGGAGGTGTCACTGCGCTGGCTGGCATCCCTGTGCCGTATAGGTCCTATGCAGGGCGTCTACAGCAGCGGTGGGTCGGTTGCCAATTTACTGGCATTGGGCGCAGCCCGCCAGCACGCCTTTGAGAAACTGGGGCATGACGTGGGTGCCAGTGGGCTGACCCAACCGGTTCACGTGTATGCCAGCGCGGAGTCGCACCACACGATACAGCGGTCGGCAGGGGTGCTTGGGATCGGGCGACGGGCTGTACAAACCATTGCATGCGACAACCAAGGCCGCATGCGGGTGGATGCGCTGCGTGATGCGATCGCCAGAGACCGCCATTCCGGCGTGGTTCAAATGGCGATTGTTGCCAACGCGGGCACCACGAATACGGGTGCGATCGATCCCCTGCGGGAAATAGGGGAGATTGCCAAGGCGCACGGCATATGGTTCCACGTGGACGGTGCCTATGGTTTGCCTGGCATCCTGGATGCGCGCATCCGCCATTTGTACGATGGCCTGGAGCTGGCGGACTCGGTCATCGTCGACCCCCACAAGTGGTTGGGTGCGGCAGTGGGCGTCGCGGCAACGTTTGTGCGTGATCGCAATCTGCTGTACCGAGCGTTTACACAGGAGCCGGCGGACTATCTGGAAGGTGCGGTCGAGCAGGCCGACGGTGTTGCACCGGTCATAGAACACTCGCTGGATGATTTTGGCATTCCCTATTTCGACTTCGGCGTTGAACTGAGTTCACCATCCCGGGGCGTGGTGGTCTGGGCCATGATCCGCGAGATTGGCGTGGAGGGCATGGCGCAGCGGATACAGCGGCACAACGACATGGCCACGTATGTGGCCCAGGCTGCCAAGGCACATCCCCATCTCGAACTCTTGCTGGAACCCACACTGTCCATCTGCTGTTTCCGGTATGTGGCGCCCGGCATTGCCGACCTGGATGCCTTGAACCGGCAATTGCACCGCCGATTGGTCCGGGAGAATCAAAACATGCCCAGCACCACAATCGTCAATGGACAACTGGCCCTGAGGCCCTGCTTTGTCGGCGCGCGCACCCACCAGGCCCATGCGCAAGCGCTGGTGCAGGATGTCCTGCGCATGGGCAAAGAGCTTGTCGCAGAGTGGTCCTGAACCATCACACCACCTTGGCAAGCAGCGGGTGTTGAGCAGATAGACTCGCAGGCACCGCCTGACTACACCGAATCGACCCATGCACCGCTCCCTGCACCCAGTACCCCGACTGTTTTTCGCGCTCGTTGTTGGTCTGGTGCTCGGTGTGGTCACTGCCCATGCGCAGGTCGATCAGCCCTTGCGCGAATTCCCCTACACGCCGGGTCTGGACGTGTCGGCGATGGACACCAAGGCCAACCCCTGCGAGGACTTCTACCAGTACAGCTGTGGCGGCTGGATGCAGAACAACCCGATTCCAGCGGACCAAAGCAGCTGGAGCGTGTACGGCAAGCTGTACCGGGACAACCAGCGCTTTCTGTGGGGCATCCTCGACCAGCTGGCGCAGCGCAGCGCGGGCACCAACACCAACACCAACACCAACACCAGCAATAGCAATAGCAACGGGAATAGCGCCACGCAACAGCAGCTGGGCGACTACTTTGCAGCCTGCATGGACGAGTCCCGCGTCGAGCAACTGGGTGCCGCGCCGCTACAGGCCTGGCTGCAGCAGGTGGACGCCGTGGCCTCGCGCGCGGAGCTCGCGCCATTGTTGGCGCGTGTGCATCTGGCCACGGGCAGCGCCGGACTGTTCTTCGGCTTTGGCTCGGACCAGGATTTCTCCAACTCTTCCAGCGTCATCGCCTTTGCTGTCGGCGGTGGCCTGAGCCTGCCGGACCGCGACTACTACCTGAAGAACGACCCGCGCTCGGTGGCGCTGCGCAAGCAATACGCAGCCCACGTGGCGCGCACCTTGGTGCTGCTGGGGGCCACGGACGCAGTGGCCGCACAGCAGGCTGCCACCGTGCTGCGTGTGGAGACGGTGCTGGCCCGCGCGACGCTGTCCCAGGTCGACAAGCGCGACCCCTACAAGCTGTTCCACAAAATGACGCGCACCCAGTTGCAGGCCCTGACCCCGGGCTTTGACTGGGACGCGTATCTGACTGCATTAGGCCTGGGCGATGTCGTGGTCTTCAACGTCACCGAGCCTGCCTTCTTCAAGGCCGTGGGGCAGCAGCTGCGCAGCCTGGCGCTGGATGACACCAAGGTCTACCTGCGGTGGCACCTGGCGCACGCGCTGTCGCCCCTGCTGTCCTCACCCTTTGTCAACGCGCACTTCGACTTTTTCAGCAAGACGCTGCTGGGCGTGCCGCAGCTGGCCCCCCGATGGAAGCGCTGCGTAGGCCTGGCGGACGCGCAGCTCGGCGAAGCCCTGGGCCAGGAGTTCGTGGCCCGAGCCTTTGGCCCGGAACTCAAGGCCAAAACCCTGCAGATGACCCAGCAAATCGAGCAGGCCATGCATGACGATTTGCAGCAGCTCGACTGGATGAGCGCACCCACCAAGGCGCGCGCCGTCGAGAAGCTCAAGACCCTCATCAACAAGATCGGCTACCCCGACCGCTGGCGCGACTACAGCAGCGTGCAGGTGGCGCGTGATGACTTCTTTGGCAACGTCAGCCGGGCCACGCAATTCGAGTCGAGCCGCCAGCTCGCCCGCATCGGCAAGCCGCTGGACCGTGGCGAGTGGAGCATGACGCCGCCCACCGTCAACGCCTACTACAGCGCACAGATGAACGACATCAACTTCCCCGCTGGCGTGCTGCAGCCGCCGCTGTACGACCCGAAGATGGACGACGCACCGAACTACGGTAACACTGGCGGCACCATTGGCCACGAGCTGACGCACTCCTTTGACGACGAAGGCCGCCAGTTTGATGCCCGAGGCAATCTGAAGAACTGGTGGACGCCCAAGGACAACCAGCGGTTCAACGGGCGCGCCCAGTGCATCGTCAGGCAGTACGCCGGATACACCGTGGTGGACGACATCAAGATCAACAGCCGCCTGACGCTGGGGGAAGACATTGCCGACCTGGGCGGCTTGGTGCTGGCCTGGACCGCGTGGAAGGTGCAAACCGCAGCGGTGGCCCCGCAGAGCCGCGACGGCCTGAGCCCGGAGCAGCGCTTCTTCGTCGGCTTTGCGCAGTGGGCGTGCGAGAACAACCGGCCCGAGGACATGCGTGTCAAGGCGGTGACCGACCCGCATTCACCCGGCCGCTACCGCGTCAACGGCGTGTTGGCGAACATGCCCGAGTTTGCCAAGGCCTTCGCCTGCAAGCCCGGTTCGGCCATGGTGTCGGCCAGGCCGTGCCGGGTCTGGTGAGGTTGGGGCTGGGGGCTGTTCCACGATTGCTATAAAAAATATAGTGAGTTATCCATATTCCACGAGGGCTATAGCATGATTTATTCAAAATTTCTGGTGGTGGGCGTTTCCGCGCTGCTGTGCCTGGGCGGCTGCGGCGTGGCGCCCACTGCGCCCGTGCCAACCCAGTCCCCTGTGGCGGCGAGCCTGAGCCCGGAGCGCATCGCGCAGATTGTGGGCAGCGCCGACCGGAGTGCCGCCGACCGGGTCAACGACCAGCGCCGCAAGCCCGAACAGATGCTGGCGTTCATCGCCATTCGCCCGGGCATGACGGCGCTGGATTTGAGCGCTGGCGGCGGCTACACCACCGAGTTGCTGGCGCGCGCTGTCGGCCCCAACGGGAGTGCCTACGGCCAGAGCCAGCCGCCACGGGCTGCGGATGCGCCAGCCCGCCCACCGGTTGCGCCCGAGGGCAATGCGTCGCCCCAACTGGCAGCACCCCCGGCGGCCCCGCAGGCCATATCGAATGCGCCGCCCGCCGTGCGGCGCACATCAGCGCAAGCGCTGGCCGAGCGTGCCAAGAACCCTGCAGTTGCCAATATGTCTGCCGTAGTGCGCGCATTCGAAGACCCTGTGCCCCCTGAGTTGGCAGGCGGGCTCGACCTGGTCACTCTGATGTTCAACTACCACGACCTGGGCCATATGGGCGTGGACCGCGCCCGCATGAATGCGGCGGTGTTTGCCGGGCTGAAACCGGGTGGTGTGTTCGTGGTGGCCGACCACGCGGGTCGGCCCGGAACCGGTATCTCGGAATCCGGAACCCTGCACCGCATTGAAGAAGACTTCTTGCGCAAGGAAGTGGAGGCCGCCGGTTTCAGGCTGCAAAGCCACGGAGACTTTCTGCGCAACCCGTCCGACCCGCGCGACAAAAACACCCCGGACCCCGCCCAGCCCAAGGACGAGTTTGTGCTGAAGTTTGTGAAGCCCTGAGCCGTCGATGTCGACCTTGTCGCTGTGGGGCCACAGCCAGTTCCGACGGATCTTTGTGTCCACCGCCAGCTTCACGCTGGGCACGCAGATCTACCAGCTGGGCATGCCGCTCATCCTGTATGAGTTGACGCAATCGGCGGCGGCGATGACGGCCATGCGCGCCGTCGAGCTGCTGCCCAACTTGTTGCTGGCGATGTTCATCGGCGTGTGGGTGGACCGCATCGACCGCGGGCGGTGGGCGCGCCTGGCCATCACCGGCATGGTGCTGCTGATTGGCTCGCAGGCCTACATGCTGCAGCAGGGCGCGGCGGCGCTGCCGTTCTTCTTTGTGACGGCCTTCCTGCTGATGACGCTGAACTACCTGTACGCCATCTGCCGCATGGGCATGCTGAAGGAAATTTTGCCGGCCAACCTGCTGTTGCCCGCTACCGCGCAACTGACCGTGGTGGGCCAGGTGTTTGCCGTGTTGGGGCCGGCCTTGGCGGGCGCTCTGATGGCCTGGAAGTTGGAGCTGGGCCTGTGGCTGCCCATGGTGGCCATGCTGCTCGCCGCCTGGCTGCTGCGTGACCTGCGGCTGGAGAAGCGCCGCCAGGATACCGGTAATTTTTGGGCCGACTGGCGCGAGGGCTGGCGCGTGCTGGTGGACAACCGGCCGCTGTGGCACATGGCCTGGCTGGTGGTGCTGATCAATGGCAGCCAGGGCGTGGTGGACGTGATCTTTCTGTTCCGCGCCCGTGACCAGTTGCAACTGGGCCTGGGTGAATTGGGCCTACTGTATGGCCTGGCCGGCATCGGCGGTGTGGTGGGCGGGCTGGTCTGCAGCAGCCTGCGCAAACGCTGGGGCCTGGGGCGGCTGATGGCCCTGGAGCTGCTGCTGGAGGCGGTGTGCATTCTGTTGATGGCGTGGAGCGATTCCTTGCCCGTGCTGTTGGTGGCATTGGTGGGCAGTAGCTTTGGCAGCGTGATCGGCAATGTGTGCATCTGGGGCTACCGCCAGGAAAGCACGGACAGCCGCTACATTGGCCGCATCTCGGGCCTGACCGGGTCCATCTTCAAACTGTTGATGCCGGTGACGCTGGTGCTATCGGGTGCGCTCAGCAGCAGCTGGCCACTTGCCTGGCTGCTCAGCGCCTGCGCCGGGGCGCACCTGGTCACCGTGGTGGGGACCCGCCTGTCGGCGGTGTACCGGGTGACATGATGCGCACACACTTTTCTTTGCTAAAGGAGCCGCATATGCGATGGCTACAAACCGCGTTGCTGTGCGCCGCATTGGCCGCATGCGCGGGTGCGCCACAGACTAGCGAAACCCGCGGCAGCGCGGTTGCCACGTCCGCAGCCCCAACCGACCTATCCGTCACCTATGCGTCGCTGCGCGCGGCGGGCGGGCGCGTGTTCACGTTGAACCCGGCGCAGTCCGAGGTTCGCATCTACGCGTTTCGCTCCGGCAAGGCCGCCAGGCTCGGCCACAACCACGTGCTGTCGGCGCCCCACTTTCAGGGCTTCTTTTACCTGGCGCCGGATGGCACGGCGGCTTCGCGTTTTGACCTGGCATTCCGGCTGGACCAGCTGGCGTTGGATGATCCGCAGCACCGCGCGGCCCTGGGCCCCGCGTTTGCCTCCGCCATCACGGCCGAAGACACGGCCAGCACACGCAACAACATGCTGGGCGACAACAACTTTCAGGCCACTCGCTTTCCGTGGGTGCGTATCCACTCGGTACAGATATCCGGTGATGCGCCCAAGTATGCTGCGCGGATCGCGGTCGAGCTGCATGGCCAGACGCGCGAGATGCTGGTCCCGCTGACGGTCAACGGCCTGCCGGAGAAGTTGGTGGTGCAGGGCGCGTTGGTGCTGCAGCAGTCGGACTTTGGCGTGAAGCCCTTGTCGGTGCTGGGTGGGCTGCTGGCGGTGCAGGACGCCGTGGTCGTTGAATTTAAATTATCGGGAGACTCACCATGACCCCTGCAGACCCTGCTTACCTCGATCTGGACACCTGGCACCGCCGCTCGGCTTTTGATTTTTTCCGGGGCTTTGACATTCCCAGTTTCAACCTCTGCACCCGCATGGATGTGGCCCCGCTCAAGCAGGCCGTGCAAGACCTGGGCGTGGGCAGCCTGTCGCTGGCCTACCATTTCATCGCCATCCGCCTGGCCAATGAGATCGCGCCGTTTCGCTACCGGCTCGAAGGCGATCGCGTGCGTGTGCACGCCGCAGTGCATGGCAGCACGACGGTACTGCGCGAGGATGAGTCCTTTGGCTTTGCGACGCTGGAGCACCAGCGCGACTTCGCCGCGTTCTGTGCCCAGGGCTCCGGGGCCATCGCCAACGGACGCCTGCGCGATGCGCCGTTTGCGCCGGCCGAGCACGGCACCGCCACCGTGCATATGACGACACTGCCCTGGGTGCACTTCAGCAGCTACTCGAATGCGCGCCAGTGGGGGCCGCACGAGTCCATCCCCAAGATCGCCTTTGGCCGCATCGATGCGGATGGCCAGCGCCTGTGGATGCCGTTGTCGGTCGAGGTGCACCACGCACTGATGGATGGCCTGCACGTGGGGCGGTTTTTTGAAGGCTTTGAGGCGGCGTTGCAGTCGCCGCAGGCGTTACTGCAGCCGACCCTAAACTGCTAGTTCATGTGTCGGCAGACGGGCCCTGCACCTTGGGCGGCAGCCACTTGTGCAGAACTTGCCGCAGCTGGTGAATGTCAATCGGTTTAGCCAGGAAGTCATCCATGCCCGCTGCCAAGCAGCGTTGCCGGTCCTCTTCAAACGCATCCGCGGTCAGGGCGACGATGGGGACCGGCTTGAGTCGGTGTGCGGCTTCCCATCTGCGGATCTTGCCGGTGGCGCCGTAGCCATCCAGATTGGGCATTTGCAAGTCCATGAATACCAGGTCAAAGCCATGGTCCTGATTTTGTGTGATTTGCTCGGCGCCCAGTCGGCCGTCCTCGGCAAATACCGTTGTCAGCCCCAGCTTGGTCAGCATGCCCTGTATCACCATGCGGTTGATCGCGTTGTCTTCGACCACCAGAATGCGGCCGCTCAATGCCTGTTCGCGGCTGGCAGCCATCCCATCTTCGGACGCGGCACGCGCGCTTTGGCGCTTGTCGGTGGTCGCATGGGTGGTCTGAACCTTCACACGAAACCAAAAGCGCGATCCCTGGCCCTCCTGGCTTTCAATGCCAACCTCTCCGTGCATGAGCCGTGCCAGACTACTAACGATGGACAGACCCAAACCGGTGCCACCAAATTGGCGGGTAGTCGAATGGTCAGTCTGGCTAAACGGCAAAAATAGCAGGGCCCGCTTGGACTCTGGTATGCCGATGCCGGTGTCGGTGACCGAAAACTCCAGCTCCGCCTGGTCGCCTTCGCGTGCAATTTCTGAGGCCGAGATCCTGATACTCCCGACGCGGGTGAATTTGCTGGCGTTGCCCACCAGATTGCTCAACATTTGTCGCAGGCGTAGCGGATCGCCCAGATACATTTGTCCTGGCGAACCGGACCATTGGCTGGTGAGTTGCAAGCCTTTGTCGGCAATGCCCTGGGCAAACAGCCGTTCGGTTTCCCGTATCAGCTGTTCTGGCGAAAAGACAATGCTTTCGATATCGAGCTTGCCCGCCTCAACCTTGGAGAAATCCAGAATGTCATTGAGCAGGGCCAACAGGGTGCGCCCCGAGTTCAGAATGGTGCGGGCGTAGTCGTCCCGCTCACTGTCCTTCAGGCCCGGAGTGAGCAGCAGCTGGGCCATGCCCAGAATGCCGTTCATGGGGGTGCGGATCTCATGGCTCATAGTGGCCAGAAAACGGCTCTTGGCCAGGTTGGCAGAGTCGGAGTCGATGGCCACATCAATCTGGCGCAGCGCATACCGGAGAATCAACACAAACGCGGCAAACACCGCGACCAATACGGCTGCCGACATCAACGCATTGTCGCGCCACACCGCCATGGCGGAGTCTACGGGAATCGAGACGTAGGCCACCAAAGGGTATTGCTGTGCCGCCTTGAACCCAAGGTACCGTTGGGTGCCGTCAAAGGGACTGGGGGCTTGGCGGGAGCCCTCCTTGGCCGCGAGATCGGCCTTCAGTCCTGGCAAAATTTTCTCGTCTGCCTTCATGAAACTGGCCGTCATGGGGTGGCGAAACACGGGCTTTCCGTCGTTGCGCAACAGGGTGATTGCCACATCGTCCTTGACATGGCGGGTGCGATAGAACTCTTCGAATTGGGAGAGGCGTATCGAGATGCCGATCACGCCGATAAACGCGCCCGACGGATCGCGCAGGCGCATGGTCAGAAAGACCACCGGCAGGTTGGTCAGCCGCGAGATGGACAAGGCGCTGAGCTGGGCCGCGTCGTCCACGGTAGTGCTGAAGTATTTGAAGTAGTCGCGGTCCGATGCGTCCACTTTCTGCGTGGGCACCTCGACCGAACTCGCCAGGACCCGTCCGTTTGGGCCTATGGCGAAAAAGGCATGCATGGGAACGCCCTTGGCCTCTTTCGCGAAAAAGGCGAGCTGGGTAATGAACAGCTGGTGCAGTTGGTCTTCGCGCAGAGCGGCCAATCCGCCCCGGCTTTCAATTTCCCGGCGGGTTGACGCCAGGGCCACGTTGCCGGCCCGCAGAGTGGCGTTGGCAAACTCGGCAAACGAGCGGGCTTCGTCCAGCATGTCGGCCTGGGCTGCCCGGGCCGAGCGCGCGTGGTCGTTCCAGATGTGATACACCAATACGCTGGCCAGCATCAGGCAAAACCCGACCGCGCTGGCCATCACCAGCTTATGGATGCGGTGCGGAAGTGTGGTCATTCGCACAACCGCACGCAATCGCGCCCCGCATCTTTGGCGCTGTACATGGCTTCATCCGCGCTCTTGGTCAAGGCGTCTGCGTTGGAGCCGTCTTCAGGGTAGACGGCAATACCGATGCTGCACGATATGTTCAGCTCGATGCCATTGACGATAAACGGCTGGCGCATGGCATGCAGGATTTTTTCGGCCAGTGCAAGCAGCGTGTCCCTGTCGCTCAGGTCTGCCATCAGCGCAACGAATTCATCACCGCCTATGCGCCCCACCGTGTCCGCAGCGCGGATGCAGTCGGTCAGCCGACCGGCGACCTGCTGCAAAAGTTGGTCACCCACGTGGTGGCCGTGGTTGTCGTTGACGGACTTGAAACGATCAAGGTCGACGAACGCCATGGCAAAGCGCCCGTCATGGCGTTTGGCGCGGGCCAGTTCCTGGCTCAGGCGGTCGTTGAACAGCGCACGGTTGGGCAGGCCTGTCAACAGGTCGTGCTGCGCCATATGGCGCAACTCTTCCGTCATCGCGGAGGCCAGTCGCAAGGCGCGCTCACGCCCGTTGACCAGCTGCCAGGCCAGCAGCGCCAGTAACAGGCTCAATACCGTGCCGGCCACCGCAACCACGTTTTGCGCGCTTCTTCCATACTGGTCTTCAAAGGCCTCCAGCGTGCGCAAGGAGAGCGTCCAGTTGTGGCCGGCCAGAACCATGTATTCATTGGCTGCAATGGCAGCGTGGGCAGATGGCGCACGGTCGGCGCTGCTGCCCCCGCCGGATCGGTACATCAGGGACGCGTCGCTGGGGTCGGTGCCGTCATAGATGGCCAGTGCAAGCCCCGGCGACTGGCCTCCATACAGGCTGGCCATGAAGTCGTTCATACGGAAGGCCGCGTAGACCCACCCGATCAGGTTGGCGCGCCGCTGCTCCAGGGTGTCATGCGGCAGGCCCGGTGCATAGATGGGCAGGTACATGACAAAGGCTGGCGGCGCATCGTTGGCGGTGTCCACGGCCAGCCGGGCTTTGCCGGAATTGGCGGCCATGCCGGAGTCGCGTGCTCTCTCAAGAGCCAGCCGCCGTACGGGGTCGATCACGTGGTCTGGAAAATCCGCGCGGTGTATGACCCCCATCGACTGCACGCCCGCGAAATTGGCATCCAGCTGCAGGGCCTCGACATAGTCGTGGAAAGCTTTTTGATTTTTCAATGTGGTGGTTGCAAAAAGCGACTGCACCCCGCGCAGCATCTGTTCATAGCCCACAATCCGCTGCTCGACGCGACTGACCGTTTCGTGCAGGGAAAACTCAAACTGTGAACGCAAGGCCTTGTGCGCGGTCTGGCGCTCGTGGTCCCACGCAAACCAGGTGATTCCCAGCATGACGACCAAAATGAGCGGCGGCAGCAGGTCTGAAAGCACGCGGCTTGCGCTATCGCGGATGCGTGCAGGCGTCATGGGTGGGGCAGTTTTCAGAAATTCACCATGCTGGCCGCCAGTTCGGGCTTGAAGTACTTCTCGAAGATGCGGCGCATGGTTCCGTCTGCCCGCATGCCGCTGACGATGGCCCGCCATTGCTCTTGTTGCGCCGCAGATAGCGCCTTCTTTGACATGATTAGCCCATGGGGAACCGGGGGGTCGTTGAATTCCAGAATGGCCGTGACCTCACGGATCTTTTTTTCTTCGAGTGCCGGAAAGTCAAAGGGCTCAATGATCATCCCCTGCACGCGCCCCTGCATCAGCGTCTGGTACAGGGGCGCCAGACCGCCGGCCTGGCTGACGCGGTTTTCGCCCTGCAGTTTGTCAACCAGGCGGTTGGCCGATTCGCTGTACCGGAAGCTGCGGATCACACCCAACTGCAACCTGTCGTTCTGCTCGAAAGCGGACAAACTGCTGACCCCCGAATCCTTGTGCACCAGCAGGTAGTACTTGTTGCTGAAGTACCAGGCGAAGCCGGCAAACCTGTCGCGATCCGCGTTGGTGATGCCAGACAGGCTGAAATCCAGTGCGCCGGACTCAATCAGTTGCCAGATGCGTGCGCGCGGCATGAGGCTGACCGTCACCTTGCAGCCACTGCGGCGAATCAGTTCGTCCGCCACGTCTTTGTCAATGCCGGAATCCGTATCCGCCGAATAGAGCAGGCCGTGGTCATGCAGCGCCAGGGTGTAGGTCCGTGAACAATCGGCTGCCGTGGCGGCAATGACAGTGCCGAAGTGGCTGAACAAGATCAGAAGTACAAGAATGGATCGACTCAACATGGGCTTGTTCCTTCCATTGCGGTTCTTCTTGTTACCGATACAGTCTACGTCAAGCCGTCAAATACCACCACATCAACAAGGTCCCCAGCGTGCACATTGCCTTGCTCGTGGCGCAGCACGACCATGCAGTTGGCCTCGGACATGCTGCGCAGCACGCCTGAGCCCTGTGAACCGGTGATACGCACGAGGGGTGAACCGTCCGAATCCGTGGACAGGATGCCGCGCTGGTATTCGGTGCGCCCCGGTTTCTTGCGGATGTCGGTTTGGGAGGCGGCGCGCAGCAGGGGCAGGGGGGCGCTGCTCGCGCCCATCATGCGCAACAGCGCGTCGCGGGCGAAGAAGTAGAACGTCACCATCACCGCCACCGGGTTGCCCGGCAGGCCAAACAGGTAGGCGGTTTTGCCCTTGGACGTGATGGTGCCAAAGGCCATGGGGCGACCCGGGCGCATGCCGATTTTCCAGAAGGTCACGTCGCCCAGCTGGGCCATGATCTGCTTGGTGTAGTCCGCCGCACCCACCGACACGCCGCCGGAGGTGATGATGGCGTCCGCATGGGCGCAGGCGGAGCGCAGCGCCGCTTCCAGCGAGGCCGGGTCGTCCTTGACCACGCCCATGTCGATGAGTTCGCAGCCCAGGCGGGTCAGCATGCCAAACAGCGTGTAGCGGTTGGAGTCGTAGATGCAACCGGGGTCCAGCGGGTCGCCCAGCGAGCGCAGTTCGTCCCCGGTCGAGAAAAACGCCACGCGCAGCCTGCGCTGCACCATGACCTGGCCTATGCCCAGTGAGGCCAGCAGGCCCAGGTCGGCCGGGCGCAGAATCCGGCCCCGGGTGAGGGCGGCCTTGCCCTCCAGCAGGTCTTCGCCCATCAGACGGCGGTTGTCGCCGGTGCGGACCACGCCCTGGGGGACGGTAACTGTGGTGTCGGATGCCCTCTGCGTAAATTCCTGCGGCACCACGCTGTCGCACCCGGCGGGCATCACGGCCCCGGTCATGATGCGCACGCATTCGCCGGGCCCCACACTGCCGTCGAACGCGCGCCCGGCATAGACGGTGCCGATGATGGTCAGTGTTGTCGCCGCATCGGCTGCCAGATCGGCACCCTGGAAGGCAAAGCCGTCCATGGCCGAGTTGTCGTGCGCCGGCACGCTGATGGGGGAGATGACGTCGGCCGCCAGCACCCGGTCCAGCGCCTGCCATATGGTGACGGTTTCAACACCCAGAATGGGTTGCACAAAGTCCTGCACGATGCGCTGGGCCTGCGCCACGGGCAGGGCGTTGGGGTCGTAGTCGGCCAGGGCACTGACAAACTGGGTGAGCGTTGGCTGGGTCAGGGTAGTCTGGGTCATGATGGAGCCATCTGCTGCAGTTCGGCCAGGGTGTTGATGTTGCGAAAGGCCGCCTCGTCCGCGAAGTGCACTTCGGCCACGCGCAGGCTGGCATACCAATGGTCGACCTTGCGGCCACCGCCTTCGAGAAACTGCGTCAGGTGCGGCAACAGGGAGGCCTTGGCCAGGCAGAACACAGGGTGTGGCTGGCGGGTTTCGCCCGCTCCGGTCACGGCCACCGCCAGATCGGCGTCCTCGGCCTGCAAGGCAGCCGCCAGGCGCTGCACCAGATCAGCGGGCAGGAACGGTGAATCGCAGGGCGCCGTTACCAGATAGGGCGTTTCGCAGTGCATCAGCCCGGTCTGCAGGCCAGCCAGAGGGCCGGCAAAGTCGGGCATGGCGTCGGGCCACACGGGTGCGCCAAAAGCCGCATAAGTGTCCAGGTTCTGGTTGGCGTTGATCAGCAGGCGCTGCACCTGGGGCTGCAGCCGTGCGATGACGTGCTGCACCATGGGTTGGCCGCCCAACGGGGCCAGCCCCTTGTCGATGCTGCCCATGCGGGAGCCGCGGCCGCCTGCGAGTATGAGTCCGGTAATTTGCATGTTGTGTAGCTCGTTTCAGCGAGTCTAGCGTTGTCGCGTTACTGCGGAGTGTCTGGGGGCTTGAAATGGGCATCGAGGCGGCGGGTCGCGAGTACGGAATCCAGATGCCGGGACAGCTTGACCATGGGCAGCGTGTTCTCGTGGTTCTCCATCCAGACAACGATTTCTCCGTCTTTACCCTGCGAGAGGTTGAACAGTTCACCGTTGATGCGGACCTGCCGGGCGAACGCGTCGGGCGGGGTGGGCACGCGTTCAGCGCCAAACGCCTTTACCAGTTCGGCAACGAGCGCCTCAGGCAAGGATTCCAGGCCCTGTGACAGGCGGTATTCCCGATAGCCCACGCTCTCCCGCAAGCTGCCGCGGTGCGGAAGACGGTTCGCGCCCGCGCGCGGGACAACCTGAAACCCGCCACCGGCTTGGGCCTGCCAGGCGAAATAGTGGTCGAAGTAGGCCGGGTCCGCGTCGTGCCAGTCTCCGGTGCTGGTGATGGCAAACCCGGTCGGCACGGTACGGCGCGCATTGTCCGCAATCGTGACCTGCTCGATGTGCATCGCGTTGCTGTTGTCGCTGGCGCGGATGAGGCGCGCAAAGTGCTTCTCGTCGGGCGACAGCGACAGTGGCCCGATCTTGAGGATTTCATCGTCGCTCCGTTCCAGCGGCAATGGCTGCACCGTGCCAGTACGGGTATCGAGCACGGCACGGGGAAAGAGGTACAGGCCGGGCACCGCGAGGATGCGTTCATCGACGTAGCCCTGGCGCGCCTGCGCGGGCTCAGCCGGCGTATTGGCCGGGGCCCGGAACAGGCGCCGTGCCATCCGGTCGGGGCCGCTGGCACTGACAAATGTGGTGCGCACCCGCTCACCGTCCGCCTGCAGCAGGTAGTGGTAGCCCGAGCGGAAGCGGGAGTCGGAATATTCGACCTCGACCACCAGCGCAGGATCCGCGCCGGGCACGGTGGCGACCGCGATGATGCGGTCGTAGCGCACGGCCGCGTCCGCGGGCGGGCCCTCGTTGGGCTTCCACGGGTCCGGGATGTAGTGGTCGGTCGTCCGCCCCTCTACCGTGACCGGCTTCCCCTTGTAGTGCACCACAAAGTCGGCGTCCGCCGCGTAGTCGCTGGTGATAGCCGCATATCGGGATTCAGTGAACGCCCGCGCCACCGTGCCGATCGTGAACGCGCCCACGGTCTGGGTGCGGATGGGCTCGTTGCGCTTCACCACCCGAAAGCGGTAGCGAATGCCATCGGGGAGCGCGGGGTCGTCCGCACGGGCATGCGGCATCCAGTCGCTCCAGGTGCGTTGCGCCTGGCCCGGATAGGCGGGCAGCGGCAGCTCAAATCCGTCTTCCTTGTCCCGGGTGCCGGTGTTCACGAACAGCAGGCGCTTGCCCCGGCTCGTAAAGATTTCGACCGCGCCCGGCACGATCAGCCTGCCGTTTTCGTGACGCCCATCGGCCGCCCACAATGGCCCCTGGCGCCCCACCCGAATCGTGTCGCCGCTGGTGGCGGACAGGCCGATGTAGGGCAGGATATCGCCGCTTGGCAGGGCCGGCGCATTGGCCTCGGGCCACGACACCTCGACGGCCAGCATCAGGCGTTCTCCTTCGAACGTGGGCGGCACATCGGCCATCAGGCGCGCCACGGTACCCACCATGGCCAGCAGCGCGACATGCACACCGCCGGCCAGCAACAGGGCCCGGAGCTGCGTCCCGCCACCGCCCACGACGATGCGGCTGACGACCACGCCGATGACCGCGCCGACCACCAGCGCAGCCAGCGCCTGAAAGGCCACGAAGTAGCCTGATCCGCCCTCGCGTGAGGGTATGTGGTACCAGTCCACCGCCTCGGACGCGAGCCATCCGCCCAGCAGAAGGCCCATCGCGCCCACCGCAATGCCAATGCCTATGGAGCCAAACCAGGATGCCATGGGACTACGGCGCACGGTGGCGGTCATCAAACGCGGCAGACACGGCCAACTGCGCGGCGTCGTCCACGCCCAGTGTTTGGCACAGCGCCAGAAAGGCTTTGCGGCGGGCTGCGGCATCGTCGGTGTTGAAGGCAAGGTACAGCGGTCGAAGCGACCAGTCATACCGTGAATCGACCACGCCAAAGATGGCGGCCAGCGTGGCGGCGCAGTGGTAGGCCATCTCTCCGCTCGCGCGCAGCAACCGGGCGAAAAGTGCTTGCACCACGACCGGCGGATGGAATGCCATCGCCCGATCCAGCGTCTCGGTTTGTCCGGCAAAGGGTTGCGCCTCGACCAGCGCGCGCAGGATGACATCGGTACGCGTGCCGTCGTCCACCAGCCGCGGCGCGTAGGACAGGACGGCCAAGCTTACCTCAATGGCCTGCGCATGTACCGCAGCGCGCAGTGTTTCACGAGCGGTAGGCGTGTCGAGTGCGGCCAGCGCCTCCACATCGCGCCAGCCGGCTGGGGGCGTCATCTGATCCTCCATGCGGCGCTGGTTCTGGGGTGACAGGCACTTCAATGCCTCCAGGTCGTAGCCCGTGCCTTCCTTCCAGCGCTCAAAGTTCATCTGCATGCTGTCGGCAAAGCGGCGCAGCATCTCTTCTTCCTGCCCGGGCAAGTTGGGCTCAAACGCTTGGGGCTGCATGGCTGGCGTCCAGTTCATCAGGCGCCACCCCGATCACTGCCGGGCTATAACCACGTGTGTGGCCAGCGGCGAGCTCTCACACCGGGTACAGGCGTAGCCCAGCGCAGGAAGGTTTACGCCTTCAAAGAGCCTCTCCCCAGCGCCCAGCAGGACCGGCGCAATAGCGATGTGCATCTCGTCGATCAGGCGTTGGTGAAGATACTGTTGAATGACGCTAACGCCACCACCAACCCGCACATCCTTGCCTTGGGCTGCTTCGCGCGCTTGCGCCAGGGCGGAGGCAATGCCATCGGTCACGAAGTGGAAGGTCGTTCCGCCTTCCATGACCAGCGGTGCGCGTGCGTGGTGGGTCAGCACGAACACGGGGACGTGGTAGACAGGATTCTCGCCCCACCAACCCCGCCAGCTCTCATCCGGCCAGGGTCCGCGAACCGGCCCGAACATGTTCCTGCCTAGAATCCAGGCCCCGAAGTTCTGAAAGCCGCGCGCGGCAAACTCTTCATCGATCCCCTCCGTAGCTCCGCCATCGCTACCGAACACGTTCTTCTGAAACGTTCGTGTGGACATGGCCCAGCCATGCAGCGAGGTGCCACCCACGCCCAGCGGGTTGTTGAGGTCCTGGTCCGGGCCAGCGCCGAAACCGTCGAGCGAGATGGTGAAACTTTCTACACGAAGCTTGGACATGGTGCTCCTCGGGTGTGTGGGTGACTACGAAAAATGGCCTGTGGCGTCTGCCCAATGTATACCGCAAAACCTGTGCAACGCCACAATGTGGTCTTCAAGTTGGCCGCCGCCTCGTAGTCGGCAAAGGGGATGAAGACGGCACCAGTGGGCGTGCCATCGTCCTGGCTCACCGCCATCACGTCTCGGGCCGTTAGCGTCGCCGATCTGTTAACCTTGATTTTAGGCAATACCCAATTTTTATAATGAATGCCAAGTCGTTGAATCTTCTGATTGCGGGCGTGTTCTCCTGTGTCGCACAAGCCCAGGATGCGCCCAAGGGGCCTCCCGATGGCTGGAGCGCCTTCCTGCTGAACAACGTCACTCTCCAGCAGAGCACGGAAGACGCGTTGCGCAACCGGCCCAGTCCTTTTCGGCCGGACCTCGTCACCCGCACTGGCGGCCGCCTGTTGGACTTTTTCGCGTTGCAGTTCAAGCGCGGTGACTGGACGTATCTGGGTTCGTACTCGGACAACCGCACGCTTGGTGGCGGCGCCTATTCGCTGACCAATCCGATGGCCTTTGGCGTCAACACCGTTGAGACCACCGGCAACTCGCG
>ERZ724520.344-NODE-344-length-25219-cov-8.516810_pt1 | contig 25219 bp, 20 predicted proteins | sample MGYA00376053_ERZ724520 | MGnify/ENA primary metagenome ERZ724520 (study PRJEB28724, sample SAMN07190886) | activated sludge metagenome | isolation source: activated sludge of sewage treatment plant in Hong Hong | place: USA: Christiansburg, Virginia | collected...
TATGCAATCCTCCTTTAATAATTTTAAGTCGTTACATATAATTAGAGGTTTGTGTGCTTTAATAGTACTCATATATCATTCAAAATTTGTTTTATGGTCAGGTGGTAACTTATATATAAAAGAAAAGGGAGTAAATAATTTTTTCGATTATATAATTTTCGGTATCGACATGTTAAGTTCATGTGGTAATCAATGTGTTTTATTGTTTTTTGTACTGTCTGGATTCGTCATTTATTTTAGTTTTAATAATTCTAATAAAAAATTAGGCCATTTTTATATTATTAGAGTACTAAGAATTTATTTGCCCTACTTATTTTCATTGTTTTTTGGAATTATTACATTGTATATCATTGTAAAATTAAATAGCAATATTGCAGTTGAAGGTATAAGAGAATATAATTCTAGATTATTGTTAGCTTACAATGATTTGTGTATTTCTTCTGTTCTTAAAGCTTTACTTTTTATGCAATCAAAAGAGTATGCGGGGTTTAATTTTGCATATTGGTCGTTGTTTCATGAAGCTATTTTTTATTTAGCGTTTCCAATTTATTATTTTTTAGGTTTTCGTGTTAGAATTATCATTTTTCTGCTATTTATAGTAGTTTATTATTTTCTTAGAACTGAAGTATTATATTATCAATTGTATTTTTTAGTTGGTATGTTTTTGTATGATTACTATAAGACTAGCAGGAAATTAGTTGCCCAAAAAAACTTTTATATATTGATTTTGGTTTTAAGTTTTGTGTCAACTAATTTATTTGTAAAGATGGGATATAGGTATTTTGCTGACTTTTCAGCATTGATTGTAATTACAGTTGCATTTGATTATATAATAATTAATGGTATTAAAAAAAATAAGTACTTAATTAAATTGGCAGACATGAGTTATTCGTTGTATTTAAATCACTTAGCCGTTTTAATGATATGTTATTCTATTTTTAATAAGTTATTGAATAAGGTCATTTTTTTTGAAAGATACCCTTATTATCTAGGTGTGATCGTATCTCTTGTATTATGTTATGTCTTTTATTTTTTCATTGAAAAGAAATCGTTAATTTTAATATCTAAAATAAAGGAAAAATGGAGTTAATAGATATAAAAAATTTGACAGAAAATTTTAACGAATTAAAACGTGATTTTCATTCTAAAAAGCCTTTTAAATATATAGTATTTGAAAATTTCTTTTTACCAGACATTGCCGAAGAAATTTATAATAGCTATCCTTCTATTGAAAATGGTAAATGGGATGGTACTACATACATAGATCAAAAAAATAAGTTTCAAAAAACAAAGTTTGAAGAAGGTTCCTTAATGCAAAATGTTTTTAATGAGTTAAACTCAACGGAATTTTTAAATTGGCTACAGAATTTAACAGAGTTTGAAGAAGAAATATTAGGAGACTCTGATTTATTTGGAGGAGGGTTACATCAATCAACAAACGGCGCTTTTTTAAATGTTCATATAGATTATAATATTCACCCAAAAACTCAGTACCATAGGAGATTGAATGTATTAGTATATATGAATAAAAATTGGAAAGATGAATATGAAGGTCATTTGGAGTTATGGGACTTATCGAATGATAATAAAATTCTACTTTCTAAATGCGCCCCAACATTTAATAGATGTGTTATTTTTGAAACTAATGAAATTTCATTTCATGGACATCCGAAGCCATTGAAAACACCTAAAGAAATAAACAGAAAATCAATTGCAACCTATTATTATACTAAAACCAGGCCAGAACACGAGATAGCTGCTGGTCATAATACTGTGTATATAAATACAGAAGGAGTAAGTGGACAAGTTAAACGTTTTACTTCTGGAGTAAAAGCTTTACTTGAACGTGTAAACAAAAAATAAGGGTATTTCATTTTTGAATATCCATTAATTATCCAGAATGTTTTTTTATGTGTGGGATTTCAGGATTTATTGATTTTAATAGTAGTTCTTCAATAAAAAATTTGGAGAAAATGACCAATTCATTGCTACACAGAGGTCCTGATGGCTTTGGAAATGAATTTTTTCAACTTAATATTGCTCAGGTAGGGTTGGGTCAAAGAAGATTATCTATCATAGATTTATCTGAATTTGGTAAGCAGCCCATGAAATTTGAGCATTTATGGATTACATTCAATGGCGAAGTATATAACTACAGTGAAATTAAAGCAGAGTTAGTTTTATTAAATCATCAGTTCATAGGTCATTCTGATACGGAAGTAATTTTACATGCTTATTCTCAATGGGGCAAAAAGTGTGTCGATAAATTTATTGGGATGTTTGCCTTTGTTATATATGATACAAAAAATGAGGAAATCGTATGCTTTCGAGATAGAGCAGGAGTTAAACCATTATTTTATTATTGGCATGATGGATTGTTTTTATTTGCATCAGAATTGAAGGCGTTTCATAGTCACCCAAAATTTAAAAAAGAAATTAATTTAAATGCGGTTGAAGCCTTTATGCAATTTGGCAATGTTCCTACTCCTCACTGCATTTTCAATAATTGTTGTAAATTAAAGCCTGGACATTTCTTAACATTTAATATCCAACATACTTCATTCACTATTACTAAATATTGGGATGTTTATGATGCTTATAATAAACCTAAATTAAATATTTCGTTTAACGAAGCTAAGCAGGAAACTGAAAAAGTATTAAAATCTGCATTTGAATACAGAATGGTTTCTGATGTTCCCGTAGGTGTTTTTTTAAGCGGAGGTTATGATAGTGCTTGCGTTACTGCGTTACTTCAAAAAGATAGAACAACTAAATTAAAAACATTTACTATTGGTGTCCCTGATATCGGTTTGAATGAGGCTCCTTATGCTAAGAATGTAGCTAATATTTTAGGAACTGAACATTTTGAATACGAATGTACTCAAAATGACGCTTTAAACTTAATTGATGATTTACCTTATTATTATGATGAACCGTTTGCCGATAGTAGTGCTATTCCAACAACTTTGGTTTGTAAAATGGCACGTCAACAGGTTACTGTGGCTTTAAGTGCTGATGCTGGGGATGAAATATTTGCAGGATATAATCGCTATGATTATTTAATGAAATATGGTAAACGCTTGAATCAGATTCCTGGTTTTATGAGAAAAGGAACAGCGCAAATGATGGATTTAATTTCTGCAGATAGAATTCCTGTTTTAAAGCATAAATATAATTTTCATAATAGGTACGAAAAATTAAAAGGTTTATTAAAAGATCCTTCGCCTAAGAAGATGATGCTTAGTTTAAGTAAGCAATTCGATGAAAAAGAAATTGAAAAACTATTAAAAATAAAAGCTTCATTTCTTGAAACTAGTTATTTAAGTAATGAGTTAAAACAACAATTCTATTCGCCGTTGGCTTATATGATGGCGATTGATTACCAAACATATTTATTAGATGATATTTTGCAAAAGGTTGATAGAGCTTCGATGACAGTTAGTTTAGAAGGAAGAGAGCCATTTTTAGATCATAGAATTATTGAATTGGCAGCACAATTACCAGATAGTTATAAGTATTATAAAGGAAGTAAAAAATATATATTAAAAGAAATTGTGCATCAATATATTCCTAAGAAAGAAATGGATCGACCTAAAATGGGTTTTGCTATACCTATTGAAAATTGGTTATCGAATGAATTGAAAGAAAAAGTGTATTATTTTTTGGATGAAAATTTCATTGAAACTCAAGGTATTTTTTCTACAGCATATGTTTCAGAATTAAAATTTAAATTTTATTCAGGAAAGAAGGAATATGGAGTGAAAATATGGTATTTATTGATGTTTCAAATGTGGTATAAAAAATGGATGGATTAAAATTTCACTTTTTTTCCACTTTGTTTTTCATATAAATGTCGAAGCATAAAAATACCAGCCACAAAAAATGGTAACTCAGGAATCCTTAATCGAACCAACGAGCCAAAGTTAGCAACGGTTAATCCAACAGAAAACGCAAAAAATAGTGAGAATAACATACAGAATAATAACATCGGATTTTTTCGAATCAATACAAAAAAACCTAGAACTTTTAATTTTAAAAGTAGAAAAACTGTCAAAATCAAGAGATACGTGTTTTCAAGAGACGATACTAACATTACAGCATTTTTAACATCCCATATTGCAGGCCTAAATATTCCTGAAAAAATAGCTATGGGAGCTTTAGAAGTAATCCCTCCAATACTAGCATCAAATTCCCCAATATCATAGGTTTTACCACCATAATAGTCAGCTTTCATATCTTTTTGTGTAACAACGGCTTTATCTAAAACCTGATCAATTTTATATTGTCCTAAATTATCTCCCATATTGTCTAATGCTAAGAAACCTGTAATACCACCTAAACTTAAAATGAGAGGTGTTGCAATCATTCGAACAAATCCATGATTTATTTTTTTTACAGTGTTATTACTTAACCACAAAATAGAACCTGGTAATAAGGCAAAGAATATGTATGGTTTTATTGCTACAATTACAAACGATGCTATTAATAAATAGATTAGAAAAGAAATTTTTCGTTGTTTTTTAATAAAAAAATGATAAAAAGCGAATGTAAACCATCCAACTGCAGATAGGGTGAAAGAATCTTTCATTAATCCTGAACCCCAAAAAACACAGGAAGGTATGAATAAGCAGGCGATAGCGAATTCTTTTTTTAAATCAGGAAATTCTTGTAAAAATGTTTGGTATAATTTCCACATTCCTCCATAGGTTAGCCATGCCACTAGTATAGCACTTGCAAAATAAGAATGAAATCCCATGCATACAATTGGAATCAATAGTCTAACAACGAAATATGCATGGCTATCTCTTGCTTTATATATAGGATATCCAGTCATGGAATCAAATGAAAAGTTTTGTCCTTTTGCATCCCCCAACCAAGCAATCCAAAAATCGGATTGATCTTTAAAAAATAAATTTGAATATGCCGATGCACTTTGATGATAGTTAGTTGTATCACCACCTCCATAGTAAAAAAAATAAACTAAACCTAAAGCAATTGCCCCTGCAATCCTTACAAGTAATCCTTTTGTGAAATATTCATATTCTGGGTTTGTTCTAATGTTTTTCTTAGTAGTCCAATAAGCATATAGGAATGCACCCAATATATACAAAGGGGGCAATAAAATATCAAAAATGGTTAGATTATTGTCCATTAGATCTTTTGCTAAGCTGTTTACTTACTTTTTACTAAATATGATTTCCAGTACAAGCATAAAAATACTATTTTTACTTCAATTTATGCCTAGTATCAAGACCTTTATATTTGTTTCTATTGATGGGATGACTGACCCCTTAGGCCAGTCTCAAGTTTTGCCCTATGTGATAGGTTTAACTAAAAAAGGGTATAGTGTTGAAATTGTTAGCTGCGAAAAAATAGAGAACTGGAATCAGCATCACAAAACTATTGAATTAATAGTTCAAGATGCTGGTTTGAAATGGGATTATACTTTTTATAAAAGTGGAAAGCCTTTGGTATCTCAAATACAAAATTATTTAGCCCTTAAAAAATTGGTAGTTTCAAAAGTAACTTCAAATACTATCATACATTGCCGAAGTTATTTACCTGGCTTAATTGGCCTTTATTGCAAAAAGAAGTTCAATTCAGGATTTGTATTTGATATGCGTGGTTTTTGGGCTGATGAAAGAATAGACGGTGGTATTTGGAGTAAATCAAATCCTATTGGGTCTTACTTGTATTCTTATTTTAAGAAAAAGGAAAAAGAAATGCTAATCCATTCTGATGCAATTATTTCTTTAACACATAAAGCCAAATCCATTATTTTAAATTGGAACTTAGGAATTAACGAATCAAAAATAACGGTTATTCCTTGTTGCGCTGATTTAATGCACTTTTCTAAGAATAATATTGAAGAGGAGCGATTAATTTCTTTTCAAAATAAATTTCCTCAACTTAAAAATAAATTTGTACTAAGTTACGTTGGTTCCTTAGGTACATGGTATATGGCTGATGAAATGCTTGATTTTTTTAAAATATTATCAGATAAAATAGATAGCCATTTTTTAATTATCACAAAAGACAGCGAGGAATTAGTGCATAAAGCTGCCGTGAAGCATCATGTTTCTCTTGATAAATTAACTGTTGTTTCTTCATCAAGAGCAGAGATGCCTTATTATATGGCATTATCATCAGCTTCTTTATTTTTTATCAGGCCATCATTTTCAAAATCAGCTTCATCTCCTACTAAAATGGGAGAATTATTATCTATGCAAGTTCCTGTTGTTACAAATGTTGGAGTTGGAGATGTCGATAGCATCATTCATAAAACAAATTGCGGCGTTTTAATCACTGATTTTAACAAAAAAGAATATCAACAAGCGGTTTCTGATTTATTGGAAAATTGTAACTTGTACATAAATAATACGGTTGCAGCAGCAAACGCTTATTTTTCACTGCATGATGGCGTTGAAAAATATGCAAGCGTTTATAGTTCATTTAATTAAATAAATTTATATGTCAAATCAAACACCAACTATTATTGTTACTGGAGGCGCAGGTTACATTGGCTCTCATACCATTATCGAGTTATTGCAACAAACAGATTACAACATAGTTTCAATTGATAATTTTTCAAACTCGAATTCAGATACCTTTGATAGAATTGAATCTATAACAGGCAAACGCGTCAAAAATTTGAATGTTGATATTTGTAATTTAGAAGCTTTAGAATTAGCATTAAGCTCTGTTAAAAACCCTATTGGGATCATTCATTTTGCAGCATTTAAAGCTGTTGGCGATTCAGTTAATATGCCTTTAACCTATTATCATAACAATTTGGAATCTCTTGTAAATCTTTTAAAGATTTCAGAGAAAATGAATATTGAGAATTTTATTTTTTCTTCATCTTGCTCTGTGTATGGTAATGTTGATCAATTGCCAGTTACCGAAGATACTCCTTTTTCAAAAGCAGAATCTCCTTATGCACATACTAAACAAATAGGCGAAGATATTTTAATTAACTATGGTAAAAGTAATCCGAAATTTAAAGCCGTATTATTAAGATACTTTAATCCGGTTGGTGCACATAATTCAGGTTTAAACGGTGAGCTATCTAAAGATAGACCAAATAACTTAGTTCCATTTATTACTCAAAGTGCTGTAGGGATTTTGCCTCCATTAACTGTATTTGGAGATGATTACGATACCCGCGATGGATCTTGTATTAGAGATTATATTCATGTAAGTGATATTGCTGATGCTCATGTAAAAGCAATGCACTATATTATTAATGACAAGCAAAAAACAAATACTTCTATTTTTAATTTAGGGACAGGAAATGGAGTTTCTGTGTTTGAAGTGATTCAATCTTTTGAAAAAGTAACAGAACAAAAATTTAATTTTAAGGTAGGTCCTCGCCGTCCGGGTGATGTGATTAAAATATATGCGAATAATAATTTCGCTAAACAAGAACTTGGTTGGGATCCAAAGAATGGATTGGATGAAATGATGTTAAGCGCCTGGAAATGGCAATTAAACTTAAGTAAAGAAAAATAATAATCTATTTTCATAATGGAAAAACGTTTTAAATTCAAAAACTTGTTTGTGTATTCATCTGATGAATGGATGGCAAACTCTACAAAACGCTACCGTACCGTATTTGATAAAGCAGAGACAACGTATTTACGTTTTGAGTTGTCGTTATATAATAAATTATTTGACGAAGAAGATTGGACTGCAAAGGTGAGTATACGTTGCGAAGAGGTTTTAACAACTGGTAACATTAATATTTGCACACTTGATTCGGAATTAAAAGTTAGTAAGGAAGATAATATTGTATACGTAAGAGATGGTTGGGGAACTCCAACACCTGATACATTTTGGAAAAAAGGAACCTATCAATGGGTAGCGCTAGTTGATGGAGAAGTTATCGGGTCGCAACGTTTTTATGTGGAAGCAGTAGGTTTAGTAACTAAACATTCGAACCCCTATTTTAGTATTGAACATGTTAAACTATACCATGGTGATATTGATGGATGGAATCAACGTCAGCGCAAATATTTAAAAACCTTTAATAAAAATACGACACAATACGTTTGGGCTGAAATAAAAATAAAATCTCAAACAAACATTGCATTTAATTACGAGATATATTTAAATTATGTAGATGACTCTGGTCAGCATAAAGCTCACCAAATTAAAACTGGCTATATAGATGCTGATAAAAAAGATTATACATATACCTTAGATTTAGGCTGGGGTAGCAATGTGGCAGGTACATGGAAGGATGATAAATATGCTTTAGAAATTGTATTTATGGACACCTTAATTGGTGCTGTTACTTTTGAATGTAAAGATGTTGAAGAAGAAGGCGAGTTAACTTTAATTAGTAGCATTGATCAAACTATTGCCATTAATTCAGTAAGCTCTTCTAATAATAGTGGCAATATTGTTGAAGGATCGGAAAAAACATTAGAAGAATTATTGCAAGAAGTAGATTCTTTGATTGGCTTAGAAAGTGTGAAGAAAAGTATTCACGAAAATATTACTTATTTAAACTTTACAAAACTCCGTAAAGAAAAAGGCTTTGACGATGGTTCTGTTATTTCCTTACATTCTGTATTTACAGGTAATCCTGGAACTGGTAAAACAACGGTTGTAAAAAAGCTGGGAAAGATTTATCAAAAGATGGGTTTGTTAAGCAAAGGCCATGTTTATGAAGTAGATCGTTCAGTATTAGTTGGTGAATACATCGGACAAACAGCACCGAAGGTAAAAAAAGCAATTGATGAAGCACGCGGAGGCATTTTATTTATTGATGAGGCATATTCGTTAGCTAGAAGTGGAGAAGATAGTAAAGATTTTGGAAAAGAAGTGATTGAAGTGTTGTTAAAAGAAATGAGTGATGGAAAAGGTGATTTAGCAGTTATTGTAGCTGGTTACCCAAAGGAGATGAATACGTTTATCGACAGTAACCCTGGATTAAAATCTCGTTTTTCAGATTATTTTCATTTCGAAGATTATATGCCTGATGAATTATTTCAAATTGCATTATACGCTGCTGATCAAAAACAATTAATGATAGCTGAAGACGCAAAATTTTATTTGCAAGAACAGTTAACGGATGCTTATCGTAAACGCGATAACAGCTTTGGTAATGCTCGTTTTGTAAATGCTGTTATTGAAGAAGCAAAGCAAGATATGGGAATTCGTTTAATGAAATCAACTAATATGGATTCATTAACGAAAGAAGATTTGTCAACGCTTACATTAGCTGATTTAAAAAATGTATTTGTATCTAACGAAAAGAAAAAATTAAAATTATCGGTTAACGAAAAAGAATTGACACTTGCTTTATCAGAGTTGAATGCACTTGTTGGAATGGATAATATTAAACAAGATGTAAATGAGTTGGTAAAATTAATTCGTTTTTATAATGAAACAGGTAAAGATGTTATTAATAAATTTTCCTTACACTCCGTATTTACAGGTAATCCTGGAACAGGTAAAACAACCCTTGCACGTATCATTGGTAAAATTTATAAATCGTTAGGTTTACTAGAAAGAGGGCATGTTGTTGAAGTTGATAGAGAAGGCTTAATTGCTGGTTTTACCGGACAAACTGCTATTAAAACTAAAGAAAAGATTGATGCAGCGATGGGTGGTGTTTTATTTATTGATGAAGCTTATGCTTTAGCGGAAGATGGACCAAATGGTTTTGGTAAAGAAGCCATTGAAGTGATTTTAAAAAACATGGAAGATAAGCGCGGACAATTTGGAGTCATCGTTGCTGGCTATCCAGATAATATGCACAGATTTGTGGAAATGAATCCGGGTTTGAAATCGCGTTTTGATAAAACGTATGATTTTAAAGATTATACTAGCGAACAACTGCTTGTAATTGCACAAAATTTATTTAAGAAAGAAGAATTATTGCCTAATGTTGAAGCTTTAGCACATTTGAATGCTTATTTCAGTGCTTTATTATCTGCTAAAGATAAATTTTTTGGGAATGCTCGTACAGTAAGACAAACAGTTGGCGAATGTGTAATGAAGCAAAATTTACGTATGGCATCGATACCAAGTAGCGAGCGTAAAGCAGAAGATTTAATGCATTTAACCTTTGATGATGTAAAGCATTTAATGATTGGAGAATCACAATCAAGACCAAGTTTGGGTTTTAGATTTGGGTCGCAGTAAGTTATCTAACTTTAATAAATTCTAAATTCCTCTTTAAGCCTTTATACTTAGTACGTTTAACCGCACTATGTTTAAATACTTTGTTAAATGTTTCCTCAGTCATTTCATGCCACTCATCCGTACTTAAATTTAATAAACCAGTTTTGTTATTAAATTGAGCTTCGTGATGAGGTGTACTAAATCTGTTCCATGGACAAACATCTTGGCAAACATCACAACCAAATGCCCAATTATCCATTTTGTTTTTAAATTCACTTGGGATCGCGTCTTTTAATTCAATGGTTAAATAGCTAATGCATTTACTGCCATCAACAACAAAAGGTTCTACAAGGGCTTCCGTAGGGCAGGCATCAATACATTTGGTACAGGTGCCACAATAATCTTGTATAGGGCCGTCGTATTCTAAATCTAAATCAATAATTAATTCCGCAATAAAAAAGAAAGAGCCGTTTTGTTTATTAATTAAGTTGGCATTTTTTCCAATCCAACCTAAACCACTTTTTTTTGCCCAAGCTTTATCCAAAACTGGCGCGCTATCTACAAAGGCTCTCCCGTTTACGTCGCCAATTTTTTCTTTTAGGGTATTTAAAAATTCTTTTAGTTTTTCTTTGATGACTTCATGGTAATCATAACCATAAGCATATTTCGAAATTTTAGGAGCTTCTGTGTTTTGAGTTTGTTCGGGATAGTAATTATATAATAAGGATACAACAGACTTCGCGCCTTCTACTAATAGCGTTGGATTTAAGCGTTTATCAAAATGGTTTTCCATATATTCCATTTTGCCATGCATTCCTGCTTTTAGCCAAGCTTCCAATTTTGGCGCTTCTTCTTCTAAATAATCTGCTTTACTTATGCCACAAAAATCAAAACCTAAACGCTTTGCTTCTTGTTTAATAATTTGAGTATGTTTTGATAAGTTTAGCAAGGGCAAAGCTATTAGCTAGATAATCTATCCTCAACAATGGTTTTGATAAGATTAAGAATTCCGCCTTTTTCTGAACCTTCTTTATTTCCTGAAATAGCACTTCCAACTGTTTTAATAATAGAGATGGCTGATCTAAACAATTCGCCATTTAAAATATTTGTTACAATTTTGGTGATACCAGTTGTGACAATCTCTTCAGGTAAAGTTTTTAGCTTTAACTTTATTTCTTCTTCTTGCTTTTTAATGCGCTTTCTCACGCGAATTTCTTCACGGTCCAAATCAGCAAAGCTTGTAATGATTACATTATTCGTCATCTTCATCAATATCGTTAGAATCGTTTTCAAAAAACACTTTGGTAACCATGTTTTTTATTTTATCAGAGAAATATACCTTATATAAAATCATAAATAACAATAATATACCAATGTATATTCCTGCTACAACGCTAAAACCATAAAAATTACTGTTTAGTTTTTCTGCAAAATAATAGGCTAGCATAAAGCCTAAAAACATCATAGCAAAAAACAAAAGAATGCTAGCAATAAATATGTAAATGACTTTACTAGTGAGTTTTGCTGTTTTTTTTGCTGATTGAATTTTAATCAATAGTAATCTATCATCGGTGTATTTTTTTACCAATTCATAGGTTTCGTCAAAATAATTTTCTTGGTTGCTTTCCATTTAGTATATCTAAGCTTGGTTTGTCGGATTAGAATCTTCTTCAATTTTTAATAATTCAGCTAATTCACCTTCTAAAGCGCTTATTTTCGATTTTATCTCATCTGCTGCTGATTTTGCTTTATCTTTAGCCTTATTAACTAATTCTTTACCTTCATCTGTTTCTAATAATTTAACAATTGCAGCACCAGCAATAGCACCAATAACCAAAGCACCTATTATCTTTGTTTTATCATTCATCATTTTAGGTCTTAAATATTTATACTAATTTACTGAAAAATTTCCACTAATACTTTACACTGATATATATCATGGACACAAAAACTGATTTTAAAGTTAATAAAAATATTTTCCTAGTAATCATCCTTGCTTTTGGGTTATTATTAGTGTTTTCTTTAAGTGAGTACTTCACGGCTTTTTTAGGAAGCATCTTGTTTTATGTATTGTTTAAGAGTTGGATGGAAACATTAGTGAGTCATAAAAAATGGAAAAAAAGTTGGGCCGCTATTTTAATAATTATTGTTTCTTTCTTTATTATTTTATTACCCATGACTTTGTTTTTTTCAATGGCTTATAATAAAGTAGTTCCAATAGCATCAAATCCAAATAACTTTTTGCCATACGTACATCAAGTAGATTCAACATTGCAACACAATTTTGGAGTAGAAATATTAACTGATCAAAACATTGATGTTATAAAATCAACAAGTGCCAAAGTCGTTTCAGGCGCTTTAAATCAAGGTTTTGAGTTTTTCTCTTCTATTGTGATGATGTATTTCTTTTTGTATTTCATGCTCATTAATTTTAGTAGAATGGAAGCCTTTATTATTTTAATTCTCCCCTTTCAAAAAAGTAAAATTGAAATGTTTGCCGATGAATTAAAAGCCCAAACCTTTAGTAATGCCATTGGAATCCCATTAATTGCACTAGCACAAGGCTTGTTTGGTTACATTATTTATTTAATTACTGGCGTGCCAGACGCTGGTTTTTGGGCCATATTAACTGGATTCGCATCCATTATTCCAATTATAGGTACAGCAATTATTTGGGTGCCAGTATGCGCTTATTTATTTTTTATTGGAAGTAATTGGCAGGGCGTTGTGGTTATTTTATGGAGTGCATTAATAATGGGAAGTATGGATAATGTGATCCGTTTTTTATTGGCAAAAAAAATGGCTGATGTTCACCCTGTTATTACTGTGTTAGGTATTATTATTGGATTAAAATATTTAGGAATCACAGGGCTTATTTTTGGGCCATTAATCATTTCGTACTTTTTAATTTTATCAAAAATTTATTATTCTGATTATCAAAATGTTAATTTAAAACCAAAAGCAAAAGAGCCAATATTAGAAATTGGCTTCCCTTTTATTTTCACTAAAAAGTTTTCATCTAAAACGGAAGAAAAGAAATAAAATTAATCTTCAAACAATCCGCCCATTCTTCCACGGTAAGATTTACCTAAGTGCTTATATGCTTTTTCGGTTGCTTCGCGTCCACGTGGCGTACGGCTCATATATCCTTCTTGGATTAAAAAAGGTTCATATACTTCTTCAATAGTCCCTGATTCTTCACCAACGGCGGTACTAATAGTTGTAATACCAACTGGCCCACCTTTAAATTTATCGATGATAGCTGATAGAATACGAATATCCATTTCATCTAATCCATTTTTATCAACGTTTAACGCTTTTAAACCGTAGGTTGCAATATCAATATTGATTGTACCATCTCCTTTTATTTGCGCAAAATCCCTCACACGACGTAATAAGGCATTAGCAATACGTGGTGTTCCTCTACTTCTTCTAGCAATTTCGAAAGCGGCTTCATCAGCAATCTCTACACCTAAAATAGCTGAACTACGTTGTACAATGCCAGTTAATACTTTGCTATCGTAATAATTTAAACGAGATGTAATTCCAAAACGTGCACGTAAAGGAGCCGTTAGCAAGCCACTGCGCGTAGTTGCTCCAACTAATGTAAAAGGATTTAATTTTATTTGAACCGTTCTTGCGTTAGGTCCGCTATCAATCATAATGTCAATCTTGTAATCTTCCATGGCAGAGTATAAATACTCTTCTACAATGGGACTTAAACGATGAATCTCATCTACAAACAACACATCAAATGGTTCCAAATTAGTCAGTAAACCTGCTAAATCGCCTGGCTTATCCAATACAGGACCGCTAGTCACTCTTAAATTAACGCCTAAGTCATTTGATATAATATGTGCTAAGGTTGTTTTTCCTAAACCTGGAGGGCCATGTAATAAAACATGATCCAAGGCTTCTTCACGTTGTTTAGCAGCCTGAACAAAGATGCGTAAATTGTCCACTACCGATTCTTGCCCACTAAAGTCGTTAAACTCTACGGGACGTAAGGCTTTTTCATAGTCTTTATCCGTGTTGGTTAGTTTTTCGTTATTAGCGTCTAAATTTTCGTTCATTAATGTAAAAGTACAAAATTAAAATATAGCTCACTGCTATAAATTGTAGCATTTATTATTTGCAATTTTTTACTCAAAATAAACAATTATGGGAGCCGCATTTTTTATCATGTTAGGAATCACAGCTTTGTTAAGTATTCCATTAATCACCGCATCATTTGCTAAACGCATGGGTCGAAACCCTGTTAAATGGTTTTGTATAGCTTTAGTTTTACCCGTTATTGCATCATTTATTTTATTCTTTTTACCAGATCTTTCTGAAAAAGAATCATAAGTTACCACATAGCAGGTCCATGTTTTTTTGTGATTTTAGATTTTGGAGCTGCCATATAAAATATCTGGTCAAACCAAATGAGCAATTTAGGCGCTAATACAAACGAATTTAATTTATTACTCACATAATTTGTATTTCTTAAAGCTAGTCGAGCACAAACATCCAAGCCTAAACCACACCAACGAGTCATTTTATATTGTACTGTAATTCCTGGTTCATAGAATAATAATAAACGTTTTTTTGAATTAGTTATTTTTGATCCATCATCATATCGTGTCCAATACATGCCAGTTCCCACTTGTATGGGCACACTCAACTGCCAACGTTTGGTTTTGTGAAATACAAAATCGGCGTAATAACATACATATCCAAACTTAAAAAAACTAGTTATTATTTTAGGTTTACCTAATTCATCTTTCACGATTTCTTTATCGTAAACTGGGGTGTCTAGCCAACTGTAGCCTATGCCAACTCGCAACTTCCTCTTAAAGCTTAAGCCTAACCTTACACCACTTACTTTTGTAGGTGAGTTATTCATAAACGAATAACGAGATTCTAAACGAGCATCAATACTGGGTTTTGAATGTAAAAAAACTTTAAAGGTGTCGAGAAATTGTCCCTTTGCAAAAAAGGAAAGTAAAACGAATATAATAATCGCATTAAATCTCACTACACAAAAATAACAGAGAATGATTGTTTATAAATCGATGCCTCAAAATTGTATTAACAGAGGATGTGTAGTAATTTTGTGAAGATGAACGCTTCTTTTTTAGATACTCCCATTGGTTACCTTAAAGGTATTGGTCCACAACGCGCGGAAGTATTACAAAAAGAATTATTTATTTTTACCTATAAAGATTTAATTACACATTATCCTTTTAGGTACGTTGATAGAACACATTTTCATAGTGTACGAGAAGTAATCGAAGATTCGGCCTATTATCAGTTACGCGGGCACATTATCGAAATTGATTTTGTTGGAGATAAACGTACCAAACGTTTGGTAGCTAAATTTAGAGATAGTTCAGGTGTGATTGAATTGGTTTGGTTTCAGGGAGCTAAGTGGATGGCCGAGAAATTAAAATCAAATTCAGAATATATTGTATACGGAAAAGCCACCGCTTTTATGGGACGTTTTAATATGGCGCATCCCGAAATTGATGTAGTAACGCCTGAACTATTAGTCAATCAATCTTCTTTTCAATCAGTATATCACAGTACCGAAAAATTAAAGTACAGAAATTTAGATAGCGACGGAATCAGGAAATGCTTGCGATTATTGACCATTCAACTCAATGAACAAAATATTCAAGAGTCCTTAACGCATTCTATCATTCAAGATTTTAATTTACTCACAAAATTAGAAGCTTTAAAGCAAATTCATTTTCCTGATTCAAAAATGCTTTTAGAGAAAGCAAGATTCAGATTAAAGTTTGAAGAATTGTTTTATGTGCAATTAAAATTATTGCGCAGTAATTTAGTTAGGCATCAAATGATTCAGGGCTTTGTGTTTAATAAAGTCGGAGACGCTTTTAATGATTTTTATAATAAGTATTTACCTTTTCAATTAACCAATGCGCAAAAGCGTGTGGTGAAAGAAATTCGTGTTGACATGGGTTCTGGTAAACAAATGAGCCGCTTGGTACAAGGCGATGTAGGAAGTGGAAAAACCTTAGTAGCTTTGTTAAGTATGTTGTTGGCCATTGATAATGGATTTCAGGCTTGTTTAATGGCACCTACTGAAATTTTAGCTAAACAACATTTCGCTACCATTTCAGAATTATTAGAACCAATGGGTTTGAAAGTAGCTTTGTTAACTGGTTCATCTAAAACAAAAGCACGACGAGAATTACACGCTGATTTACAATCTGGTGCTATTCATATTTTAATTGGAACACACGCCTTAATTGAAGATGTGGTTGTTTTTAAAAATTTAGGTTTAGTAGTTATTGATGAACAACACCGTTTTGGTGTTGCGCAACGTGGCAAAATGCATAAAAAAAATACTCAGCCTCCGCATGTTTTAATCATGACGGCTACGCCAATTCCAAGAACATTGGCTATGACTTTGTATGGAGATTTGGATACATCTGTGATTGATGAATTACCTCCGGGACGAAAACCAATTACAACCATGCACTTTATGGAAAGTCAGCGTTTGCGATTAATTGGTTTTATGAAACAGGAAATTGCCTCAGGGCGACAAGTTTATATTGTATATCCATTAATTCAAGAAAGTGAAAAAATGGATTATCAGAATTTACAAAATGGTTATGATGCTTTGCTAGATGATTTTCCTGCACCTCAATATCAAATTAGTATTGTGCATGGTAAATTAAAACCAGCCGAAAAAGAATTTGAGATGCAGCGTTTCATTAAAAGAGAAACTCAAATTATGGTGGCAACTACAGTTATTGAAGTAGGTGTCAATATACCTAACGCATCTGTGATGGTGATAGAAAGCGCCGAACGATTTGGTTTATCGCAATTACATCAATTAAGAGGACGAGTAGGTAGAGGTGCCGATAAATCGTATTGTATTTTAATGACTTCTTATAAATTAGGCGCAGATAGCAAATTACGGATGGAAACGATGGTAAGAACCAACGACGGTTTTGAAATTAGTGAAGTGGATTTACGTTTACGCGGTCCAGGAGATTTAGATGGAACGCAACAAAGCGGGGTACTAGACCTAAAAATAGCTGATTTGGCTCAAGATGGACAAATTTTACAGCTGGCTCGCTCGTCGGCACAAGCTATTTTAAACGAAGATCCTAATTTATCTAGTCAGGAGAATCAATTATTGTTGAATCAGCTACAGTTTCAAGGTAAAACAAGGAGTTCTTGGAGTAAAATTGGATAATTTGTTTATTTGAAAAAAAGCGTTATTTTTGATATAGCTAAAACTCTAAAAATGAAGACATTAGTTTTTATTTATATTTTCATATTTGCATGCTTATTTAAAGTACATGCAACTACTCCACAACCAAAGGCGCAACAACAGCCTAAAGATTGTGTAAAGCACCCACAAATTGTTAAACCTCGTGTTACTGAGAAAGTAGTTTCTACTAGTTCAATCACTAAAACAGAAAAGGTCGTTAAATCAACCGCATACAAAGGTGGTGGAAGTTCAATTCCTCACTTTAGTGTATTAAATTTGATTAATTTCTTTTACACAAAAGATACTTTGGATAACTTACATGTGATGTAATTATCATGTTACGTTTTAGTTTCCTTTTTTTATTTCTTTCTAATTCTCTATTTGCCTCAGATTCTTTATTTGTCAAGGTTCATTTTGTGTATGGTTCAAAACCAAAATCTGCTTTTAAAAAAACAGAAGTAAAGCAATTTGGAGGCATTCATGGAGGGCATGTGTACCTTGAACTTGAAAATAAAATTATTAGCTATGGAACCAATAATGGGAAATGGCATATATTTCCACATAAAAGTAAAAGTGCAGGAAAATATAGAATTGATAAAGATTTAAAGTGGCATGGAGATACAGGTAAATTAAAAATCACAACAATTGTGATTCCAATAACAGAAGAACAGGTGTTGAAATTTAAAGAAACTGAAAAAAAATATTTCGAACAAACGCCTTACGATTATGCTTTTATAGGAATGCGCTGCGCCGCAGGCGCTTACGATGTATTGAGTAAAGCAGAGGTATGTAAATGCAAATCACGCTTTGGTGTTATCTCCAAAAATTTTTATCCTAAACGTTTGCGCGTAAAATTATTAAAGCGTGCACAAAAAGAAAATTGGCAAGTGCTGAGACAAGACGGAAGAGCTACAAGAAAGTGGGAGAGGGATTGATGATTATCTCAAATCAAATAAGTTCTCAACACCAATATATCTACTTACTGTAAATCCCTCAGCATAATCACAATTAATAGCTCTACCAAACAAAGCGGCTTTTGCTTTTACATTCTCCATAAAATTTTTAGAAGAAATAGGCGTTTCAGGTTCTTTAGAATTTGGATCAAAAAATTGAGAGGAATACGCAAAAATAGATTCCATTTTTTTATCCATGTGCGCCGTGATATCAACTACAAAATCAGGTTCAATAAAATGATCTTGAATGTAATGATACACCGCTTTTGGTCGCCATGCAGCTTGAATTGCATTGTTATCTTTTGTTTCTACTTTTACTAATCCGCTATAAAAACAAGCGTCTGCCGTTAGTTTAGCCGCTCGTCCATGATCTGGGTGTCTATCTGTAATAGCATTGCATAATACAATCTCTGGTTGGTATTTACGAATCATACGAATGATTTCTTTTTGATGCGCTTCATTATTTTCAAAAAATCCATCTGCCATCGTTAGCTGTTCTCTAACAGAAAGTCCTAATATTTTGGCAGCATGGGTTGCTTCCTGTGTTCTCAATTCAGCATTACCACGTGTTCCTAATTCGCCACGAGTTAAATCTAAAATACCTACTGTTTTTCCTAAGGCAATATGTTTTAAAATAGTTCCTGATGCTGATAATTCAACATCGTCGGGGTGTACGCCTATAGCTAATATATCTAGTTTCATTTTCTTTTAATTATAGACCCGAAAGGTTTTAAAAACCTTTCGGGTCTAAGTTATTTATTTTTATTGAATCTCTCCTTGTTTTCTTACAGTTACCCATTTCCCAGAAACGTGTGCCGTTACACTATTATCATACATAGCTTCGCAGTTAACGCCTGGTAAATAATATGTTCCATTGTAAGAAGCATTTAATAATACTTTAAATGTTTTAATAGCACCAGCTCCTAAATCAAAGTAAGAGTAAACTCTATCATCTCTGATATCCTGATAAGTTGGAACATCCCCTTTGACGTAATTAATATTATCTAAACGTTGATTACGAATTTCCCAGCCACTAGCAAATATTTGTGATAGCGCTAAGTTACGGTACATGCCCCTTACACCAGGGTTTTTAATAGTGACTTCAGCCATAAAATCGGTGCCTTGTTCCAAATTAGTGACATCAATTGGATTCCCGTTTAACGTTTTGTAATTAACGATTAACTCTAAATTGCTAAACTTATCGGTTTCTGTGCCTGCTTTAGGAATACCTTGCTTCACAACTCTTGCAAACAAATTACCACTGCCTTTTACTGTTACTTTTATTGGCGCGGTGCTATTTGCATTTTTTAATGCAATCATCTTGAATTTAGTTTTAGAGAAATCAGAAACTGCAAATGTTTCACTTCCAATTTTCACATCTGCTGTTACGTTTGAATTAGCTCCATTTACTTTAGCATATTTGCTAATAGCCATTAAACAGTATGCCGTAGATTGTGTACTGAACCAATATTCGTTATTACCTAATTTGGCAGCTAATGCTTTTACTTTTAAGAATGCATTACTATTGTCTTTCAATAACGTCATGGTTTCTAAAATCATGGCATCATCACGTTCTAAACTACCGTAGGTGTAATAATAATCCTGATAAGCTTTTGGCGTTGAAGGCACATTGTAAATCATTTTTTTAGCTACTTCTGATTGTCCTATTAAAGCATAAGCAGCCGATAAACGCCATTTAGCTTCATTGGATAAGCTTGCTTTTTCTTTCAAACGATTCATCGCTCCTAACTCTGGCGCACCCGCTAAGGCTAGTGTATATAAACGATAGGCTTGTGTTAAATCTTCGCCATAGTAAGCGGTGTTTTTATTACTTGTATAGTTTTGTGCTTTTTGTTTTTGATAACGTTTCCAATTGTCTAACAAACCATAAGGTAATGAATAACCTTTTGTTTTGGCTTCAATTAAAAAATGACCGGCATAATTGGTTCCCCATTCATCCGCCGAATTTAATCCTGGCCAGTAAGATAAACCACCGCTAGAGGTTTGAAATCCTTTCAATCGATTGATAGCAGCTTTAGTAGCGTTATCAATAAATTTTTTCTGACCATCACTTAAATCAGTAATGTCATTCAAATACAATCCTGCAAAAACAGAGGACGTTGTTTGCTCGACACAGCCATGAGGATATTGAACTAAATATTCTAAACGTTGAGATAAATTAATAGATGGTAAAGTGGATAATTCAATAAAGGCTTTATTGGTGCCACTCATTCCAATTGGCGTATAATTAATTGATAAGTTTTTATTTGATGTTAATACATACTCATCTGCATCTGTTACACTTGGGTTGTTGGCACGTACTGCAATTTCAATCGTTTCAGTCGCTGTTTCTCCAGCACCTTTAGCCACAATTTTAATTTTAGACACTCCTAAAGCATCTTTAATTCTTAATTTAAAGTTAATCACTTTATCTCCAACTGAACTAAAGCTTACGTTTTGCGTATTGCCTCCAATAGCCTCTGTGAATTTATCAGTAGTAATGGTTACGGTGGCATTTTTCACTTTTTTCTCCATGGCAAAAACCGTCACAGGTAAATCCACTTCTTCGCCTGGACCCAATACTCTTGGTAAGGTGGATAAAATCATTAGTGGTTTGCGAACAGGAACTGCTTTTTCGGCATTACCATACGCGCCCTGATAACCAGCTACTACCATCACTCTCACAGAACCTACATATTGAGGAATATTAATTTTATGCGTCGCCGTTTCTCCTTTCTTTAAATGAAATGGGCCTACAAAACGTACCATTGGTTTAAATCTTAAGGCACTGTTTTCTGGTTTATTATTTGTAGCATCATCACCACCAATCGATAATATACGCGTCATGGCTTTACCAAATGCACCAATCACGTTATCATATACATCCCATGTTTTTACACCTAAAGCTTCTTTGGCATAAAATGCTTTCCAAGGGTCAGGTGTTTTAAAGCGCGTTATGTCTAACAGCCCTTCGTCAACAATAGCTAAGGTATAAGCCATTTCTTTTCCGCTGGCTTCGCTTACTTTTACTATTTCATTACTTTCTGGTTTCCAAACAGCTTCTGTTTTTATCACTGGTTTTAAAATCGTGTTCTCATCTTTAATCATTAAAGATGCCACGCCATACAATCGAATAGGTAAATCATTCGTTGTTTGTGCATGTGGCTGAATTAAATGCACAAACACATAAATGTTTGGCGTCATTTCTTTAGTCACCGTAAATTCATATTCGGTAATACCTTGTTTGGTATCAATCCATTTACTTAATAAAGTACGACTTCCGTTTTCAATATTAACTAATGCTTTTCCACCTTGTGGACTAGGAATTAAAATTTTGGCTTTATCACCAACTTTATATTCGTCTTTATCTGTATTAACCGTTAATACATTACTGCCTTCATTTCCTTTAGGAGATTTACCTGCCCAACTTGGCCAGTCGATAAACACAACTTTTCCGCAAGCATGACCACTTTCAACATCTTTCACGTATACTAAATAGCGTCCCCAAGATGGCTGGTTAACACGTAATTTAAAATTTGCTTTTCCGTTTGATGAAGAAATAGATTCAGTATAAATAGGCTCGTGATAATTACTACCGATGTATGAAGACAAATCTTGGTTGTAATTATCCCACCACCAGCGCCAATCTAATTTATATACTTTTACTTCAATATTAGAACGCGAGGTTGCTTTCCCAAATTCATCAACAGTAGCTATCTCAACGTTGTGAGCAATATCGGTTTCTAAATATTGTTCACCATCTTTTGTAGCAGGAATTTTTACTCCCACATAATTTGTAAATGGCGAAACAGGAATGGTGAATCTATCTGTACTAAAAGAACCTCCTTCCTCAAATGCACGAATAGTAAAGTTAGCTGTTAAAAAACCTGGCGCATCTTTCGTGTCGCTTAACTGAGCGTTGACAATTGTTTTACCATTGTCATCAGTTCTTCCACTAAAAATAGTTTGTGTTTCTGAATAAAAATTTTGAGCAGGATTGTCAAAGGTAAATCCTTTGTAACCTTTAAAAGTGGTTTCAATTTGAGAAAGCGACACATCAATTTTTGCTTCAAGATTTCTACCAGGTGCACCGTGTAACCAGTTAATGAATAACTCGCTATTCAAAGTTAAATCGCTGCTGTAAATTTTATCTTTTTTGTAGTCCAAATTTATTTTCAAACGATTTGGCATAATCGTTTCAATACGAATATTTTTAGTGAAGACTGCACCACCTACTTTTACTTTTGCTAAATAAACGCCTGTTGGTGCAGGGCTTTCTGTTTTTGTTGTGAAATTGTAAAAACCATCAACGTGTTTTGTTCGCGTTAATTTTTGCACCACTTGTCCTTGTGGATTTATTAATTCCATGGACGCAGGATAGTTTTCAGGAAATGCTTTAGTTTTATTTTCTAAAATAAATGATAAAAACAAGCTATCACCTGGGCGCCATACGCCGCGTTCTCCATAAATAAATCCTTTGATTCCTTTTTGAACAATATCACCATCTACTTCAAATGAACTTAATGATAAGGAGTTTCCATCATCTAGTTTTAAGTAGGTACGTTCTTGTCCACGTTTGGCAATTAATACAAATGGTTTTTGTTTCGTTTCTAAAACGGCAATTCCTTCTCCGTTAGTTGTAACTTGTTTTAATTTTTGTTGTTGGTAATCATACGCTTCAATAGTTACATTTCCTAATGGTTTGGTTGTAATTAAATCAGATGTAAATACATTGATTTTTCCATCATTACCGCGTTTAGCTATTAAGCCAATATTAGTAGCTAAGATGTTTCGGGTAACCGATTTGTTATTATAGAAAGCTCTTGAGCAAGGATTCTCTCTTTCTGAATAATCATAGTAGTAGCCTTCATCATAATAATCATCATAATAGCTGTAATAATCCCATTCTTTTTCATCATCATTTGCTTCAGAGTCAACATACACATCTTCTTCAGATGAGCTTGTATCGCTTTGGCAATTGTATGTAGAATAATTACGATTAAAACTTATGCGAACATTATACAAGGCACCAGGTTCTGCTTTAATTAAAGACGATAAATCAATGGAGTAATTATTCCATTTGTTACGAGTTGGAATACCATTGTTTTGCAAAGCAATTTTCTTTTTAATAATTAATTTCCCTACACGGCGCAATTCCTGACTGCCTTCTAAATTATTGATTTGTAAAAATTGTAACATGTTGTTTTCGTATACACGAGTAATACGAATATCAACGGCATTTAAGTTCACTGCCTCGAAAGGAAAAATTAATCCGCTAGAGTTTGGCAGAATAACTCCTTTACCAACTAAACGAACACTTGGTTTTAAATCTTCAAAAAACAAATTATAAACGATGGCTTCTTTTAAATGTTTGCCTTCATAATTTTTTACGCCATTACTAATATTCAATTCACGACTATCCACTAAACGTTCGTTTGTATAAATTTTAATGGAGTTGTTTTCAATTAAATAGGTTAGTTTGGATTCTTTAACGGGTAGCTTTTCGTTAGTAGCCTCTCCATATTCATTGTAGTTAGTAGTTGTTGTTCCATTGGGATTATTGATTGAAATTAATCCATCCAAATTTTGATTAGGATCTATTCTATCAGAAAATTGAAGTGTTATAAATTGATCAGGCTCATTGTTGATTAATACGTTCAATAAGGTAAATTCTGTAGCATTTGGTATGGTAATTTCCTGACTGTTTTTTTCTGCAGCTCCAATAGGTTCACCATTATAAGAAAGCGTTACATTTCCTTTTCCTTTTACTACATTATTAATAATAAAATGATGTGTGGTTGAATTCTCGTGTAACCATTTTATTTGCAAGGAACTTGAACCTTGCGATGCTTGCGTTGTTTTTTCTACTAATAAATTATCAACATAATCGGCTGTTGTTAAGGTTCCTTCAATTTGTAGCGTATTATTTTCTCCCGCTTTGTATTCATCAATGGTAATTTCCATTGCCTGCTTTAAAGTAGCAAATTCAAATTCAAATTCTTTTAAATCATCACTAACGCTTAGCACGTTTCCTAAATGAAAACTCGCCTTGTAAGTTTGATTGCTGTTTAATTTTGTAGCAGGTTTAAACTCAATTGTTTTTTTATCAATCCAGGTTAACTTCCCTTCAATACTTGGACTAAAATCAAATAAATTATTGTCTACTTCTTTTCCTTCTTCAATTTCAGCCGTTGTTTCTTCTTGTAGTACAATTAAAATTTTACTTTCTACTGAAACGTACCCAGCAGTATATGCCGAGATATATTCTTTGTAGGCGGGATTAATAAATCCTGAATCATTTTTTGCAGAAGACGACGAATAATAAGTTAATCCACAAATGGATAATGCTGTGATAAAGAACACAGCAAAAATTGATTTTATTGACATAGTTTTTGGGAGATTTAATACAAAATTAAGTAAAAAAATTACTCTTAAACAAATTTTAGGAAAAGTTTGTTTTTTGAGCCTTTTTCACTTTTTATCGCCCTAAAACATTGAATTTTTTCAATTTCTAAATCATTGCACAATAATTTAAGATATCCCTCGTTATTTAACATATAAACCCCTAAAACTGCCTATGCAAAAAACTTCTACTCTTGTTTCTACAATTTTAAAAACCACTAAAAACAAGCAACAAAAATCAGATTTTGTTGAGAATATGGAGCCATCTGACTCTTTAATTCAGAATATCCTTAACTATTCAAAATCTTTAACCATACAAAAATCAAAATCTGTTGGTTTTATTGAGGTTGTAGCGAGTTAATAGGTAATTAACCATTTGTTTATCGAATAAAATTTGTGTAGTAGCGATATTCCATTATTTTTGCGTTCTACATTATTTTATAACAATGGCTCAATTTGAATTAACAATGCCCAAAATGGGCGAAAGTGTTGCAGAAGCAAC
>ERZ724520.346-NODE-346-length-25100-cov-5.262887_pt1 | contig 25100 bp, 35 predicted proteins | sample MGYA00376053_ERZ724520 | MGnify/ENA primary metagenome ERZ724520 (study PRJEB28724, sample SAMN07190886) | activated sludge metagenome | isolation source: activated sludge of sewage treatment plant in Hong Hong | place: USA: Christiansburg, Virginia | collected...
TGTTAAAATTTAAAATAATTATTCAACACGTTATTTGGGTCTGTAAATTATAAAACAACTGTAGATTTATGTTCGTTCAATAACCGAAATATACCAAAGTTCTTTTTCCTCGTCCCAATGTGTACGAACTTGTTTTTGTTCAAATATTTTTATGGCGTTTTCTTTGCTCATTTTTTATTCAAATATGAGCAAAGATACTAAAATGCTTCTGCTGTTTGATACGAAACGATTGATTTAAATTAAGAATTAATTTTCAAGCAATCCTTCATTTATTGCTTCGTCTAATTTACTTGATATGAACACATTTCCGAAAGCACCAATGCCAATAATTTTAGTTTTTCCTTCCCAACTAACCTTTGTGGTTGAGAATAAAACATAGTTGTCTGTACTGACAAAATTATCAACTATTCTATCAACTAATGCTCCACCTAACATCATTCCAAATGCTTGTCCTAACTGTTCCCATTCGTTGTCTTTTTCAGTTAAGTTTTGTTTCATAGATTTTTGCATAAATAAGTTGATTTTATTTTTTACAACTTCTTTATGTCTATCCTGATTTGGATTAGTTAGCATTGCTATTAATGCAAGCACTCCAAGTACTGCGAAAATTAAATAACCTCTTTTCATATTTAATTAGTTTTTGTATGGATTTCCTGATGTAGCTGTAACAATACAAATTAGGTGAAGAATTAAACCTGGTATAACAAGTAAAAAATAACCAATGGAAACGATGATTAACCAAAATATTCCTGACCCAATGTTCCCTTTGTATATTTGTCCAGCTCCAGGAATTATTAGGCTTAATACCGCAGCAACTCCAGGATTCCATTTTCTTTCAATATGAGTTGGCATAACGATTTGAGAAGATTGTTGTCTTGCTGTTCTAATATCATTGTCAAGTATTTCTCCACAATGTTTGCATTTGATTGCATCTATATTGATTTGCTCTGCACAATAAGGGCATTTTTTTGTATTTGTATCCATATATAATTTTGTATAGTAGAATTGTCTATTGGTAACTCATCTATTTCAGATTGTTTTGTATTCTAAAATGGTCATAAATTGCATAAATTAAACAAAGCAGAAATAATAAAAGTAGAACACCTTGTACAATATAATATGATGATAATTCTGTAATTGTTACATCTGTTTGATTATTTATTGCACTATAATTTGTTTGTATAATATTATCATTATTTGTACCTGCCTCATTCGGATTAGGTAGATTTCTTGAAGTATTTTGGTTGGATATATTATTTAAAGTAGCAACTCTAATAGTTTCTAATTCTATTTTTGTATTGTATTGTTCTACTTTTCCTCCCAAAGTAAAAAGGTCAAATAAAGACCCAAATCCAAATAATCCACCTGTAAGAATCCATAAAATACCTGTGCCAGTTTTCCCTAAGTAGAAACGATGCAAACCAAGCCAACCAAAAATTCCAATAAGCCAAAGTAAATAGGCAATGCCTTTAGATTTAAATTTCATTTTTTATAAGTTTAAGATTAATAATAAATTAGATGCTTTTATTAATTATTCTTAAACTATGATGTTTTGCACTTGCCGTAATGTAGTCGATAGAACTTGCCCATAACGTGCGGCTATGCGCTACTTTTAATTAATCACTGAAAAAAAAACATGGACACAATGCAATCAAAATTAAAACAAAAACTACTGCATATTTTAGGCAACCTAAAAGGCGGAGTGATAACTGCCGATGAGGCTTTGCAGAAAATAGAACAGGCTTATGCCGAAAAAGCTGAAAAGGACTTTAATACATTGATGAAAGAATATAACGAACAAATGAAAGACATACAGTAATGAATAAATACATCATACACGGACAATCATTTAGTGGCAATGTAACTTTAGAGTATGATTGCAATGACAGATTAAAGCTTATTTTGTTTGAATGTGAGATGAATGACAAGCAACATGAACAGTTTGTGAGGGCTATACCACTTTCGGAGGCAGATTTTTTAAATAGAGCAACGAGAAGTGGCGTAATATTCAGTACAGTTCCAGTAGATTTATCATTTGCCACCTTTTGGCAAAAATATAATTATAAAGTTGGCGACAAAGCTCGTGCTGAAAAATTGTGGAATAAACTATCGGAATCAGAGCGAGTTACCGCTCTTAAATCTATATTCCACTATAATAAATTTTTACAGATAAAAAAATTAGACAAAGCCTACGCCGAAACGTGGCTGAGCCAAAAACGATTTTTAACCAATGAATATTAAGCTATGATAAGAACAATTCCACAAAACAAACAATTGCATACGCTGCTATCCAAATTAAAAATCGACTCAAATATTAAAGGGTTATTGGTGTATCAATATACCAATGAGCGAACTGCTAATAGTAGCGAAATGGACGTTTATGAATGTCAGAACTTGATAAATCATTTACGCAGTATGTTAAATCAGGGTTATGTACAAATTCCGAATAGCGATTATTCAAAAGATGAACAACACTTGGACAAAAAGCGTAAAAGACTGATCGCTAAGTTTAGAGAAATGGGTTATAATACCGAAGACAATCGTGCCGATATGCAACGCATCAGCGAAACTGTATTTAAGTACTGGCGCAAAGGGTTAAATCAACTGAACGAAGCAGAACTAAGTAAAATTATAGCAGTTGTAGAACATAAGTGGATTCCAAACTTTTACAACAAACAATTAAAACAAAGACCATGATGTATTTTACATTTAAACTACCTACGATTGCGCTGAAGCTGAATAATAGCACCGTGCAGCATTATTGCCAGCATATTATTAATACATTTAACAGCACACCGCCAACGCAACTGAGGGAATTAGGTGCGATTTGGCTATATAATAAGTTAATTTTAAAAATGGGGCAAGCAAAATGCACCCTTAAAATTCCTGTAGAATATGCAATGATATTGCGAGCTTACTGCTCCCATACGGATACATTTCACGAATTAGAGCAAATTGCATTGTATGAGATACTTGAGCAGTTAGATAAGAAGTTGAAGTGATTATTTATTCTTACTTTTTTCATCAAAAATTTTAGCATGCAAAAAAAACACTTCTTTTGTGTGTAATTCGTTTTTTATAAATTATTGTTTTATAGTAACTTGCGTGCTTACAGCTGTAAAATGGCACGAAACAAAGAACTTATCCGCAAAAGAAACGCAGAAATTACAGCCAAATACATTGAGCTAAGTAAAGGTCGTTGTGCAAAATGGAAAACAGAAGAGATAATCAAAGAATTGTCCTTAAATTATTATCTATCCGAAAGACGTATTTATCATATTTTGACAATTAAACAGATTTAAGCTCTTGTTTATAAAATTCGCAAACATAATCCAAGACGGTAACTACAAAGCTACTTCTATATTTCATAGGTGCTATGCCTTGTAAAATCAACTGCGAGGTAATGACTTTTCCGGCATCTGTTTTCATCTCAAATCCATTCAGTAAATTATGTACATCGTCTATCAGCGTTTGATGCTGTTCTATTTTATGGTCCTGTATCTGATTGTCAATACTTTTATAAGGTGCAATAGATAGGATATGTATTTTAATATGTGCCGTGCGTACAGTTTGCAATCCTCTTGGAAAATAATCAATTTTCATATCTGTAGGCATTTCAATATAAATAACCGGAGCAAGAATACTCACGTTATCTTTACCTAATTGATATTGACCATTATACCAAAGAATAGGAATACCAATACTGTTCAGCAGTATATTGTTGATATTGCCATTTTGCAGTCTGAGTTTAAGTCTTTTATATCTATCGAATGTGTCCATTGGTTGAGTGATTATGATTTAAAAATATTGTCCAATTCACGAGTTATTTTATCTTTTATTTTAACATTCAGCATTTCACTATCTCCGATAAACTGCCGTTTGGGGATGGTAATTTTATCAGAGAAAAACATTGCTTGCCACATGTCTTGCGCTTCGGTATTTCCTGCTTCTTTTGCCTCATAATGTTTGGCAATAAAAAAACTTCTCATTTTAGGCGTTACGGTAATTTCTCCACCCTCATTGTGTATTTGAGCATAAGGCTTGTCAGAATAAATAATAACAGTATTGCCCTCAACTCTATAATCAATGCTTTCGGCAAGCTCTCCAGTATCGCTGAGTGTTTTTTGCTCATTACGGGTTAGTCTTTTACTTTTTCTGGTGTCCCACTTATCTAAACTCTTGTCCGTAAAGCCCTCGTCTTCAAAAGACTGCTTAAAATGATTAATAGCTTCTACGCCGATAATCTCCAAAATATCGCCCCCTTTTAAGAAATTTATAGCCTGTTCTAACTTCTCTTTCATATCATCTCCGCCTTTTATTTCAATGTTGATTTGCATAATTCATTTATTTGGTTTAATTTTGTAGTAGAATTTACTTAGAAGATATATAAAATGCAGGAGCCAGCCACATAAGAAACGGAGGTTTCCGCTCCCAAAGAGGTCGCTTGGCGACCTCTTTGTTTTTTATCTTTTATTTTCAAATTGCATTCCTAAAATTGTTTTTCTATCTGTAAATAACCATTCTCTTTTATAATTAATCCATACTTTATCAAAATTGCTATACCCATTTCCTTTTTTGTTGTTTTCATGCTTCAATTTACCTTTTGCTGTTTTTAAAATATCATCTAATGGTAGTGTACTTTCTTCTGTAATGTATAGTACAATATTATTACATTGTTCATTACATCTTGAGAAGGCATCTTTTACAGCAATTACCTTGTTACTGGTTATCGTTTTTAAGTCAGCTACAAACTTATTATTGATATAATAATCCGGATTGCTATTATTTTTGATAGATTTTAGTGGCAATAATTTCATTCTAAGTTGTTCGTCTATTAATTCGGGTAGTATTGCAATCTTATATCCTTTGTTGGCAAGTTCTCTTGCAGTAGGAAGATTCTCTTGAAAATCTGCATTTTCAATAGTTAAAGGATGTATTTCTATCTTGCCACCTGATTTGGATTTAGAGAACTGTATGTAAGGTGTTTCTTTTGCAATATCTTTATTGACTTCATTTTTTGCAAATTTCAATAATCGTGGTAAATCAGTATTCGTTGCAGCTTTATAATAGTCGCTATTTTCCACATCGAAAACTTGTCCCATTTTGCCAGCATTAAATGCAAAGCCTTTTTCTACCGTTGGAGCATCGGCAGGAATGTCTGTAATGGCTTTGTCAGTTTGCCGAACACTGCACTGGCAATTCCAGCGAGAGGGTGGATAGTAAGTATTCCAAAAAGGATCATCTACCGGCAGTATGGTACCAACCAGTGCCAAATGGTCAATGTCAGGATTTGCAGCTTTAGAGCGTATGTATTCTAAATTAGGATATAAATGCTTGGTTCTTTGTATGCGTTCCCATTGTGCTGCCATTCGTGCCGTGCGTACTGCCGTGTCGTATTCTGTTTTGAGCCAGTTTTTTCTGTACTTTTCATCATTCTTTAATGCATCTGTTTTAAACTGCTGAAATGGCTTTAAATTGCCGTTTTCATCTTTAAGCAATGCCACCGTTTCTTTAACCATTGCATGGTTCTTGAATGCCGTATAAACACCTGCATTGGTTTTCAGGTTTTTCAGCATTTCATAATTAGGCGTGCCATATTCAACCTTGCTTTCAATTTGGCCATAACCTTCCTGTACTGCCTCTTTTAGTGGCTGATAAACTGAGTGAAATAATTTCTTTTCTGTTTTTGAAGCTAATTTTTGGTCTTTATAGAGTTCTTTGGAATACTCTTCCGTCAATTTTTCCAAATCATAAGTGCCAATAATATTATCTTCTTTCTTTTTAGAAAGAAAAAAATAATTATCGTTTAAGTACCATTCAATTGTTGTGCTACACATTGCTTATTTGTTTTTCGGGTCAGCAATAATTGGCTCTGCTATGTCTTTTTTGTTTTTGTTCGGGTTTTCCTTAAACCTTAAAAATGAAAATTCATAAGGTTTATTGTCTAATATTCCTCTTTTTTTCAGGTACGGAATAATAATATTGTTAATGTTATACGTTATTCTTCTCATTCTGGCGAATGTGAAATCTTCCATGGTTCTTTCGTGAACTTCGGCAGAACCTGCAAAACTCTTTTCGTCAGATGAGCCTGTTTGTCCATTAATGAGCTTACTATTTTGCTCATCACAGTATCTCATATTTTCCAAAAAGATAGCATGTGTTCTTTCTCCGGCACGTTCAATAATTTGAACCTTGTCGCCCTCTTGTGTAATGATATAAGCATCTTGCGCAAAGTTTGCAGCTCTGCGTTCTAAATTGTCCAATTCAGCATCGTTGTTAGTATTTGCTTCAATGGCTAAAATAGGCATTCCAAATTTCTCGCTTGTTCTGCTCCAATCCGAGCGAGCGTAAAACTTCCAAATAACGTTATAAGCTGCCTTATATAGAATGCCTAAATCTTTTTTGTTGCCAAAAAATAGCAAACTCAAATCTTCTTGAATATCAGAATAGTTGATATTTGGATTTTGGAATGGCGAAGTAAGCCATATTGTTTCCAACTCTGGGCAAACATTTTCATTTGGCAAAACTTCAAGTTGAATGTTTTTATCCTTGTCGATAAAGAGTTCCACCATTCTAAAGCCATACCATTCTGTTTCCAGCATATAAATTAAAAGTTGCTCAAACCATATTGATTGAATTATAGAATTAGTATCCTTTTCTTGCTGATCATTTATAAACAAGCCAAAGGGTTCGGCTATTACTTTCTGTATCGCCGTTTGAATTTGTGCCATCAGGTGGGCATCTTGCATGATATAATTGTAAATGTCGTACAGTTTGACACGGTTAGGTTGTTCAGGATTTGATGCCAACAGTACTGCAGCTTTAATATCGTCAATCTCATAACTAACATATCGCTTAGGTTGTTTTTTGATGGCGTAAAATGCTCGTTTCTTTTGCACCATATCCAACGTGGGATTTTTAGGCTTGGAATTGGCGTTTAGAAACAGTTTATTGAAAGATTGTTTTAGGGTGTCTATTGCTTTGCTCATTTGAACGGTATTTGAACGGATATTATAAAAGATATTTAAAAAGTGGATTAGTTGTATGTTTTTAAAATAAAACTCGCTAAAATCTAAATTGTATGACTTCTCATTTTTGCAGTACCAATTCTTCTAAGTGTATTATTCTCATCAGCACATTCCTCACTTTCACATTCGTGTATATATGGAGGTATATTTATGTTAAACTTACCAGTGGAGCGTTTTTGCAAATCATCAATTGTGTCATCATAATTCTTTATTACTTTCTGTGGCACATCGTAATCTTCAATTCTTTGATACAGTAGATATAAAGCGATATTGATAGCCCAATTTAAAATTTGATAGTTGCGGTTTCCTGCTGTTTTTGAGAACTCCGGAACAATGTCGTATAGTTTCCCGGCGTAGCCGGCAATAATATCTTCTGATGTTTTTGAAACATCAGCAAGTATTTCCACTTCATCAATGCCCTGTTCCTCATCAATGATTCTTGTTAATATAGCATTGAGTAGCTCTGTTAATATGCGACTTCGGTAGTCTGTTTTAATGATATACATAGTTTAAGGATTTATCCAACGATTGATAGAATAGGTTGCATTGTAACTTCGGTATTTGATATATACACCATCTCCTTCACGACTACCTGCCTGATTGGTATTTCCTTCCACAGTTTTAAAGACTGCTGAATTTACCTGCTGATGAAAGAAACCTGTGTGTCCAATTCGTTTTAGGCTTGGATAATAAAGTGTAAATACATCTCCGGGTTGTGGCTCTTTGATTTTTTGTCCTTTGAAAAATACCAGTCTTTCCTTTCTGTGTGCGGACAAAGCCATTGCATTAATATCTGTTTTTATGCCACACTGCTCCAGGGACCATTTGACAAATGCAGCACACCAAGCATACCCTTTGCCAAGTCCAACAGACTTTAGGTACTGCTCTACTTCCTTGCCGTCATTTTTTCCTGTTGCCTCACGGACACCAACTTGTGAAAGGTAAGTATCGGTTATACAAGTTTGAGAAAAACCAATAGAATAGCTGATACAAAAAATATAAATAAAAATAAGGAAACGCATAAACGTTGTATTTTGGTTAATGAATTAAAGTCTTCTTTAGAAAAATTATAGCTAAAAGAGTTAATGGGATTATTTCTGCTGTCGTACAGATATCGGAATATGTGTCTAAATGTAAAAAACAAACCAAGTACCGCCATATTGGTAGCTCCAACCACAACAGTTCCTGCAAGGAATAGCGGTTGAATAAAGGCAAGGTCATAAGAGCCAACTGCCATTCCGAAAACAGCACTCAGTAAAAATCCTACAAAAAAGAATAGGAGAAATCCGAGCGGAACAGACCATAGTCCGTCAAAAAGTTGTAAGTAATAAAGTAATCTTTTCATATAGTAAAAAATTTAGATTGAACGATTGGTGTTTTTTTTAAATCCACCTGAGCGAAACCCTGTGGAAAGCCTTTTGCCTCTTTGATTTAGAATAAACAATGCTCCTTCCATTGCATCGGGAGCATCATCATGTCCCCGATTGCCTTTTTCAAAGCTTAAAAGTTGGTCTAATAGCAATTTACAGTCTGTGTTGTCTTTTATGCTATTATCAATAAAGATGAATCCACGTTCAAAAAGTGGAGTTACCGCCTCTATCCTTGCGTGCTTATCGGGTTTCTTTCTGCTGTCTTTGCGCATTGGTAATTGATAGCCTCGTATTTTACCTTCTTTTGTAAATTCATCAAAAATCATGTCTTGAAGTAATCCACCCTCCATAAAGAAGTCCACGATTGCTTTTTCTCGAATAGTTTCATAGTAGTCATACCAATAAGTAACCATTTCGTGAATGGAACATTTGCGTACGAACGTGGCAATAATATCAAATACAGCATCTTTTTTGCCTATTGTAATAATGGCTTTATAATCTGATGTATCGGTATTTTTAAAGGAAGGGTCGCAATAAGAAACGATATAGTCATATTCTGACAAGTCGGGTGAGTTGCGATATTGTAACCATTCTGTTTTGAAGACAGCACCTTCAATAATTGGATTATTAAAGAGTTCTGATTGTGCTTTGGCATAACCTAAGTCTCTAATCATCAAATCTACTTCTTTGAAAGCGTATTTTTCTTTCCATTCCACTTGCCCTTTTGTGTCCAAAGCATTAACCCGAATAGTATTAAAAGATTCATTTTCGGTAAAACAGCCCAAAACAGTATGTTTGGCTATTCTATTGTTCGCAATAATAAAACGGCAATTACCCATATCTGAACTACCCAGCAGGGCTTTTAATGCCCAATCATAAGTTTGATTTACTCGCTTGGGGTTTCTGCACAATTCATCGTCATCAATATCGTCCAATACAAAATAATCAGGTCGGTATTGTCTGTACCTCAAACCACGTGGCGATTGTCCTCGCCCAAGTGCGAAAAAAGCACAATCATCTTTAGTGGCAAATCTTCCTTTTTCCCAACTACCAAAACGAAGTTGTTCGCCAAAATCATTAATATACCTCTGATTGCTGATTAATTCTGCTTGCAAATCAGAAAGTAACGTTTGGGCTGCATCTTCATTTTTGCCTACTAAAACCATTACTCTTATTTCTTTGGGTTCTTGCATTTTTAGCCAAAGTGGGAATAATATATTAGCGTGTGTGGACTTGGCGTGTCCTCTTGCCCATTCTAAGCACAGGCGTAATCTTTTTTGTTTTTTTACTTCTTTTGCAGCCTCTATGTGAAACCAACCGCATTTACTTTGAGCATAATGAGGAAAATAATAATCAACAAAAGCAGCATAATCTTTTCTAAGCCGGCAGATACGTTTGTTTTTTTCTGCATCACTCTCAAATTCAGATATAACTGTACTGTCGTGAATCTTTCTGCACAACTCATTAAAGCGCAATAGCTGTTGTTGATGTTTAGAATTGACTTTAGCCATTGTTTAATTCCGATGCTTTTAGTTCACAAAACTCATAGAGATACATTGCAATGTTTTTCGCCAAAGCAGGTTGTGTGGGCATTAACCATTTTATAAATGCTTCAAAAATTTCAATATAATCACTGAGTGAGTTGGTTTTTTCGAGCCTTTCAATTTGTACTGTTAGTTTTGCCAGTACATCTGCCTCCTTACTTGTCGGCACATTTTCAGGTCTTGGGCGTTCTGCAATTATGTCCTGAAGGTTTTTGATAGATTCATAGTAATTAACTATCAAAGAAGCTTTAGTTATTTTCTTGGCCGTCTTCAGTATTTCCCATTGTCCTGCCTTTGCCCAACTTCCGATAGTTACTTGAGATACGCCAACAATATCTGCAATATCCTTTAATGTCTTATCTGTTGTAAGGTAAAGTTCCTGTGCGAGTAACTGTTCCGATTTCTTTTTTGCCATAGCTTATAAATTGCTCTGCAAAACTCGCAAGGATTAACGAAAGCCGTAAAAATTAAATCCATGACGGCAGTTGTAGCTGCCGTCATGGCAATATTTACTGCCGTCATGGAAAATGAATTTTAGCATTAAAAAAATGTGTTTCAACTTTGCTATCAAATTACGAGGCAAATGGCTTACCGAAAAAAGTTTATAGTTGGAGATGAATCTTTAAATACTTATGGCACATGGCTATTAAATGCAGGTGCAGATATGAGTTATATTGACAAATTCTCTCCTGCCTATTATGATCACAAAGATTGGGAAGTGCCTATTGGACATTGGGAAAATATAAAATTAAACTCAAAAGGACAATGGGAAGCAGAAATTGTAATTGATGGTGCAGATGAGCGAGAAAAAATGTATATCCGAAAAATTGAAAATGGCGATATTAAAGGAGCCTCTTTTGGCTTGGATATTCTTGCTGTTTCGGAAGAGCCACTGTATTTAAAACAAGGACAAACAAGAGCTACCGTTACGGCTTGGCAACCTTATGAAATTAGTATCGTGCCAAGCCCGGGCAATGCCTCTGCAAGTGTATTGTTAAGAAACCAATCTAAAGAAATTCGCCTAAATAATAATTCCAAATCAGAAATTATAGACAAGGTATTACCGCATATTCAGCAATTAAAATCAAACAAAATGGACAAAATAGCATTAGTATTAGGCTTGCCAAAAGATGCAAGCGAAGACGCAATTTTAAATGCGTTACAACCTGTGATTGAAAAATCCAAACAATCAACAGTATTAAGTAAGCATATTGAAGATTTGGCAAAGGCAGCATTGTCAGAAAGCCAGCATCAATTTTTTACAGAATTAAACAAAAGCAACCCAACACAGGCTTTGGAATTTTTGAAATTGCACAAAGAAACTGAAGTGGAAACAGAGCAATCTGCACCAAAAGTTAGCGATGTATTAAATACAGCAAAGGCACAGTTGGCAAAGGGTAAAGAAAAGGAAAGTAAGGAAAATGAAAAAGAAACTTACGCTTACTTATCCAAGCACAATCCTGAAAAATTATTAAACCTAAAACGCTCTGAACCAGAAACATTCAAGCAGATGGAAGCAGACTACTTGCAGGCTAAAAAAGAAAGTAAAATTTAATTTAAAAATCATTAATAATAATAACAAAATGAAAAGAATACAAGCACTAAACAGCCTATTGATAGCAATAGCATTTAACACAGTAATGGCTACAGCCTTATCTTTAGCCATCGGTATTAATCCGTTAATTCCAATTTTGGCTTTAAACATAGTCTCTTTGAGATTTGGCAAGAAAGAAGAATTAACAAACATACTCCGTGTCGGATTGAATAAAGAAATTTGGATTTCGGATATTAAAGAAGGGTTTTATCCTGACACTTCATTTTTGAGCAGTGCCGAAAACTGGGACATGTGGGTTGAAAACGATAAAATTAATTTAGCAGAAGCCGGCGCCGATCCTGATGTTTTAATCAATAATACCTCATTTCCGATTGCTGTTGCGGACAGAACAGACACTCCAATATCGGTTGAGTTGGATATGTTTGACACCAAGAATACAAGATTACGCAATGCAGAATTAATAGAATTGGCTTATGATAAGCGTAATTCTGTTATTAATGGACACAAGAATGCCTTGTTGCATAAGTTTGCTCAAAAAGCTATCCATGCATTTGCACCAACTTCTAATGGTATCTATACACCTGTATTGAACAGAGAGGCAGAGAATGCTTTTAAATTTAGCGACATCATTGATTTGCAGTTAAAGTACAATGAAATGGATGCACCAGACGATAGAATTTTGGTATTGTCACCCAAGCATCAAGCAGCATTAGCTAAAGAGGATTTAAGCTTATATAAAGCAATTATGGCTCAAAAAGGCGAGTTGCTTTATGGATTTAAAATTTTCACATACAGTAAAATGCCATTCTACACCAAAGCGACTGGTCAAAAGTTAGCATTTGGTACAGCAGTTAATCCAGCAAATGATGCAGTAGCATCCGTAGCATTCTGTGCATCTGAAGTAATGAGAGCTGTAGGAACGGTTGATATGTTTGCAGAATTAAAATCGCCAACAGAGCGTGCAGATATTATAGGCTTCCAAATGAGAGGAATTGCACTACCAATCAGAAACAAGACAATAGGAGCAATTATCCAATAATCCTCAATGCAGACATTTATGTTTTCTTTATCTACTATGAGCCTGTTTATTCCTGTCATCACTTCGATGACAGGAATATTATTGGGCTGGTTAATTGGAAGAAGAAAAAGTAAAATAGAAGTGGATTTGTTAGAGGTAAAAAGATTAGAAAGTCTTATCGCATTATGGAAAGACATAGCAGATAATATTAAAATAGAATACGTAACACTTAGGGCAGAGAACAAGGAGTTGATTAATAAAATAAACGACTTAGATATTCAATTAGATGCTGTAAGGAAAGAAAACGAAAAACTATTAAAGGTATTAAGAGAGTTAAAAAAGCAACAAAACGGCACGAATGAAAAATAAATTATGGATATGGATAATTAGTTTACTCATGTTATCCTGTGCGACAACTAAAAGAAATCGTACAGTTAGCCGTTCAAGCATAGCTTATGACAGCATAGTTTATAAGGAAATAGTCCGTATAGATACTTTTAAAATCAGTGCAGATTCAACTAAAATCATATTAACGCCTTATATGCTTAAAGATACTGTTTGGACTTATATAGAAAAGACAGACGGTCGTTCCAAATTGGTAATTCAAAGACTAAGAGACACTGTATATATCAATGCCTATTGCGACAGTGTGATAAAGTTGATTTTAAACACCGAAAAAACACTATTTAAACAGCATTCAGATGCTCAAATAAACAAGGAAACAGTAACGTCTAAAACCAGCAATTCATTTGCAAGGAAATTTACAGCAATTGTAATTTCCATCCTGGTTATAGCGGTAATAGTATATGTATTAATTAAATCATTAATCTAAAGTAAAATGGCAAAGCAAAAAGAAACCCAAAATACAGAACTGGAACAAATAGCAAATCCAGCGAGTGAATTACAAGCATACTTTGATGCTTATCCCCAAATAGATGAATTTTACAAAACGTCTGATGGGCAGGTATTTTCTGATACAAATCTTAGAGATAACTACCTGAGAACACTTGACAATAAAGAATTTGAAACCTTTAAAAGAAATGCATAATGGGAAGACCAGCAGTAAAAATTAATTATTTAAACGGACAGTTAGGAGGGGTTGTTCGTGCCGAAGATAGAGTGGCAGGATTGATACTTTCAGGAGTAGCGGAATCGGGTATTGCCCTCTTAGAACCCAAGCAGGTTTTTTCTTTAGAAGAAGCTGTTAGCTTAGGCATTGCCGTTGCAACTAATCCTTTAGCCTATCAAGAGATTTCAGATTTTTATAAGAAAGCTGGAAAAGGCTCTGAATTGTGGATTATGTTAGTGGTCAATACAACATTGCTTGCAGACATCAGCAATAAAAACAACAATATAGCTCGTAAATTATTAGATGCAGCAGACGGCAGAATCAGACGTTTGGGTATCAATAGAAAACCACCTGTTGGTTATTCTATGGTAAATACAGAGTGTGTGGACACAGATGTTTTGACTGCAAAAATTAATCTCCAAGAATTGTTGGTAGAGTATCAGGCAGCACAAAAGCCATTCCGTGCCATGTTGCCACATTTGGGTTTTGACAAAACCCAAACCAGTAATTTACACAACTTCCGTCAAGATACTCACAATGGCGTGAATTTAATTTCATGGTCTGCTTATACGAATGGACAACCATCTGTTGGTTTTTCATTAGGCTGGTGGGTATCACTACCTGTTCACAGAAACTTAGGTCGGGTAAAGAATGGCGATGTCGGGTTGTTGAACGTTTATTTTCCAGACGGAACACCAATCAAAGAATTAGAAACTAAATGGGATGGCTTCCACGATAAGGGTATGACATTCTTAATCAGACACTATACAAGAAGTGGCTGGTATTTTGTTAATGACTACACTTGCAGTCCGGCTACAGATGATTACAATCAGTTATCACGTGGCACAACGATTGACTTGGCAAGAGTGGTATTGTACAATGTACTGATAGGAGAACTGTTAGATGATGTGGAAGTGGACGAAGATGGGAATCTCCCTGAATCGGTGGTGCTTGGTATTCAATCAGAATGTGAAAATGCTATCGTACAGAATATGCGTGAGAATATTAGTGGAAAGCCTACTATTATTATTCCTTCAGGACAAAACTTTTTAGCAACCAACAAAATAAATATGCAAATCAAAATCAGACCAAGAGGTCAATTTAAAGATATAGAAGCTGATTTGTCATTTGATAACCCAATGAATCACAATTAAAAATTAAAGATATGTTAGAGACACCATTCGACACGTCAGAATATGCTTGGAAAGACTTAGAAGTAGCCATTATGGGCAGACCATTGGTTCGTATTTTGAATGTGAAATACGAAGCTTCACAAGCATTGGAAGAAATCTACGGCAGAGGGCAAAATCCTTTAGGCATACAAGAGGGTAATTACCAATTCAAAGGAGAAATCGTAATTGGACAAAGTGAGCTAATTGCACTGCAAAGAAAAGCCAAAGAATTAGGGTTTAAAAACATCCTAAAACTCCGTTTCGATATTAATATCGTCTATAACTTAGATGGCATTGTTACAAGAAACGTATGCAAAGGAGCAAGGATTGAAAAATTTGAAGAGGCAATGAAACAGGGAGATACTGCTATGGAAATTACACTACCTTTTAAATTTACTGATATTCAGTACGGACTATAATTTTTTTTAACTAAAATACTAAAAACATGGCTTTAAAGAAAATACAAAATATGGCAATTGCAGCAGATGCGGTAACGCCTGAAATGATTGAAAGCTGGAAACAGCAATATGGTGGAGTGTTCAGATACACCACAGAGGACGGCAAAATTGCCTATTTCAAAACACCTGATAGAAAAATATTAGGAATGAGTACCTCTGCGCCAGATGTGGTAGCAGGAAATGAAATTGTAGCAAGAAACTGTTTTTTAGCAGGCGATGAATGTGTGATTAATGAGGACCAGTATTTCTTTGGTTTGCAAAATCAGTTGAGTACGTTTCTAAAGCAGACAACGGGAAAGTCGGAAGAGCTTTAAGGGAGGCGAAAAAGATTGCCAAAACCAATAACTTATTACTCAATGATTATATGATTAGATATTACCTACACATAGAACCAAACAATTTGAGCGACAAAGAATGGGCAGAAGCAATTGCTTACTTAGAGCGAATACGCAAAATGGAAAATGGTAGTTAAGGTTACCAGTAACGCTGAGACGGATTGGAGCAATCTTCTTTTCCTTTAAAAAGATAAACGATTAAGAAAACACAGTAACCAATCATTCCTGAAACAAAATAGATTCCTATTGCCCAAAGGATAATTTTTAAAATTAATTCAAATAGAAATTCCATAATCCAAAGTTACGACTAATAAATCAAAATGGCAAATGAAGTTTCATATAATATACAGGTTAATTCCGGGAATAGTACAGGGAATATAAATGGTATTACGAATGGCTTTGGTGAATTAGTTAATAAGGGAAATGCTGTTTCTTCCTGCTTTAAGCGAATTGGAGAAACGGCATTTGCGTTTGAAAATATTTCAAATGTCTTAGGGAAGTTTTCAAACGCTCTAAATTCTATTGTGGAGCCGGGCATCCGCTTAGATGATAACTTGAGGGATTTACAAGCCATAACAGGAGTAAATGATAATCAACTGAAACTCATTAGCGATTCTGCAAGAAAAACTGCTAAGGCTTTTGGTATTGATGCATCTGATGGTGTAGAATCTTACAAAACAGTATTATCTAAATTAGGTCCGGAATTAGCAAAAACGCCCGACCAATTATCTTTAATGGGTACGCATATAGCTGTACTATCTAAACAGATGGGCAATGATACCGTTGGTGCAGCTAATTTATTGACAACTGCCATGAATCAATATGGGGTTTCAATGGACAATCCAATAGAAGCATCACGAACTATGGGCGTGATGATGAATATTATGAGTGCAGCAGCACAGGAAGGCTCTGCCGAAATGCCACAAATTCAAGCTGCATTAGAACAAGCAGGAATGATGGCAAAAACAGCTAATGTTTCATTTGCTGAAACCAATGCAGCTATTCAGATTTTAGATGCAGCAGGAAAAAAAGGTGCAGAAGGTGGCGTGGCGATAAGAAATGTCTTAGCAGAGATGTCTTTGGGTGCTGCACAGCCTAAAGAAGTAGCAGAAGGAATGGCTAAATTGGGTATTAATTTAGATACTTTAACGGACAAAAGTTTATCATTTTCCGATAGGCTGAGATTGCTAAAGCCTGCAATGCAAGACCAAAAACTACTTACCCAAATGGTGGGCGTGCAGAATGTATCAGCAACCATGGCTTTAATTGAGAATGTAGATGAGATGGATAGGTTGCGTGACAAAACCATCGGCACAAATTCTGCTTATGAAATGGCAGATACTAAGATGCTTTCCTTTAGAGAGGGATTAAACCGAACCAAAGCAAAAATTCAAGATTTGGGCATTTCCATATTTAATGCAACAAAACCAGTACTTCCATTTATCAGCGGTGCTGCACAAATGGGGAAAACACTTACAGACATTACCGGGGCATTTAAAATAATTGGTATTTTTGGCGATAAATACGGAGATTCTTTAAGAAAAGGAGCAACCGCTACGTGGGGATTTGTAAAGGCACAAGCTGCCAATTTATGGGGTTTAATTAAAACAGGTGTGCAATACGCTATAACCGGTGCTTTAATACTTGGTGGTTTTGTCGTTTCATTAGTTTCTGCTACGCTGGCGCAAGTCGGTTTAAATGTTGCTATGAATGCCAATCCAATTGGATTAATTGTAATTGGCGTTGCAGCTGCTATCGGAGCAATTGTACTATTGGTTAAGCATTGGGATTTTATCAAACAAAAAATAATGGATTTTGGACGCTGGATAATAGGTTTGGCCGACAATATATTTCCGGGCTTCAAAGACAAGATGAAAGCTGTTTTTGATTGGGTTGGCAAAAAATTTGAAACCTTAGTCGGTTGGGTAAAAAATGCCATTGGTTGGATAAAAAGCCTATTTGGTGGTGGAGATAAAAGCGGCATAGAAGTAAAAGGGGTTGTTTCTCCTATTGCAGGAATTGAAACGGATAATGCCATAGACAAAAACAATAAGATAACAGGTGGCGGTGCAAAGAGTGATTTAGACAAAGAAACTAAGAGTTCTTCAGCTTCTATTGCATCGGGTGGAAATAGACCTACTAATATCAATATTCAGATAGGTAAGTTTCAAGATAAAATTGAGATACATACAAGCAACTTTAAAGAGGGTGCAGATGATGCCGTCAGATTATTGGAAGAAAGATTGCTTGGAATTTTAAATAGTGCAAATGCTTTAGCCGTCAGATAATATGAGCGAATTTACAACATATCACGATTTGAATACAGCACAAAATTTGTCTGTTAAAGGATTAGAGTTTCCTGCTGGATGGAAAAAGCATAAAAGCAATCCAGTTGCGGAAGCATTTAAGGAGTATTTAGAGCAAACCCATAATCCTGTAGCCGATGATTTTGATTCTAATCTGCAGAAAAATACAAAAGAAAAGTCTGCTTATGGCACTGATTATTGGCGTGATAATCTTTTAGGTATTGAAGTATATATGCCTATAAAGCTTGGAGGCATAGATTTGCCCAACCCATCTATCAGTATTGCAGGGCGTATGAATATCGTTGAAACAGTAATTGTTGGGCAAGAGGGAACGGTAAAAGAAGAAATCAATACCAATGATTATGACATTAATGTACGTTGTTATGTATTTGATGATAGTGGCACATATCCTGAAGATTTAGTTCGTGAGTTAGCGGATTTGTGGAAACAGCGAAAGCTTTTAACTATTGAATGTGTTTTAACAGACTTCTTCTTGCAAGCAAAAGATAACTGCATTATAACAGGAATCAGTTTGCCCGAACAGCAAGGGAATGAAGACATGCAAATTATAGAATTGTCGCTAAGGAGCGACCGTGAATATGAATTAATATTAGACTGATGAGTTTAGTTTTAAAAAGCAAAGTAAAAATAGGCAAGGCAACATTTATTGGTGTCAATGATATAACTATTGAGAAAAGCATACATTCTATCAGTCAAAAATGCGTGATAAAATTGCCTTTAAGTGCTGTTTTAAAAAATACAGAAGGCATATCCGTTCCTGTTAAGATAGCAGATTATATATCCAAAGGCGATGAAGTAACTGTTACGCTTTGGTATGATGGCTATAAGGAGCAAAAAGAGTTCTTTGGTTTTGTAAAAACGATTGACTTAAAGCAACCATTGGAGATTGAATGTGAGAATGCAATTTGGTTGCTTCGTGGTAAAACATTCAAGCAGTCATTTAAAACGGTTAAACTGAAAGATTTATTACAGTTTATCACGGCAGGAACAGGTATTGAATTGCATAAAAACATCACTTCGGGAAATTATCAATTAGAAATAAAAAACTTTCAGATTGCTGATAAAGATGCAGTTTGGGTTTTGGAAGAGTTGAGAGATAAGTATATGCAGACCATTTATTTCACTAACGATAAAGAATTATATGTTGGACTGGCTTATACAGAAAAAGCAGGAATGGTAAAGTATGATATGGCGAAAAATATCATCAATCCAAGTTCTTTAAAGTTTCAAGATGCTGAAGATGTAAAAATTCAAATGCGTGTAGTGTATTGGGATAAAAAAGGCAAAAAGCATGAAGTTAGTTATGGAGAAGAAAAGCGAGGCAAAGAACTAAGTGGCGAAGCAGAAGTAAGAACCATTCATTTGTATGATGTGCAAGATGAATCGCAACTAAAAAAGTTGGCAGAGGCGGAACTGGCAAAGTATAAGTATAGTGGATATAAAGGAGATTTTGATACGTTTTTAATTCCTTTTTGCGAACCAATGATGACTGCAAAGATTGAAAATAAGCAATATCCTGAACGGTCCGGAACTTATTACATAAGTGGCGTTAAAATTACTTACGGCACTGGTGGAGCAAGAAGAAAACCAACTATTGATATTAAATTAAACTAATATGTCTAAAACGGCAAATGAAATAAAAGAGAAAATTAGAGCAATGACAGCTAATGTTGTTCAGTGCATGATTGGAACTGTAATTTCAATTGATGAGGATAATGCAGTTTGCGATGTCGAAGTAGATGGTAATACTTATTATGATGTACACCTTAAAAGTGTGATGGATGAGAATGTTAAAGGTATTAAAATACTACCTGCAAAAGATAGCATTGTATTGGTGGAGCGAATTGGTAATAGCAATGAATTATTTGTGGCGATGTACAGTGAGGTGGATGCTATTCTTTGGGAAATAGGAGATTTGAAATTACACTTTGACAAGGACGGATTTATTTTTAACGGAGGCGATAATAAGGGAATGGTTAAACTGCCTGAGTTGGTACAAAAATTAAATAATATGGAGAACAAAGTAAATGAGCTGATAGGAATATGCAAATCCATGACGGTTGCACTTGCACCAAGTGGAACATATCCATTGGGAACAACTTTTTTTGCTTCGGTTCAAAACTTAACGACCACACAGGAAAATGATTTAGAAAACGAAAAAATACAACATTAATGCCACAAGATATTCTATTAGATAATGCGTTGGATTTGCGAATAGAAAACGGAGATTTTGTTATTGGCGAATCTACGATGCAACATCAGCAATTATTGATAGCATCGCACAAGAGCGATTTTAGAGGATTTCCATTGGTAGGAGTTGGCATTAATGATTATCTGTTAGAAGAAACAGAGCAGGATTTAATGAGAGAAATAAGAAGTCAGTTTGAAACTGACGGTATGAAAGTAAAAAGATTAGCATTTGAGGCAAATAAATTAACAGTTAATGCAAACTATAATTATTAAAGACAATCAAAGCCTGTTGGATATTGCTATGCAGGAAACTGGCACGGCTGCCAATCTTCTTGCCATTGCTAAAGCAAATGATTTGTCATTGACGGATGATATGGAGGCAGGCGATAAGTTGTTTCTGCCTGATGGCTTGCAGATAGAAAGTAAAACGATTAGAAAATATAAAACAGATAACATCATACCTGCCACGGCTCAACTGTCACCAGACATTGAAGCATTGGTAGCGGAAGGCGATATAGATGACGGTGCGCTGTGGTATTTGATGACGGAAAGCGGATATGATGCAGCTGCATTGGTGACACAAAATGACGATGATTATCTATTAATAAAATAAACGAATATGGCAAACAAACGAATAGACCAACTGGGCGTTGCAAGTAATGCAGAGGTGCAATTAGCGACAAAAATACCGATTGATGTAAACGGCAATATGAAATCGGCAAAAGTGCAGCAAATTGGCGATAAAATACTGGCAAATATTAAAACCGTGAATGGACAAAGCCTTATTGGCGATGGCAATATTACAGTAACAGGAAGTGCCATGGTTAACGCCGGGAATATAACAGTGGTCGATTTTACAACCTCAAAATATTACGGAAATATAAGCAGTGCGGTTTCAGGTAATATTACTTATAATCTTACTAATGCGGTATCGGGCGCAAAAGCCATCATATTTCACCAAGACAGCACCGAACCCATTTTACCCATAAAAACTTTTAAAAAGAACAGTACAGATTACGTAATAAGCAGTATCAATGTAATAACGCTAACATTCATTAACAATGATTGCATTTTATGCGAAATGCATAATCTTATGAGTGCTTCGATAGAGCCAGAACTAATGGTATGGCTGAACAAAGGGGGCGTTGCCAGCGGTTTCGTTTTAAAAGCTATGAATGATTTCTTGATGGAGATTAAACCTATGAGAAGCCGTATTCTGCGGATGAATGTAATGTTCGGAGAAACATTTGCCAGCATGTTCATTCCCTTAATTATCAATACAGATGGCAGTAATGTTCCTCTTGCAGGAAGCCTTAGCTATGATACCAATGTTGGGTACATCAGTTCCGATTGGATAATGTCAGGTGCCACTGCGGGACTAACTGTTGCAAGTACAACCAAGAGCATCAGCAGTAATTTTTCGCCCTTAAATGTTGCGGAATTTGGATTAGATGATGCCAGCTTCGGTATGTTTTATAATGCTTCTGGGCTTGCCGGTGGCCCACATAACTCAAGAGCTGTTATTGGAGGGAATATTGATTTGTATATGTACTCCTCCAACTACCCTGCTTATACTGGAATACAGTTAAATGGAAGCAAAATAACCACCTCGCAATTATCAAGTGGTTTTCCGTTGATAGTTAATCGGAGTTCTAATAGTAGTGTTGACCTGTACATTAGTGGCGTAAAGACCACCTACAGCAATGCATCCACCGCAAAAACTGCCGATGTGCCGAGTTTCGGGCTGCCGTATATTCAAGGTAATGCAACGGTTCAATTGATAGGTGGATATTTTATAGGCAAATCACTAACCGATATTCAAGCCGCATTACTGCGCAGCGCATGGGTAACATTACACACTAAATTAAACCACAAAGTTTCATAATGAAGTATTTCAAATTAACACAAGAACAAAAGCAAAAAATTGAGGATTTAAACAAATCTTCTAAAAGCCATATCATTCCGCAGGAGTATAAAGACTATTGGTTAGTGGATTGCGCCTATGCAGATGAGCCAATGTATAGTGATTTTGCTCCTATATTGAACAATTGCGAGGTGATCGAAATAATACCAAACGAAGCCAAATCAATAGACAGCCCTGTAATCGAAGATTTGCAAAAACAGTTATCGACTATTAAATCATCCACAAACCAGCTTACCAATACCAATGAGGATTTGAAAAAAGAAATGGAAGAAATCCGACAAATTGTAGATAAAAAAAACGAATTACAAGCAGAAATAAATAAAGCAATGGAGGAAAATTCATTAATAGAAAAATCAAACCAAGAATTGGAAAAGGAAATAGACATACTTAAAAATAAAATGAATAAAGAGGACAGAAAATGAGCATTTCAAAAGGTAAAATAATCTCTTGGGTTGTGTTTTTTATTGTAATTGCAATAATTGCAACTACCTCTATCATAATTTATAATGTAAAATAAAATGGCACGAAGTTTAAACGACATACAGCAAGACATATTGGAGCGCAAGGACGCAACGCCGGAACTGTCAGCACTCGAAGTACTGACACCGTCAGAACAGGCATCGCTCGAAGAACTTAACAGTAGTAGTAAGGTAGCAGTCTGGCGGTTAATCGTCTATATCGTTGCGTATGCCATTTTTACATTTGAATTACTGATGGATGTTTTTCGGAATGAAATAACCACATTGGTGAAAGCCAACAGACCACACACGGAGGACTGGTATAAAACTAAAGCACTGGCATTTCAACTCGGCGACACACTTGTAGAAAGTGACGAATATGATGTAATAGACACAAGCAAGCAAATCATTAAACAGGTAGCAGTTTTAGAGGGCGACCGAAAAATAATTATCAAAGTAGCCACCTCCAGTGGAACGGAACTGATAGCCGTGCCGAATAATACAGGTCAGTTGGATAGTTTTGTGGCATATATTGACAAAGTGAAAGATGCAGGCACGGAACTTGAAATCATTAGCGAAAATGCCGATAAACTGCGAGTGGCAATGGATTTCTACTACGATGCGCTCGTTGTGGACAGCAACGGTTTGGAAATAAACACAGGCGCAAACGTTGTAGAAACAGCGATTAAAAACTACTTAAAATCGCTCAGCTTTAATGGTGAATTTGAAATAAATAAAATGGTAGATTATCTGCAAATGGCAGTTGGTTATAAGTCATTGCGGTTATCTCTTGTCGGCGGTAAGTCATCGGATGCACCGTCTTATACAGAAATCACAAGGAATTATTTACCGCTTTCCGGCTACATGAAATTAGAAGATTTGGACGTAACTTATTATGCAAGTATTTAGTATAAATTGGTTAAAATTAGTGGCATGGCTCACGCCGAGTGACTTACGGAAAGTCAAGTTTCTTCGCTTTGCCTTTGCCTTGATAGAGCCGTTGCGGGTTGCTTACAGTTATTTTAAAATATACAGAACGGAACAGTTATATGATGCACGTATCAATGGACAAACCATTAAACTGGAACGTGCCTGCAATGATGTTTTCGATCCGGTTCTGCGCCGTATCTATATTACCAACGGAGCGGTGCTTGAACCGCCAACGTTTTATTATAAATACCGTAACAGACCTGTTGTATTCAATCCGGACGGCACGGCAGGGAATCCTAAGTTTTATTTTTCAAACAATAATAATGATGCGCTTACTTTTAATTTTTTTGTTCATGTTCCGGCGGAAGTGTATGCAGAAAAGCCACGAGTAAAAGCATTGGTAACAAAATATAAAATATTTGGTCGAACATTCGACGTAATCTTAATTCCATAGTATGAAAGAATTTGCAGCAATAACAACAGATCCCTATGAAGCAGGCATAGAAGTATTCCAATTTTTGCGAGATATAGATACCGACACGCGCGAACTGCTGTCGGCATTGGTAGGCTCGTCGACCGCTTTTGTTAAAGGTGGCGTGATAACCGTAGATGCCGGAGATACAACGGTAACAAACGGCATTATATTCAAAGATGGCTCATTTTACCATTTCTCCGGTGGCACGGTGGCAGCTACACTGCCGGATGCCATAAATATAAAATTTGAAACCGCCCATGCAACTGGTTATCCGAATCCTACTATCGGTATATCGCCTTTTGATTTATTCAAGGACAAAAGAGCCACAATTGACAATGCCGGAGCGGTAGTATTAAGTAGTATTAGTCATATCGGTGACCTGCAATATTTGAAAAGTAAGGCGGATTTGGTGGATGGAAAAGCAGGAAAGAATGCGTATGTGCAAACAACCAATTTTACACTTGGTAGTGACTTTTCATTATATTATCCTGGTGTATATAGTAATGAAACTGTCCGTGAGTATGAAGACGGAACAGTGCAAGTGTCATTGTTATTATTGATAAACAATAACAATATTCCGGTAGATACTCCTATTATTAGTATGCTGCCGCATGAAAATGCCCATTACTATCCACAAAAGAGACCAATAGAGGTATTTATAACAAGTGCCGGAGCTGGAACAGGCGGTGCTGTTACATCCGCTCAATGCAGATTGGAAAAATTATCAATTGGAGGTACGGATAATATTTTTTTAGTTGCACAGTCCGGTTTTATGTCAAAAAAAGACCAAGTGGTTTTTGTTGATTTTGAATATAAAAAATAGAAAAAATTTAATTTATGAAAAGTACCCCCCCCTGAAAATTAAAACTCCTATTATCTACTTACCCTACTGATATTTTGGAAGAATATACCAAAAAGAACGGCTGGTACACCATTAAATTAGATAAGCCACTTTGTGTGGCTAAAGTAAAGAATGCCAACCGCAAAAGGAAAATAGAGGTACTGACTACTAATTATCTGATATAACTAAATGTTTAACACTACTTGAATAGTATTTAAGTGGTACTTTTTTTCTGTTAAAAAGGAATTTAAACACTTTTAACGCAGATTAAAAATTGTACATTTCGTTTTTAAAAATTGTACATTTCGTTTTTGCGATTATAATTTTTAGATTTTTATCTTGATTAATCTTACCAATTTGTTCTTTTTGGTATATTCTTCCAAAATATCAGTAGGGTAAGTAGATA
>ERZ724520.348-NODE-348-length-25034-cov-7.271868_pt1 | contig 25034 bp, 24 predicted proteins | sample MGYA00376053_ERZ724520 | MGnify/ENA primary metagenome ERZ724520 (study PRJEB28724, sample SAMN07190886) | activated sludge metagenome | isolation source: activated sludge of sewage treatment plant in Hong Hong | place: USA: Christiansburg, Virginia | collected...
ACCACTTCCATCTCGTACTCTTTCCATCCGAGCAGCGACTCTTCGATCAGCAGCTCGTTGGTCGGCGAGGCTTCCAGGCCACGCTTGCAGATGACTTCAAATTCTTCGGGGTTGTAGGCAATGCCGCCGCCGGTGCCGCCCAGCGTGAAGCTGGGGCGGATGACGGTGGGAAAGCCCAATGTCTTTTGCACATCCCAGGCCTCGGCCATGCTGTGCGCAATGCCGGAGCGGGCCGAGCCCAGACCGATCTTGGTCATGGCGTCCTTGAATTTCAGGCGGTCTTCGGCCTTGTCGATGGCCTCGGGGGTGGCGCCAATCAGCTCCACCGGTTTGCCGGTGGCCGCGCCCGTGTACTTGGCTAGCACGCCGTTGTGCCACAGGTCCAGCGCGCAGTTCAGCGCGGTCTGGCCGCCCATGGTGGGCAAAATCGCATCGGGACGCTCCTTGGCGATGATCTTTTCGACCGTCTGCCAGGTGATCGGCTCGATATAGGTCACATCCGCCGTGGCCGGGTCGGTCATGATCGTCGCCGGGTTGCTGTTGATCAGGATGACTTTGTAGCCCTCTTCGCGCAGCGCCTTGCAGGCCTGCACGCCGGAGTAGTCGAACTCGCAGGCCTGGCCGATGATGATGGGGCCGGCGCCGATGATGAGGATGCTTTGGATGTCGGTACGTTTTGGCATTTCTTCTTCTCTGCTCTTTACTATTCAATCAATTCAGGCTTGCGGTGGCGAGCTTGGCGCCAAACCACAAAAACAGGCCGCCCACGGAACTGGACAACGCGCTGGACAAGCGTTTGCGGGCACGGAACAACTGGGCCAAGCGTGCACCGGCAAAAATCAGTGCAGACAAATACAGGGCACTGAAGACCATGACGATGGTGCTCAGTATCAAAAACGGCACGGCCGGCGTCTCGTAGGTCGGGTCAATGAACTGCACAAAAAACGACAGCAAAAACAAGATCGCTTTGGGATTCAGCAGGCTGATGACCAGTGCCCGTTTAAACGGGTGCGCCAGATTGGCCGGGGCTTCTGCGGTCGCCTGTGCCTCGGGAACCTGCGCGCTGCGCCATTTCTGGATGGCAGCCCACAACAGGTTGAGGCCCAACCATGCCAGGTACGCAGCGCCAGCGTATTTGACAACCATGAACAAGGCCGGGTTGCCGCGCAACAGGCTGGCTGCCCCCAGCGCAGTCAACATCAGCAAAATGGTGTCGCCCACAAAAACGCCCATGGCGCCCTGGTAACCGGCCTTTACCCCGCGCGCCGTTGCCACCGACAACACGAACAGCGAATTGGGACCGGGCAGCAAAATAATGCCGATCGCCCCCACGATGTAGGTCCAGATATCGGTGACACCGTAGAAATTCATGTGCCTTAGCCCTTCGCGGTTTCCATCATGGTGATGAAGCGGTCAAATAGGTAGCCAATGTCGTGCGGACCGGGCGATGCTTCAGGATGCCCCTGGAAGCAGAACGCCGGTTTGTCGGTGCGCTCCAGGCCCTGCAGCGTGTTGTCAAACAGGCTGATGTGGGTAGCGCGCAGGTTGGCGGGGAGTGTTTTCTCGTCCACCGCAAAACCATGGTTCTGGCTGGTAATGGAGACGCGGCCGTTGTCCAGGTCCTTGACCGGATGGTTGGCACCATGGTGGCCAAACTTCATCTTGAAGGTCTTGGCACCCGATGCCAGCGCCAGAATCTGGTGCCCCAGGCAAATGCCAAAGGTCGGAATTCCGGAATCGATCAGTGTACGGGTAGCGGCAATGGCGTAGTCGCAGGGCTCTGGGTCGCCGGGGCCGTTGCTGAGGAAGATGCCATTGGGCTTGTGCTTGAGCACATCGGCCGCAGACGTTTGCGCGGGCACTACGGTGACCTTGCAGCCACGCTCAGCCAACATGCGCAGGATGTTTTTCTTGACACCAAAGTCATACGCCACCACGTGGAAGCGCGGCGCGGTTTGCTGGCCGTAGCCCGTGCCCAGGGTCCACTCGGCTTCGGTCCATTGTGTCGTCTCCGTAGCAGAAACGACCTTGGCCAGGTCCAGACCCGACATGGCCGGTGCAGCCTTGGCCGCAGCAATCGCCTTGTCCACCAGCGCGGTCGTCACGACCTCACCGGCGGCCAGCGCCAGAATGCAGCCGTTTTGCGCGCCCTGGGTGCGCAATTGGCGGGTCAGCTGGCGGGTGTCGATGTTGGCAATGGCAACTGTCCCGGCTTGCACCAGGTATTCACTCAAACTGGCCGTGCTGCGGAAGTTGGAGGCCACCATAGGCAGATCACGGATGATCAAACCTGCGGCATGGACCTTGTCAGACTCGATGTCTTCAGGGTTGGTGCCGTAGTTGCCGATGTGGGGGTATGTGAGGGTAACGATCTGCTGGCAATAGCTGGGATCGGTCAAGATCTCCTGGTAGCCGGTCATGGACGTGTTGAACACGACCTCACCGACGGTGGAGCCACTGGCTCCAATGGAATTGCCAATATAGACCGTGCCGTCTGCGAGCGCCAGGATGGCGGGGGGGGTGGTTCCCTTGAGAGACAAAAGCACTGGGTTCTCCGAGTGTGTTACGGGTACGCCCAAGCGAGCTCAAGAACAATTCTTGGCGGCTGATGTAGGTTGGGAAAGGTGCTTGAAATGCGCTTGGGACGGCAGTTTTCTGGAAAGCCTCCTATTATATCGGGTTAGTACCACCCCAATCCGGCTCCATGCCCATTCAAACAGACATCAAACTGTTGGCATGTAAACAAATAGCTGCTGCTGCTGCCACATTGAGCGACTCTTCCCCGCCGGGTTGTCCAATGCGCACGTGCACCTTGGCACGCTCCATCAGTTCGGGGCAGACGCCCTGCCCTTCGTGGCCAAAAGCCCAGGCGCAGGGCTGGGGCAGTTGTAGCGTCTGGATCAGGTCGCCATGGTGCGAGCTAGTCACCACGACCGGCACCTGCAGCGCCTGCAAGGCGGCCAGATCCAGGCCCTCCAGCAGATGCAGACCAAAATGCGCGCCCATGCCAGCGCGCAAAACCTTGGGCGACCACATCGCGGCCGTGCCCTTGAGTGCCACCACCTGTTTGAACCCAAAGGCCCCAGCACTGCGCAGGATGGAACCTACATTGCCAGCGTCTTGAACACGGTCGAGAATGACCGTGGCCGCTCCGGTCTGCAGCGCAACATCCACCGGAAGGTCAAGCACAAAGCCCACCCCAGCAGGGGATTCGAGCCCACTCAGCTCAGCAAACAGCTTCTTGGGAATCACTATGCTTTTGATAGCTGCTTGCGCATATTCCACGGGGGCTAGAGGCCTGGACTTGGGGTTTTGCCAATATTCCTCAGAAAAGACGACGGCGGCAGGTGATACGCCGCGCTGGAGGGCCGCGCCGCACAGGTGGTCGCCTTCGACCCAAAAACGCCCGGCCTTGCGGTAGGCAGTGTTTTCGTGGGCGACCTTGCGCAGTTCCTTGAGCAGCGGGTTGTCGCGTGATGTGACGAAGAGCGGATGGCCCACGCTCACCTCCGTGCTGCGCACTGGGTACGAGCTTGCTTGCTGCGGCCCTGCGCTGCGCTCATGCCAGCACCTTGGCCACCGGGCTGAAGGTTTTGCGATGCTGTGGACAGGCTCCGTGCGTTTGCAGTGCCAACAGGTGCTCGGCCGTGCCGTAACCCTTGTGGCTGGCAAAGCCGTATTGCGGGTACTGGGCATCCAGCTCGGCGCACCAGCGATCGCGCGTGACCTTGGCCAGGATAGAGGCGGCAGAGATGGCAGCTACTTTGCTGTCGCCCTTGACGATGGCCTCGGCCCGCATGGCCAGCACCGGCAGGCGGTTGCCGTCCACCAACACCAGGCTGGGTTTGAGGCGCAAGCCCTCCACCGCGCGGCGCATGGCCAGCATCGTGGCTTGCAGGATGTTGAACTGATCAATCTCGTCCACGCTGGCCTCGGCAACGGAGCAGCACAGGGCCTTGGCGCGGATTTCGTCGTACAACTTCTCGCGTTTACGCGCGGTCAGCACCTTGGAATCGGCCAGTCCACGGATGGGGTTCAGGTCGTCCAGAATCACGGCAGCCACCACCACGGGGCCGGCGAGCGGACCGCGCCCGGCTTCGTCCACGCCGGCGATCAGGCCAGGTGTGTCCCACGACAGCGCGACCTGTTCAGCGTGCAAGAATTTTTTCGATCGCATCGGTGGCCAATGTGGAAGTGTCACGCCGCAGGCTGCGGTGCAGCGTGACGAATTGTTGTTGCAGGGCCGTCATTTTCGCAGGTTGACGGTCAAGGTCGTCTAACCACTGCAGCACGGCGTTGGCAAGCGCTTGCGGCGTGGCCCGGTCCTGAATCAACTCGGGCACGATGAAGTCCCGGCAGAGGATATTGGGCAAACCCACCCAGGGTTGCAATTGCTTGCGCCGCATGATTTGCCACGACAGCCAGCCCATGCGGTAGGCAATCACCATCGGCTGCTTGAAAAGTGCCGCTTCCAGCGTGGCGGTGCCACTGGCGATCAGCGTTACGTCGCAGGCCGCCAGCACGGTGTGCGACTGGCCGTTGACGATCTGCACCTTATCAAGTACGCCCGCCTGGGCGGCGGCACGCTCGATAGCGCTACGCAGTGCAGGCACCGCAGGCACTATCAATTTAATAGCTGGTTGCGCTTGTTTTACGAGGGCTGCAGCCTGAAAGAACCCTAAAGCAAGATGCTGAATCTCAGAGGAGCGGCTACCGGGCAGCAGCGCCAGCACCCGGTCGCTGGCGTCCAGACCCAGCGCCGCACGGGCTGCCGTCTTATCAGGCTCCAACGGGATCACATTGGCCAGCGGGTGGCCCACATACGTCGCGGCAATGCTGTGGCTGGCCAGCAGCTCGGGTTCGAACGGGAAAATGCACAACACATGGTCTACGCTGGCGCGAATCTTTTCGACCCGCTCAGGCCGCCAGGCCCAGATGGACGGGCAGACAAAGTGCACGGTCTTGATGCCCTGCGCACGCAGATTGTGTTCCAGGTCGAGATTGAAGTCCGGCGCATCAACACCAATGAACACATCCGGTCTTTGTTCCAGCAGCCGCGTCTGAAGCTGCTTGCGAATCCCGACGATCTCGCGGTAGCGGCGCAGCACCTCCCAGCCAAAGCCGTGTACCGAGAGCTTGTGGTGTGGCCACCAGGCGTCAAAGCCATGGCGCGCCATCTGCGGGCCACCAATGCCCATGGACGCCAACTGCGGCCAACGTTCACGCAAACCACCCAGCATTAGACCGGCCAGCAGGTCACCCGACGCCTCACCGGCGACCATGGCCACCACGGGTTGGGGGGACGGCGCCACGGCCACAGGTGACGCCACGTGTATGACGCAGCGTTAGCGGACGATGCCGCGTTGGGGCGAGGACTCGTCCAGAAAGGACAACATCATGGCCACGTCGATGGCGGTTTCCGGCTCGTCTTCTTCCAGGTCAGCGATCCGAGTCTTGGCCTGCTCCAAGGTGAGGTCGTCCCGGTACAGCGCCTTGTGCATGGCCTTGATGCCGGCGATGCGCTCTGGCGACCAGCCCCGACGACGTAAACCCTCAAAATTCATGGAGCGTGCCGATGCCGGTTGGCCCTGGCACATCACAAACGGTGGCAGGTCCGCAAACAACAGGGAGCACATGGCCGTCATGCTGTGCGCACCGAGCCGCACAAACTGGTGCACCACGGTAAAACCTCCCAGAATGACCCAGTCACCCACCTGTACATGGCCCGCCAATTGCGAGTTGTTGGCAAATATGGTGTGGTTGCCGACACTACAGTCATGGGCCAGGTGCACATAGGCCATGATCCAGTTGTCATCCCCAACCTGGGTGACGCCAGCATCACCTGGAGATCCGATGTTGAAGGTGCAGAACTCACGAATGGTGTTGCGGTCGCCAATGCGCAACTCACAGGGCTCACCCGCATACTTTTTGTCCTGTGGAATGGCCCCCAGCGAATTGAATTGAAAAATGCGGTTGTCGCGGCCAATACTCGTATGACCCTCAATCACACAATGTGGCCCGACTATGGTACCCGCAGCAATTCGAACATGCGGCCCGATGACGGTATAGGGGCCCACGATGACGGAGCTATCCAGCTCGGCAGCCGGATCAACAATGGCGCTGGGATGGATGTTCGTCATGGCTGTTTACCTCGTCAACTCAGGCAATGGTACGCATGGTGCACATCAGCTCGGCTTCGCATGCTACGTTGCCGTCAACCCGCGTGACACCTTTGAACTTGAAGATGCCCGCTTTGTGGCGCATCAATTCCACATCCATGATCAGCTGATCCCCTGGTTCAACCGGTCGTTTGAAGCGGGCGCCATCAATACCGGCAAAGTAGTACACGGTCTTGTCATCAGGCGTTACACCCATGGTATCGAACGACAGCAGTGCTGCTGCCTGGGCCATGGCTTCGAGCATGAGGACGCCTGGCATGACCGGGCGGTGGGGGAAATGCCCACTAAAAAACGGCTCATTGATCGAGACATTTTTGAGTGCCTGGATGGATTTTCCCTTTTCAACCGACAGGACACGGTCCACCATCAGAAAGGGGTAACGATGGGGCAGCTGTTTGAGAATTTCGTGGATATCCATCATTTTTTTGTCTCTTTTTCCAAAGTCTTGATCCGGTCACGCAGGCTGTGCAATTGCTTCAAGGTGGCCGCGTTGCGCTCCCAGACGGCGTTGTCGTCGATCGGGAATATGCCAGTGTAGTGCCCGGGCTTCAAAATGGATTTGCTGACCAGGGTTCCGGCCGAAATATTGACATGCGCGCCCAGTGTCAAATGGCCCAAAATCACGGCCCCACCGCCCACCGTGCAATGCTCACCGATGTTTGCACTGCCCGCCACACCGACGCACCCGGCCATCGCCGTATGGCGGCCGACACGGACGTTGTGGCCAATCTGGATCAGGTTATCGAGTTTGACGCCATCTTCTATGACCGTGTCCTGGAGAGCGCCCCGGTCAATACAGGTGTTGGCGCCAATTTCCACATCGTTGCCAATACACACTGCGCCAAGCTGTTCGATTTTCTCCCAGGCATCGCCATTGGGCGCAAACCCGAATCCGTCAGCCCCAATGACCACGCCAGGGTGGACGATACAACGCTCCCCTACCACGCAGTCCTCTCCCACCGTCACACGCGACTTCAGCACGGTATTTGCGCCAATGCGCGCACGCCGCTCCACCACGCACAAGGCGCCTATGGACGCGGTGGGATGCACCACGGCTTCGGCATCAATTACCGCACTGGGATGAACAAAGGCCCCCGGGAGCTGATCGCGCCCACGCTTCCACAACTGGGTTAGTCGCGCAAAGTAAAGATAGGGTTGCTCCGCCACGATGCAGGCCCCTCGCTCCAGCGCCGCGTCCTTCATCTGCGGGGCCACGATGACACAGGCCGCCCGCGAAGCTTGCAGTTGCGGCCGGTATCGGGGGTTGCTGAGAAAGCTGATCTGCTGGGGTGTTGCAGTCTCCAGAGAGGCAAGACCAGTCACCACCTGAGCCGCATCACCATACAGCTCTCCTCCGAGGGCAGCGACAACCGACGACAGATCCAGCTTCATACGGCCTCGTCGGCGCGCAAGCGTTTATTTTCCGCCGTTATTGAGAATTTTGAGGACTTTTTCGGTGATGTCATGTTTGGTGTTGACATACACCACTTCCTGCAGAACCATATCAAATTTTTCAGCATCGGCCACTTGTTTGACCGCCTTGGTAGCCCGATCCAGAACCTGTTGGAGTTCTTCGTTTCGACGTCCGTTGAGATCTTCCTGAAACTCACGTTGGCGGCGTTGCAGATCACGGGTCAACTCCGCACCCTCTTTTTGCCGACTGATGCGCTGACTTTCACTCAGTGTTGGCTGGTCACGCTCAAACTTTTCGCCAAACGCCTTGAGGGCAGCCTGTTGGTCAAGCAACTCCTTTTGTCGCTTGGAGAATTCTTGTTCCAGTTTGGCCTGCGCCGCTTTGGCCGGGGTGGACTGTGTCGTGATCGTTTGGGTGTTGATGTAGCCGACCTTGAATTCTTGCGCAACGGCTGCGTACGAACTGACTGCCAACCCTGCCGAAACGAACCAGGCTATTTTTGAAGTATTCATTAGAAAGAGCTTCCAATCTGGAATTGCAGTGTTTGGATTCTATCGTTTTCGAATTGTTTGACCGGTTTTGCAAACGCGAGGCGCAAGGGTCCGACCGGAGAAATCCAGCTGATACCCACACCGTAAGAACTCCGCATGTCGCCCAGCTGAATGGCTTCGTCCGGGCCATAAATGCCACCGGCATCCATGAAGGCATAAACACGCAAAGTGCGATCCTTGCCGCCTCCGGGAAGGGGGGACAGCAACTCTGCATTGAAGTTGATCTTCTTGGTACCACCCGTAGATGTCAAACCAAGGCTACGTTGTGCTCCGGTCGTCAAGCTGCCTTGTTCAAATCCCCTTACCGAGCCCAGTCCGCCAGAGTAGAAGTTCTTGAAAATAGGGTACGGCGAATCGCCGGTTCCAGATCCTACAGAAAGCTCCGCATTCAATGCTGCCGTGATCTTGTTGGTCACAGGAATGTACTGCTGGTAGACAGAAGTTGCCCGCACATACTTCAGCTCACCGGCCACGCTCCACTCGGCCGAAGCCTTGATGACTTTTCCCACCGTCGGCACCAAGGCGCTGTCACGGGTGTCTCTGCCCCAACCCACCGTCAAGGGGACTGCCATACTGGTGAAGCCAAATCGATTGGCGAAATCCTGGTAAACAACAGGCAACAGGCTTCCCGGAACTACCGTGGTTTGGTCGACACCCAGCCCGAAGAAAACCGTGTCGTACTCGGTAAATGGTACTCCAAATCGAACACTTCCCCCAGTGGTCTCAATCGCGTAGCTATCAATGTCCACATACGGTTTGGTATTCCGCTGGTACAGATCAATGGTCCGCGATACGCCGTCTTCCGTGAAGTACGGGTTGGTGGTGTTGAACACCAACGTGCGGTTTTGTTTGCTCGTGTTCAGCTCAATGCCCAGCGAATTGCCCGAACCAAATGCATTGTCTTGCTTGAATCCGAATGACACACCAAACCCATCAGCACTGGAAATACCAGCACCCAAACTGATGCTTCCGGTGGGCTTTTCCGATACGGTCACGGTGAGGTCCACCTGGTCAAAAGATCCCGGAACCTCCGACGTATCCAGATTCACCTCCTTGAAATAACCCAGGCGGTCAACCCGGTTGCGTGACAATTTGATTTTTTCGCCGTCGTACCAGGAGGCTTCAAGTTGCCGAAACTCACGGCGAATCACTTCGTCCCGCGTGCGATCGTTCCCAGCCACGTTGACGCGACGAACATAAACACGCCGCGATGGATCTGCCTGCAAGGTTACCTCGACGCGATTGGTGGCCCGGTCAATGTTGGTACGCGCTTCGATCCTTGAAAAGGCGTATCCAAAGTTGCCAAAGTGGTCTGTAAAGGCCTTGACGGTTACAGCGACCATGTCGGCGTTGTAGGGTTGCCCTGCCTGAATGGCGACCAAGGAACGAAACTCTTCTTCGCGGCCCAGAAAATTTCCGGCAAGGCTGACTTTGGACACGACAAACTGCTCACCTTCACTGACGTTGATCGTGATGGAAATGTCCTGTTTGTTGGGGGAAATGGCGACCTGCGTCGACTCCACCTTGAACTCAAGGTAGCCACGCGCGACGTAATACGAGCGCAAGGACTCCAGGTCGGCATTCAGCTTGGTTCGCGCATATCGATCGGACTTGGTATACCAGCTCAACCAGCCACCCGTGTCCAAATCGAACAGACCGCGCAGCGTCGACTCGGAAAAAGCCTTGTTACCCACGATGCGGATGTCGTTAATTTTTGCCGGTTCACCTTCGACGACGGCAAAGCTCAGGTTCACGCGGTTACGCTCAATCGGCGTGACGGTCGTAATCACCTCCGAGGCGTACATACTGCGATTGATATATTGCCGCTTTAGCTCCTGCTCAGCACGGTCCACCAAAGCCTTGTCAAAGGGGCGCCCGTCGGCCAAGCCAATCTGTACCAGCGCCTTCTTCAGAACGTCCTTGTCAAACTCCTTGGCACCGACGAAATCGATTTCGGAAATTGTTGGCCGCTCTTCGACGATCACGACGATAACATCCGCGTTCACTTCGATACGGACGTCTTTGAACAGCCCCAATCCGAACAAGGCTTTGATGGAAGCCGCAGCCTTGTCATCACTGTAGGTGTCACCGACCCGCACCGGCAGGGATGCAAAAATGGTCCCCGCCTCCGCCCTTTGCAGGCCTTCAACCCGAATATCCTTGACGGTAAACGGCTCTACCGCCAACGCGCCCTGCATGACCAGAAGCGACGCGGCCGCAACAGAAACGCGGCGCAGAAAATTACGATTGAATTGCATTTTTTTCAATTTAAGTAGTCCGGAGATCGGATGACAGGCTCGATTCGTCACTGCAGCAAGCGCGTTACATCATTAACAACTGCAACGGACATCATGGCGAGCAAGAGTACCAAGCCCACTTTTTGCAGCCGTTCAGTCCACGATGGCGTCACAGGCTTGCCGGAAAGCGCTTCCCAAAGATAATACATCAGGTGCCCACCATCAAGGACCGGCACTGGCAGAAGGTTCAGAACACCAAGACTGACGCTCATCAGGGCCAAAAAGACCACATATTGGGTCCAGCCGATAGCCGCCGATTTACCAGCGTAGTCCGCAATCGCGATCGGGCCGCTGAGGTTCTTGAGGGAGGCGTCGCCAGTCACAATTTGCCCCATGACCCGTAGTGTCAGAGCCGAAATTTCCCAGGTGTGGCTAATCGCCCGCGAAATCCCTTCGATGAAGCCATATTGAACCCGTGTCATGACGGGAGATGCCCCGACAACAGCCCCGACCCGACCAATGGACTGATCACCATCATGCACCAGTTTGGGGGTGACAGCGACTTCAAGACGTTGGCCATCTCGATCCACGAGCCAAGTCTGCTGCCTAGGCTCACCCAAACGACCCGACGAACGGATGAGTTCGCGCAGTTGCGGCGCATCGACAATGTCGATTGTGCCGACACGCAGCACCACATCACCCGCCTTCAGTTTCGAAGCCGCAGCGGCACCGTCTGGCGCCAGGGGCCCCAGTTGCGCACGCGAATAGGGACCGATCACGCCTATCTGCTGAAAAAGTTGCGCATCCGCGTGGCGGGCATCCAGTGTTGTCAAGGGCAACAGAACCAAGCGGGTGTTAGGATTCAGATTGGGCGCAAATTCAATTTCCACATTGCGATGCTCTATGGCGCCCCGAGCCAGCCACCAACGAAGTCCGTCAAACGAGGCGATTCCCGTAAGAGTTTCCCCCTCGAACCCGACGTTTTGAACGCGCTCTCCACCGACCAGCCCTGCCGAAGCAAGCACCGACCCTGGAGGGGGCTTCGCCAATATGGCTTGAGGTTGCTCCTGCCCGATCCAATTGACGATGCTATACAACAACACCGCAAGCAGCAGATTGGCTATCGGCCCCGCAGAGGCGATTGCAGCCCTAAGTGAAACGGGTTGGGTGTTGAACGCCATAGCGCGCTCGGAGGACGATACTGGCCCCTCCCGTTCATCCAGCATCTTGACGTAGCCGCCCAGTGGCAGCCATCCAATTACGTACTCGGTGCCAGTCTTTGGCGACGTCCAGCCGACCAGTCGCGGACCAAATCCGACTGAAAATCGCAGGACTTTGACACCACAGGCGCGAGCCATTACGTAATGCCCCCACTCATGCACCGCCACCAGCACGGCGATGGCAACAACAAATGCCGCCGCAGTCAACATGTCAGACGATTTCCACGGTCAGGCACGCCGTTGAGACACAGCGTTTTCCGCAGCCTGTCTGGATTGCCTGTCGATCTCCAAAAGATCATCCAGCGTTTCTGGAGCAACCGGTCGAATGCATTCCAAGACCTCGGTGTTGACATGGTGGATCTGGTCGAACCGAATCTTTCGTTGAAGGAACGCTTCAACCGCCACTTCATTGGTCGCATTTAATACAGCTGTTGTACCTGGTGGTGCATCCAGTGCCGCCCACGCAAGACCCAGGCCCGGGTAACGCTGTTGGTGAGCTGGCGTGTCTACAGCTTCAAAACTAAGCCCCTGCATCCTCGAGAAATCCAATGCCGAAGCGCCGGACGTAATGCGATCCGGCCAGGAAAGCCCATACGCTATAGGACCCCGCATATCTGGGGTGCCCAACTGCGCAACAACCGAGTTGTCAACATACTGGACCATGGAGTGAATCACGCTCTGGGGATGAATGACCACTTGAATCTGCTGGGAGGTGACACCAAAAAGGAATCGGGCTTCGATGACCTCCAGCGCCTTGTTCATCATGGTCGCGGAGTCAACGGATATTTTGCGCCCCATGACCCAGTTGGGATGGGCACAAGCCTCTTCAGGAGTCACTTCCCGCAATGTCAACGGATCACGATTGCGAAATGGCCCGCCCGACGCCGTGAGGATGATTTTGTCAATCCGTTCAGCCCAAAGCTGCGGATCCGATGGTAATGACTGAAACACCGCAGAATGCTCGCTGTCAATGGGCAGCAATGTGGCTCCACCCAGTTTGACCGTATCCATGAACAACTGCCCACCAACCACCAAGGCTTCCTTGTTGGCCAGTAACAGGCGCTTGCCAGCTTTGGCAGCCGCTAGGCAAGGAGCGAGTCCGGCAGCACCCACAATGGCGGCCATGACAATATCCGTCAACTCGTGCGCAGCCACCATTTCAATTGCGGTAGCTCCCCACAGCACCTCGGTGGCCAAGCCCTCCGCGATGCACGACTGGCGCAACAACTTGCCGTGGGCTTCACTCGCCATGACAGCAAACTTCGGCTTGTGTTGAGCGCATTGCGCAAGCATGACCTCAACACTGGTTGACGCTGTTAATGCAAAAACTTCATATCGATCGGGATGGCGGGCGATCACGTCTAATGTACTGACGCCGATGGAGCCGGTCGCGCCCAACACAACGACCCTGGATTTGTCCGAATTCATAAGCTGGTGAACATCATCGCAAGTGGGAGTATGGGTAGCAGTGCATCGACCCGGTCAAGTACACCGCCATGCCCCGGTAGCAGACCACTGCTGTCTTTGACACCCGCACTGCGTTTGAACAGGGACTCTACCAAGTCTCCAACAATACTCATGCTTGCCAAGAACAAGACAGCCAAAACCATGAATCCCCAATGCACTTCCGACAGCCGCGAATAGAGGCTAGGAACCGCCAAGGGCACCGTCGAATCCATTACCCGCCATACCAACGCACAGCCGACAACACCGAACATGCCGCCAAAAGCACCTTCCCACGTTTTACCAGGACTGATGCTTGGAGCCAGTTTGCGGTTAAACAATCGCCCACCGAAAGCCCGTCCGAAAAAATAGGCGAATACATCGGCAACCCACACAAGCACCAACACAGAAAACAAAAAATTTATTCCGATCGTGCGCGCTTGCGCAACCGCCATCCACGCAACAAACAATGCGCATATGCCTCCCGTCAAGCGCAGGGCCTGCGGTACGCTGGACCAAGCCTTGACCCCACCGCTGAGCAACCACGCGCTTAGCAAGACCCAGCCGCTGCCGCTGAGCAACCAAAGCTCCTTCATTGGCCTCAGAAGCAATCCGCCATACCATGCTAACAAACAGGCAACTGCGCACAATGCGGCGACTGCAATAGAGCTTGATTGTCCATATTGATTCAGACGACCCCACTCCCAAGCACCCGCCGCTATCAGAATCAGTGCAACGGCATAGAAAGCTGCTGGATCGGGATAAAAGACGGCCGGCAACAAAATGGCCAACATTAACAAGGCCGTAATGACTCTTTGCCTCAGCATTCGCTACCTTTCAAGCATGCAGGTTAGCAGGAACAACCAACTGATCTGAGGTTTTTCCAAAACGTCTCTCACGTGTGGCGTACTCCAGCAGCGCCGCATCCAATGCTTGCTCATCAAAGTCAGGCCACAGCAGTTCGCTGAAATACAGTTCCGAGTATGCCGCTTGCCACAGCAGAAAATTGCTCAATCGTTTTTCATTTCCGGTGCGGATTAGCAGATCAGGATCGGCACAATGGCCCATCGCCATCGCCGCCGAGAGGCTGTGCTCGGTAATTGGAGTACCCGCCGCTGCGAGGCGCGCTGCGGCAGAGGTGATGTCCCAGCGGCCACCATAATTAAAACAGACGTTCAATGTTAAGACCGAATTGGTAACGGTTGCAAACTCAGCCTCTTCCAAGCCCGTTCTAATCCGAACGCTCAAATTATCCCTTGCGCCGACAAAGCGAAGTCGAACGCCTTCCCGTTGCAATTTGGGAACTTCACGTGATAGCGCCAGTACAACAATATCCATCAGGCCGGAAACTTCTTCAACTGGGCGGTTCCAGTTCTCTGATGAAAAGGCAAACACTGTCAAGACCGAAATACCGCGACTGGGACAGGCGCTGACGATACGCCCGAGGGTATCAACACCCTGCTTGTGACCCGCAATACGTGGCATATAGCGTTTGGAAGCCCATCGGCCATTGCCATCCATGACAATCGCTACATGACTTGGCACGTAAATCCGTTCTTCCATAAATGCCCCATGGATCAAGTTTGAGTCCGGCGTCAAACCGCCATGATGTCATGTTCTTTAGAAGCCACCAAGCGATCAATTTCAGAAATGTGTCGGTCTGTGAGTTTCTGAATTTCCGCCTCGGATCGCTTCTGATCATCTTCGGAAGCCAATTTTTCTTTCACCAGCTTCTTGACCGCTTCATTGGCATCTCGCCGTAGGTTACGGACTGCAATCTTGGCACTTTCACCTTCACCCCGCACGACCTTGGTCAATTCACGTCGACGCTCTTCCGTCATAACGGGCATCGGTATGCGAATCAGGTCTCCCATGCTGGATGGATTGAGACCCAAGTCGCTATCACGAATGGCCTTTTCAATCTTGGCGCCCATTCCCTTTTCCCAAGGCTGCACGCTAATAGTGCGAGCGTCTAGCAAGGACAGATTGGCTACCTGACTGATTGGCAACATAGCACCGTAATAGTCCACATGAACGCTGTCCAGCAGGGCTGGGTTGGCGCGCCCGGTCCGAATCTTCGTCAAGTTGTGTTTGAACGCAGCGATGGACTGGTCCATCTTGCCATCTAGTGTTTTTTTGATTTCATCAATCGCCATTGCTCATTCTCCGAATATCAAGCCTATGATTCAGGCACAGTCTGTCGCACTTAAGCGTAAACCAACGTGCCTTCATCTTCGCCCAAAACGACCCGCTTCAATGCGCCATGCTTGAAAATAGAAAAAACCTTGATAGGCAATTTTTGATCACGGCACAGGGCAAAGGCAGCCGCATCCATGATCCCCAGGTTCTGAGACATTGCGTCCTTGAACGTGATTTTGGAATAACGGGTTGCATTCACATCCTTCTTGGGATCCGCAGTGTAAACGCCGTCAACCTTGGTCGCTTTCAGCACGATTTCGGCGCCGATTTCAGCACCGCGCAACGCCGCGGCAGTGTCAGTTGTAAAAAACGGATTGCCCGTGCCCGCCGCGAAAATCACTACCTTGCCTTCTTCGAGGTACTGCAAGGCTTTTGGACGCACATAGGGCTCAACAACCTGCTCAATGCCAATAGCTGACATCACGCGGGCAACCAGCCCAGCCTTGTTCATCGTGTCACCCAAGGCAAGTGCATTCATCACCGTCGCCAGCATACCCATGTAGTCGGCTGTCGCACGGTCCATCCCAACTGAGCCTCCGGCAACACCCCGGAAAATGTTTCCACCGCCAATCACGACCGCGACCTCCACACCCAGCCGTGTGACTTCAGCAATTTCATCCACCATCCGCACGATGGTGTCGCGATTGATGCCGAATTGGTCGTCACCCATCAAGGCTTCGCCTGACAACTTCAGCAGTATTCGCTTGTAGGCAGGCTTTTCTTGGCTCATGGGTGACTCCAGTATTCGCAAATAGACAGAATGGCGCGCAAAGGCTCTCGGTTACGCAGCTTGCTGTGCAGCCGCAACTTGTGCAGCCACTTCGGCTGCGAAGTCGTCAACCTTCTTCTCAATGCCTTCGCCGACCACGTACATGGTGAACGCCTTCACCGTGGTACCGGCAGCCTTCAACATCTGCTCCACGGTCTGCTTGTCGTTCTTGACGAAGGCCTGGTTAAACAAGGAGACTTCTTTCAGATACTTTTGCACGCCACCGTCGATGCGCTTGGCAACAATTTCGGCAGACTGTACGGGCTTGCCAGCAGCGGTCGCTACAGCGGCGTCTTCGGCCGCCTTGGCAGCTGCCACGGAACGCTCTCGCTCTACCAGTTCGGCGGGCACGTCATTGCTAGTTAAGGCGACGGGCTTCATGGCAGCTACGTGCATAGCGACATCTTTGGCTGCAGTGGCGTCGCCTTCAAACTCAACCACCACACCGATGCGGGTGCCGTGCAGATAAGAAGCCAGCGGTGCACCAGATGCGAAACGCTTGAAACGGCGGAAGGTCATATTTTCGCCAATCTTGCCAATCAGCCCCTTGCGCACATCTTCCAATGTGGGGCCGAAGCCATCTTGTTCATAGGCCAACGCGCCCAATGAGGCCACGTCTGCCGGATTGTTCTTGGCGATCAGGGCCACGGCCGCGTTGGCCAGGCCCAGGAAGCTGTCATTCTTAGTCACAAAGTCGGTTTCGCAATTAACTTCGAGCATGGCACCTACGTTGCCATCCATAAAGTTAACCACAACGCCTTCTGCAGTGATGCGCGCTGCGGCTTTGCCAGCCTTGCTACCCAATTTCACACGCAACAATTCTTCGGCTTTGACCATGTCACCTTCGGCTTCGGTCAGAGCCCTTTTGCATTCCATCATGGGAGCGTCGGTTTTTCCACGCAGTTCAGCAACCATGCTAGCGGTAATTGCAGCCATTTCGTTTCTCCGTAATCAGTTCAATAGTTTAATAAAGGGCTAAAAAAAAGGGGCAACGAAGCCCCCTTTTTCAGGCGGGACAACTTCAGGCAGAAGCGTCGCTCACCTCAACGAATTCGTCACTGCTCTCAGCGGCAACTGCCTTGACCACATCGTCCATCTGGTTGGCGCGGCCTTCCAGGATCGCGTCGGCGATGCCACGAGCGTAAAGTGTCACGGCCTTGGAAGAGTCATCATTGCCGGGAATCACATAATCGATACCTTCGGGCGAGTGGTTGGAGTCCACCACACCGATCAAAGGAATACCCAGTTTGCGCGCTTCTGCGATGGCAATCTTGTGGTAACCCACGTCGATCACAAAAATCGCATCTGGCAAAGCGGCCATATCCTGGATACCGCCAATGTCTTTTTCAAGCTTTTGCAGTTCCCGGGCAAACATCAGTTGCTCTTTCTTGCTCATACTTTCAAGGCCGGTTTCTTGCTGGGCCTTCATCTCCTTCAGACGCTTGATCGAAGTCTTCACTGTCTTAAAGTTGGTCAACATACCACCGAGCCAACGCTGATCGACAAAGGGCACGCCTGCGCGCTGGGCTTCAGCAGCAACAGTCTCGCGTGCCTGACGCTTAGTGCCCACCATCAAAATGGTGCCGCGCTTGGCCGACAACTGGCGGACAAACTTGGCCGCGTCCTGGAACATCGGGAGCGATTTTTCCAGGTTGATAATGTGAATTTTGTTGCGATGACCAAAGATGAACGGGGCCATCTTGGGGTTCCAGAAGCGGGTTTGGTGTCCAAAATGAACGCCGGCTTCCAGCATTTCGCGCATTGTTACTGACATGGTCTACTCCAAAGGTTATGTCTAAAATCCAGCCCCTTTATCAACCAATCAGACCAAGCTGAATAGCCAACACCTTGACGGGGCGAATTTGCGTTTTGAGTTGCATAAAGCGAAAACTAGCAATATGCAAAGCCAATCGAGTATAACATGTAGGACCAATCTAGGGACTGCCCTTTTTTCGTACCTAATTTCATTCTAGGCAATAGGTTGCGCTTGCCAGATGGTTTTGATCCGGTTTCCGGTAAGGGCTTTGATAAGGTTATGTCAGTTCAGTTGCGTTACAGCCATTTTCCGGTCCGCGAGGCGGAAATGAAGGCGCGCATAGAGTACGGCACTTTGGTACGTGGTGAATCGGTACAAAGTGGTTCTGCGACTGGCACGCCTTGCATGCTTAACCATCCAGTCATCGACTTTGGATACCGGATAAAGAGTCACGAGAAATCGGTTTTTTCACCGGCGACCATGAGCCCCTCCACAACATATACGAACCTGGTGACGAGAGATACGACGAATATCAGGTTTTTGTCGATGAAAAAGTGGTGGCGATACACAAAGCGGTGGAAGGCGTTGACGTTTTCATTGCGGATAGCTCTTACACCGATGCTGAGTACCCTGCATAGAGGATGGAGGCACGGTACTATTACCTCTAACATCGTGAATGCCGAATTGGTCAGAGCCAAGGTATTGTTCTGCTCGCACCATGAGCCGACCCGAAGCGACGGCGCTTTAAAACAAGCATTTCAGACTGCACTGTTAACTAATTACTTATTCACAGCGGGCATGGACATCCGTTTGGCACGCGTAGGAGAAACTTACGAGTTCTAGCTGCATTTCCAGTGAAGCGGGCACTTTTTCCGCCGCAACCCACAGACTCTTTCGCAGTGAGGCGACGCGGGCATTAGAGGTTTGGGCTTGTGCGCATTTACCGGCCCACACACTGATGCAACGTGCTGGCCTAGCGGTAGCTCGACTGGCCATGGCGACGTCTCCCCACGCCCGCAACATATGGATTGCCTGCGGTCCAGGGAACAACGGCGGTGACGGATACGAAGCAGCGCGTCACCTGAAATTGTGGGGCAAGACGACTGTTGTCACGTCAGCCAACCCAACAGTTGCGCTGCCACCCGACTCCACCGCGAGTCGACAATCAGCTTTAGAAGCGGGAATGGTATTTTCTGACCACCCTCCAGAGCAATTCGACCTATGCATTGATGCACTGTTCGGTATCGGTTGCCGAGGTCCGCTTGACGCACCTTACGCCCAGTGGATTTGTACAATGAATTCGCGGGCCGTTCCCGTTCTTTCCATTGATACCCCGTCCGGGTTGAATGCGGATTCGGGTATTGCCCAAACGATTTGCGTTCGTGCAAACATCACCTTGAGTTTGTTGACACTAAAGCCAGGGCTCTTTACAGCAGACGGACGCGCGACCTGCGGCGACATTTGGTTTGACGCACTCGACGTCGCAGAGCCAAAGGACCTGTGTGCCGAACTGAACAAATCACCGCCTCACATGATTCGCGCGCACAACACGCACAAAGGCAGCTTTGGTGACGTTTGTATTGTGGGCGGATCCAGGGGTATGGCCGGTGCGGCCATGCTGGCATCCGAGGCAGCGTTGCGTGGTGGTGCCGGACGGGTTTACCTTGCTATGCTTGATACAACTCTCCAAAAACTGCACACGCACTGTCCCGAAGTGATGTTTCGCGATGTGTCGACCATCGCCTACGAGTCCATGACCACAGTTGCAGGATGCGGAGGAGGTGACGACATCACTGCGCACTTGCCAGAAATCCTGGATCGATCTGCCCGCTTGGTGCTTGATGCAGATGCATTGAATGGCATTGCAAAAAGTAACTCACTGCAGCATCAGCTTGCAGCCCGAAAACCGAATACAACTGTGCTGACCCCCCATCCATTGGAAGCTGCTCGTTTAGTGAACGAATCAAGCGCCTACGTTCAGGCGAACAGGCTTACGGTAGCGCAAACATTGGCGGACCGCTTCGGATGTGTGGTGGTCCTCAAAGGATCTGGCACCATCATCGCAGCCCCCAGCCTAGTACCAAGAATCAACACCAGCGGCAATGCGCGATTGGCTACTGCCGGAACAGGCGATGTCTTGGCAGGACTCGTTGGAGCCCGGCTCGCAGCAGGTGCGAACGCCTTTGTTTCTGCATGTGATTCGGTGTTTTTGCATGGCTGCGTAGCGGATGCCTGGGAATCAAAAGCCAGCTTGACAGCCAATGAACTGGCAAAGCGGCTTTTCGTTTAGCCATTGAAAAATTCGGTGCCAGCACAAAAGTCTCTACCAAGTCACACTTTATGTCGCATTTTTGAAGTCTTCTTGAGTCCGGTTGACTGCTTCGCAGCAGACTTGGAAGCGCGTTCCGATTTGCTGATGGCACGTTTTCGTGACTCCCCGGCGAACGACGGGAGCCTTGTGCCGTCAGGCAAATCAAAACGTTCGTCCTTGCTTGAGCGAGATTTGGTATCGCGCCCGGGACTCCTGTCCTGCATCAATCGAGACGCTACCCCGTCACCATCCTGTACGAGACGAAAATCAATCTTCCTTCCATCCAAGTCAACACGACTGACTTGAATACGCACACGGGTTCCGATAGCGTAGCGGGTCCCGGTCCGCTCCCCTCGGAGTTCCTGACGGGCTTCGTCGAACCGGAAGTACTCTCCGCCTAGTTCGGTGATGTGCACCAATCCTTCGACATACATGGCATCGAGCGTGACAAAAACACCAAAGCTCGTGGCCGCTGTCACTACCCCCCCGTACTCTTCGCCCAAGTGTTCCTTCATGTACTTGCACTTCAACCAGGCTTCTACATCGCGGCTTGCCTCATCGGCGCGACGCTCATTGGCACTGCAATGCAAACCGGCGGCCAGCCACGCCATCCCCTCTGCGTTGGTTTTCTTGGATTGCTGCTTGGGTTCTCCTACTCTTGAAGCAATGCCTTTTTCAAGCCGCCGTGCTAATTTGGCATGGGCCTCACCGGGGGTTGGCAAGTCCGGCAACTGGTATCGAGTTCTGGCAAGAACCGACTTGATCACCCGATGAACCAACAAATCCGGGTAGCGGCGGATGGGGCTTGTGAAGTGGGTGTAGGCTCCATACGCCAATCCAAAGTGACCGCTATTGGTCGGTGTGTAAATCGCCTGCTGCATGGAACGCAACAACATCGAGTGAATCTGCTGGGCATCCGGTCGGTCTTTTGTCGCCTCAGCAATGGCTTGAAATTCACCAGGTGAAGGATCGTCACTGATACTCATGCCAATACCGGACGCCTTCAAATAGTTCTGGAGAATCTCCTTCTTTTCCGGCGTGGGCCCCTCATGAACACGGAAAAGGCCCGGATGCTTGCTTTGTGCAATGAAATCCGCACTGCAGACATTGGCAGCCAACATCGCTTCCTCGATGATCCTATGGGCCACGTTTCTAGTGCGCGGCACGATTCTCTCGATACGCCCGCTTTCGTCGCAAACGATCTGGGTTTCAGTCGTTTCGAAGTCCACGGCTCCACGCTTCTGACGGGCCTTGATCAACGATTGGTAAACGCCATGGAGGTTCAGTAGATCACCCACCCGGTCTTTACGCTTTATCGCCTCCGGCCCGCGGGTATTGCTCAAGATCGCTGCCACTTCGGTGTACGTGAACCGCGCGTGACTCCACATCACAGCGGGAAAAAACTGATAGGCTTCAACATCGCCGTCCGTCGAGATGAACATGTCACACACCATGCATAAGCGGTCGACTTCGGGATTCAGTGAACACAGCCCGTTCGAGAGTTTTTCGGGCAGCATGGGGATCACACGGCGCGGAAAATACACGCTAGTAGCGCGCTCGTATGCATCAATGTCAATGGCCGACCCTGTGTCCACATAGTGACTTACATCGGCAATCGCGACCAACAAACGCCAGCCTTTCCGTGCATTTCTTCCACGCCCGCTTACAGCCTGTTCACAGTACACAGCATCGTCGAAGTCCCGTGCGTCTTCACCGTCGATGGTGACTAGCGGTACGTCTGTCAAATCAATACGATCCTGTTGATCTTGTAGACGAACTTTATCTGGCAGGGTTCGTGCGAGCGCAATACAGGCATCCGAAAATTCATGCGGAACGCTGTATTTGCGCACCGCAATTTCAATTTCCATGCCTGGGTCATCAACTTCGCCCAAAACCTCTTTTATTCGACCTACTGGCTGACCAAACAGTGCGGGTGGTTCGACCAGTTCAACGACCACAACCTGCCCTGGTTTGGCCACACTGGTAGCGCCCTTCGGTATCAGCACGTCCTGCCCATAACGCTTGTCTTCTGGCGCGACCAGCCAAACACCGCTCTCCTGCAGCAGGCGGCCAATAATCGGCTGATTCGAGCGCTCAAGAATCTCGACAACCCTTCCCTCCGGCCGCCCTTTGCGATCGCTACGCACGATGCGGACTTTGACACGGTCTTTGTGTAGAACCGCACGCATCTCATTGGGTGGCAAATAAATGTCTGGCGCACCATCGTCACGCGACACGAATCCATGACCGTCGCGATGACCTTGAACAATTCCGGAAACTTCGTCCAGCAAGCTGCTGGTTTGGCTAATATTTTTGATACAATTACTCTCTTTCCTGAGATGCCCAGGTGGCGGAATTGGTAGACGCACTAGTTTCAGGTACTAGCGAGTAACTTCGTGGGGGTTCGAGTCCCTTCCTGGGCACCAACTATGTTAATGTAGTTAATGAAAAGCCGCTGAACTTCAGCGGCTTTTTTTTGCTTACTGCCCGGCAGAAGCTGGGTCAGAGTCATATGGGTTGTCCCACCAAATCATGTCCCTGTGCTGCGACAATACGGGCCTTGGTGAACTCCCCCACTCTCAGGGTCTTGCTGATCTTCTCAGGGGGCAATAGACGCACCAAACCATCGATCTCCGGTGCATCAGCGTAACTCCTACCCACACCACCCTTCTTGCCCAAACCAGGCGCCGAATCCACCAAAATCTGCATGGTTGATCCAACGCGTGTCTTCAACTTCGCGACGGAAACCTGCTCAGCCACGGCCATGAACCGAGCTCGGCGCTCTTCACGGACTTCTACTGGCAACATACCCGGAAGGTCATTGGCAGTGGCACCATTCACGGCGCTGTAGGCGAAACAACCGGCACGGTCTATTTCGGCCTCACGAATGAAATCCAGCAGGTGTAAAAACTCCTCTTCCGTTTCGCCAGGAAAACCCGCAATAAAGGTGCTGCGAATCACAATCTCCGGGCAGGCCTCGCGCCACTTCAACAGGCGTTCGAGATTTCTTTCGCCACTGGCTGGACGCTTCATGCGACGCAAGACGTCGGGGTGACTGTGCTGCAAAGGCACGTCGAGATACGGAAGCACCCGACCGATTGCCATGAGTGGCAACAGTTCGTCCACACTGGGGTAGGGGTACACATAATGCAAGCGCACCCATGCCCCAAATGGTTCAGCGATTTCTCCCAAAGACTGCACCAATTCCAACATCCGCGTTTTCACGGGCCTGCCATCCCAAAACCCTGTTCGATATTTCACATCCACGCCATAGGCCGACGTGTCCTGACTGATCACCAGGAGCTCCTTGACACCACCTTCGAACAGCGCCCGCGCCTCCGATAACACGTCGCCAATGGGACGCGACACGAGATCGCCTCGCATGGACGGAATGATGCAGAAAGTGCATCGATGGTTACAACCCTCGCTAATTTTCAAATATGCGTAGTGTTTGGGCGTGAGTTTGATACCTGCAATGCCAAAGGTATTCGGAACCAAGTCAAGAAACGGATCATGCGGCTTGGGCAAGTTGGTGTGAACGGCATCCATCACCTCTTGCGTCGCATGAGGCCCGGTCACAGCTAACACCTTGGGATGCATTTGCAAAACCAGATTGCCACCATCCGCAGAGGACTTGGCACCCAAACAGCCGGTCACAATAACTTTCCCGTTTTCGGCCAATGCTTCGCCGATGGTATCCAGGCTTTCCTTAATCGCCTCGTCTATAAAGCCACAGGTGTTGACGATGACCAAATCCGCGCCCTGAAAGGTCTTTGATGTTTGGTAACCCTCGGCACTGAGTTGGGTCAGAATAAGTTCAGAGTCAGTCAATGCCTTGGGGCATCCCAAACTAACAAATCCGACTGTAGGAATATGTGTGGGGTTAGAAATTGCTTCATTCATGTACCGATTGTCACTGTTTTCTTAACCCCCACATCGGAAACCCATCCTGCCAAGGCTATCGCTTTAGTCCAAAAGTCCCCATCAATTGCTCGGTCTGTTTTTGCATTTGTTCCTGCATCTGCTGGAACAAATTGTTTCCTATCGTTCCTTGCATAAGAGGAGCCTGCATGTCCATCAGAGCTTGCATGTTCTTTTCCAAGTAGCCGCCCATCAAACCTTGCATGGCATGACCATAAAAACGAATGACGTTTGCAAGCACCGCCGCTGTAAACATCGGTGACCCGTTCGCCTCTTCCTCTAAGATGATTTGCAGCAGGATGCTACGAGTGATGTCTTCCCCAGTTTTGGCATCGCGCACAATACAAGGCTCATTCTCCATCACCAACTGCTTGATCTCCGCGAGCGTGATGTAACTTGACGTGTCGGTATCGTACAAGCGCCGGTTGGGATACTTCTTGATCACCCTCTGAATCGGCTTACGATCTGTACTTGATTTGCTGTGCATGGGCAGTATTGCTTCCCTGAAAACCGGCAGTGTATTGCAGTGCAACAGATTTTAGAGAGTGGCTCTGTCTGACCAACCTAGGTTTACCCTAGCGCAGAAATTAAAAAGCCCTGGTACCACAACGGAACCAGGGCAAACTGTTTGGTAGGCGCGATTGGACTCGAACCAACGACCCCCACCATGTCAAGGTGGTGCTCTAACCAGCTGAGCTACGCGCCTACAGTATTCGAGAAATGAGAGTATAGCAGGAATCGGGTCTAGTATCCAAAGTTACCTATTTTTGTAACGCGTAATTTGACTGCGAACGTCGAAAAAAGAATGCTCTTATAAGGTCGACAAATTGGGAGTTACGACGACGACAATCGCTTATTTCAAATTAAAAAATAATGGGGAAGAATGTAAAAAATAGTCGCCGCAGTCGCAATTGGCGAGATCGAACGAACCGCGTACCCAAAATGGAAACGGGCCATAAGGCCCGTATCATTTTGTTCATTGGCGGAAACGGAGGGATTCGAACCCTCGATGAGGCTCTACACCCCATACTCCC
>ERZ724520.349-NODE-349-length-25025-cov-6.193833_pt1 | contig 25025 bp, 15 predicted proteins | sample MGYA00376053_ERZ724520 | MGnify/ENA primary metagenome ERZ724520 (study PRJEB28724, sample SAMN07190886) | activated sludge metagenome | isolation source: activated sludge of sewage treatment plant in Hong Hong | place: USA: Christiansburg, Virginia | collected...
TTTTTCAGCTTTTGTCCCGAAGCTCGGGAAGCCTAACCACTCGGCCACAGGACCAATATTTTATTATTAATTACAATTTTTATAAGAACGGGTAGCAAAAATAAGATTTTTTTAGCAACTTGCTCTAATTATTATAAAAAAAATGCAGATTAATTCAAAACTTCCAAATATTGGCACTACCATTTTTACAGTAATGGGTGGTTTAGCTAAAGAATACAATGCTATTAACCTTTCTCAAGGATTTCCCGATTTTGAATGTGACGTAAAATTAAAAGAGTTAAGTAATAAATATATTAATAGTGGTTTTAACCAATATGCGCCTATGCAAGGTGTTATTCAGTTAAGAGAAAAAATTAGTGAATTAATACAAAATTGTAACGGCGCTACTTATAATCCTGATACAGAAATTACTATTACGGCTGGAGCCACTCAAGCCATTTTTACATGTATATCAGCTTTTGTAAATAAAGATGATGAAGTAATAGTTTTTGAACCGGCCTATGATTGCTATATTCCTGCTATTCAAACAATGGGTGGCATTGTTAAACCAATTGAACTAAAAAGCCCTGGATTTTCTATAGACTGGGAGTTAGTAAAAAATACTATTACAGATAAGACAAAATTAATTATAATTAATACTCCACATAATCCAAGTGGAACAACACTTTCTCAAGAAGATTTATTAGAACTTCAAAAAATTGTGCTTGGTACTAATATTATTGTTTTGAGTGATGAGGTATACGAACACATGGTTTTTGACGGAAAGCAACATCAAAGCGTAGCGCGATTTAAATCTTTAGCACAACAATCTGTAATCATATCCTCGTTTGGAAAAACAATACATGCCACTGGTTGGAAAATAGGCTATGTTGCAGCACCAAAGGAGCTAATGCTGGAGTTTAGAAAAGTGCACCAATTTTTAGTGTTTTGTGTAAATCATCCCTTGCAATTAGCTATAGCAGAGTATTTAGCTGATCAAAGCGTTTATAAAGATTTGCATGCGTTTTATCAAACAAAAAGAGATTACTTTAAAAACTTAATTTCAGGATCAAGGTTTATTATAGAACCTTGCGATGGCACATATTTTCAATTGGTTAATTATAGAAACATTTCTTCAGAAAACGATACAGAGTTCGCCATTCGATTGATAAAGGAAAAAGGCTTAGCCTCAATTCCACTTTCTGTGTTTTATTCTGAACCTAAACAACAAAGCCTTTTGCGTTTTTGTTTTGCAAAAAAAGAGGAGACATTACAAAAAGCAGCGGAAATTATTTGTAGTTTATAATAGCTAAAAGATGTGGATTACTAGAAGTATAATGTTACTGGTTCTTATGGTATGTATTAAGAGTATTAATGCACAAGATACCATTTTCGTTAAAACACAAAAACCGTTATTAGTAAGAGTTTTAGAGGTTTCATCAACAGAGGTTAGGTATAAAAACTTTTATAACCCCGATGGAATAACGCGTGTTTTAAACTACAATGAAATTGATAGTATTACATACGAAAATGGTAAAAGAGAGCAACGGTTTTTAGCACCAAAAAACCAAATTAAAGACCCTTTTTTTGTAATTGAAGGTAATCATGTAAGTCTGCGAAATAAAGATTTAACTCACATGGAAGCCTTTAAAATAATGCTTCAAAAAGATCCACAAAAAAACTCTGACGAATTAAATAATGCATTATTAAATGTTGAAAGTAAAAAAAATGGACAATTAGGATTTATTATAGTATCACCAGTTTGCTTAGTAGGAGGCTTTTATATTGCCAAGCGAAACTATTACGGCCCAAATGATTTACCTAAGTTCAGAACCATTTTACTTTCTGGTTTAGGTTTGGCTGCTGGATGTTTCATTACTTCTCAAGTATATAAAGCTGTTAAAAATAAGCAAATTAGGAAAGCGGCGAATTTGTATAATGATGAACTTTAATGAAATAAATTTTATACCTTTATGAGTATGAAGAAATATTTAGGTTTAGCGTTTTTAATTATTTGTAGTTTTGGATATAGCCAAGACACCTTATACAAAAGAGGAAGTAACGATATTATAGTTGCTAAGGTTTTAGAAATAAGCACTTCCGAAATTAAGTATAAGCGTTTTGATATGATGGATGGTCCAATGTTTATTGTAAATAAAAATGAAATTGAAAAAATTAAATATCAAGTAGGAAGTATAGAAACGTTTGAAGTTGTAGCCCCTAAATATACTTTACCATTAAACCAACATGCTCCTATAAATAGCGAAACAATAGAAGATTATAATAACAAGGGCAAATATTTGTACCAAACAAAAAAAATTGCTGTTAACAGGGCGTTTCAAGTAATTGAAAATAAAAATAACACCTGGAAAAACAAAGAAATTAAAATGCTCATTTACCAATCCAAGCAACAAAGAACCTATCAATATATTTCAGGTTTTTCAGGAATTGGTGTTGGTTTTGCAACAATTGTTGCTATGTCAGCAACTTCGGCTAACTCTTACAGTTATCAAAACCAAATTAATAACACTTTAGGTGTTGCTGCTTTGGGTACATTGTTAGTTGTTGGAACACAAGTATTATCAAAAAACTTTAAAAACATGCATTTAAAATATGCAAATAAGGCTGTAGATATTTATAATAAAAACATTTTAAATCCCTAGATGCTTAAGGTTACTTTAATACAAACAAATTTAGTTTGGGAAGATATTGATAAAAATTTAGCAAGGCTAAATGATAAAATTGATTCAGTTAATGAAATAACAGATCTTATTGTATTACCCGAAATGTTTACTACTGGGTTTACTATGAATCCAAAAGAGTTCTCAGAAGAACCACTAGGTAAAGGGTTTAAGTGGATGCTTGAAAAAGCAAAGGCAAAAAACTGTGCAATTGTTGGGAGTATAGCTGTTAATGACAATGGCTTGTATTATAATAGACTATATTGGGTAAATTCTAATGGAACATATTATAAGTACGATAAAAAACATTTGTTTTCAATGGGAAACGAGCCTAATCATTATACTGCGGGTAGCGAAAAATTAATCATTGAATATAAAGGGTGGAAAATTTGTCCGCTGATTTGCTATGATTTAAGGTTTCCTGCTTGGAGCAGAAATGCTGTAAACAACACGTACGATTTATTAATATATGTTGCAAACTGGCCCGCAGCAAGAAGATATCCTTGGAAACAACTTTTAATTGCAAGAGCAATAGAAAACCAAAGCTATGTTGTTGGAGTAAATAGAGTAGGAGAAGATGTAAATAATTTTAATCATACGGGCGATTCGTTAGCAATAGATGCAAAAGGTGAAATTATAGCATCACTTGAACCTAGCGAAGAGTGTATAGAAACTGTTATTTTAAGTAAGAAAAACTTATCTGAGTTTCGTTCAGTTTTTCCTGTATTAAATGATGCTGATAAATTTAGTTTAGATTATTAGTGTCTAATAAGTATTTTACTTTATAAATGGCTGCAACACTTATTGCATCTGTAATTTCCCCATTAATTACCATTTTAAAAACTTCATTAAAATGAATTTTTTTAACTTGTAAATCTTCAGTTTCTTCAGGTTCAGATTCTTCAAAACTTAAATTGGTTGCTAAAAAAACATGCGCATGTTCATCAGTTGCAGAGTTGCTTAAATCTAATTGTAAAATTTCTTTAAAATTTTCAGCTACAATTCCTGTTTCCTCTTTAAGTTCTCTTTTAGCAGTTTCTATAGGTTCTTCGCCTAATGGCCCGCCACCTTCTGGAATTTCCCAACTATAATTATTAAGGGGGTAACGCCATTGACCAACAAGCCAGGTATATCCATCTTCACTTAATGGAATAACACCAATTGCTAAATTTTTAAAATTAACCACGCTATATATGGCTGGTTTTCCTGACGGATTAAGCGTTTCGTGCTTGTTCACAGCAATCCATGCTGATTCGTAAACTAATTCGGAGCTTAATGTGGTCCAAGTATTTAAAGGGTTATTTTTATTCATGATTAAACAACTAAAATGGTGTTTTGTAATTTACAATATATTTTTGCAAAGGTTTCAAACAGATAATTTGTTAATAATAGCACAATTTTCGTATATTTAGAAACCTAAACTCACATAAATTCGTAAAAGTTAAAAATTGTTATTTTGAAAAAACTACTATTCTTTATTTTTATATCATTTTCTTTTATAATAAAGGCCCAAACTCTTTATTGGGTTGGAGGTTCTGGATATTGGAATGATATAAATCATTGGTCAAATATTAGTGGCGGACCGTCAGCAAACAGAATTCCAACAGCAAACACAGATGTTGTTTTTGATGATAATTCATCAACTGCTGGAAGTTTTACAATTCACGCAACAAATTCATTTTCAATCAAATCTATTTATTCCAATATAAATAATTTTGATGTTTCTTTAATTAGTTCCCCTACAGTTGACCTTACAATATATTCCAATGTTGATTTAAACGAACACTTTTTTATTAAAAATAATGGAGCTGTTTATTTGCTTCCTTCATCTGATGTAAAATACCAGTTTAGTCACAACAAACTAAATGCTGATATTCACATAAAAAGTAGTCATAATGTGGAATTGGGCAGTTTTTCAACTTTAAAAAGTTTGTTTTTAGAAGGTAATTTGAAATTAAAGAATTCCACCGTTTTAACACAAAATTTAATTGTTTTAAATGCACAGTTAGAATTAATAAACAATACAATACAAGCAATTGGTTTTGTTGATGTTATTAACTCAAGAATAGTAAATAATACAACCGCAAAGAGTTTGTTAATTTGCAATAAAACTACACTAAATTCAACTGAGCAATCTGAATTAAATACAGTTAATAATTTACGTGTTGGACCAGTTTCGCCTACGGCATGTATTGTAACTTTAGTAAGTTCTACCAACCCAACATGTTCTGGTCTTTGCAATGGTACTGCGGTTTTTAATTTAGCAGGTTGTACAAATCCTCCTTATACTATACAGTGGTTAAATGCCGATCCTAGTCCTCCGTGTCAGGTATTACCTCCAGCGGAAGGAGCATATGCTGGCTCTACCTATTCTGTAAATACCCTTTGTGGATGTGGAACTCAGTATGCGGTTTTGTTCGAAAATTCAGTAGGAGAACAATTTGTTGTTCAGGTTTCTATTACAAATCCTGCAGCAACGTTATTATCATTTTCTCAAACTCAGCCTACTTGTAATGGTCTGTGTAATGGGCAAATTAGAGTTAATGTTGTTAGTGGTGTTGTTCCATTAAGTATTAATTGGAATCCGCCAGCAGTTACACATACTAACGTTATTACAAGAGATACTTTAAAAAACGCTTGTGCAGGTGTTTATACTTTAACAGCAACAAATAGTAATGGTTGTGTTAATTCTTTTACCACAACATTAGTGCAGCCCCCTGTATTATTAGCAAATGGTTCTAGTTCAAGTGTAACTTGTAATGGAATATGTAATGGTTCTGCAACTGTTTCACCAACAGGCGGAACAGCTGGGTATACATACTCTTGGGTTCCTGCTGCTGTTAGTGCAACTTCCACTACAAATTCAGGATTGTGTTTTGGTGTAGTTTCAGTAACAGTAACAGATACTAAAAGTTGTACAGCCACCTATTCTTCTAATATTTCTCAACCACCACCAATTACTTTAACTGTAACTAAAACTAATTTAAATTGTGGTTCAACCTGTAATGGAACCGCTACTGTAGCGGCAACCGGTGGAAGTGGTGCTGGATTTACTTATACTTGGACTCCATCTGTTTCTACAACATCACTAGGAACTGCGCTTTGTGCGGGTATTTATACGGTTAACGTGTCAGATAATTTGTTTTGTACTAAAACAGTAACTTTTGAAATCACATCTCCTCCAACATTATCTGCTACGCCAACACAAACTAATATTAATTGTAATGGTGTTTGTAACGGTGCCGTTAACTTAAATCCTAGTGGCGGTACTTTGCCTTATGTGTATTCATGGATTCCTTCAGTATCAACCACTTCTACGGCATCGTCTTTATGTGCTGGTGCTTATTCTTATACAATTACAGATGCATTATTATGTACTTTTATTAATTCGGTAACTATTACTCAACCACCCGCTCTTACGCTTACTATTGCTAGTAGCAGCGTTACTTGCTTTGGGGCATGCGATGGTGTTTCTAATTCTAATTTAACAGGGGGTACAGGTCCTTATACATATACATGGTCTCCTGGTAGTCCAATAGGACAAGGAACAGGAACAATATCAAGTTTATGCCCAGCTAACTATACTTTAAATATTACGGATGCATTAGGATGTTTAAGACAAGCAACTACTTCAATTGTTCAACCAACAGATATTACTGTAAATACGACTACAGTTTCACCTACCTGTAATGGAGTTTGTGATGGAAGCATTAACGCAACAGTTTTAGGAGGATCAGCACCTTATTCATTTACACTTCAACCAACTTCAGGACCTGCAATTACAACAGCTCCACCATTTTTGGGATTATGTGCTGGGTCATATACCTTAACAGTTATGGATAATAATGGTTGTATTAAAACAAGAACCATTAATTTAACTCAACCAAATCCTGTAACATTAGCATTAAACTCAACGTCTATTACTTGTGCAGGAATGTGTAATGCATCAATTGCAACGGTTGTTGGTGGAGGTACACCATTATTTACATTTTTATGGAGTACTGGTGCAACAACTTCATTTTTAACAGGACAATGTTTTGGAGTTTATTCTGCTACCGTTACTGACTCTAGAGGCTGTAAAGCCAATGCAACTACAACCGTTTTGGCTGCGCCAGATATTACGGTTACAATTAACAACACAAATCCAAATTGTTTTGGTCAATGTACAGGTGTTGCTACTGCCGCTGTAAGTGGTGGTTCTCCAACATATACTATCAATTGGACAAATGGTGATGTTGGAACTATTTCTTCAGCTTTATGTCAAGGTAATTATACAGCTACAGTAACAGATTCAAAAGGGTGTATCAAAACTGAAACTGTAGATATTATTGCACCACCAGCATTAACGTTAACACCAACAAATGGAACAACAACTTGTGCAGGAACATGCGACGGAACTGTTTCAGTTAATGTAACAGGAGGAACACCAGGTTATTTTTATAGTTGGAATAGTATACCAGCTCAAACAACGGCAACGGCAACAAGTTTGTGTGCAGGAAATTATATTGTTAATGTTACAGATGGAAGAGGGTGTATAGGTTCTGCAGGAGCTACAGTAACTCAACCAGTTGTTTTAACCGCTTCTATTGTTGGAGTTCAACCGAGTTGTAATGTGTGTATTGGTTCTGCTACAACTACAGGAGTTGGCGGAACAGGACCATATACTTATTCTTGGTCGCCAGGCGGACAAACCACACCAATTGCCACTGGATTATGTACAGGAGTTCAAACGGTTGTGGTTACTGACTCTAGAGGGTGTACCGCAACTCAAACCGTAAACGTATCACAAACTGTAATAGTTATGGTTACAACAAACGGTAGTACTTTAGCTTGTAATGGTGGATGTTCTGGTGTTGCTACCGCAAATGCATCAGGTGGTTTAGCACCTTATACTTATACATGGTCGCCAACAGCACCTTTACAAACCGCATCAACAGCTACTGCTTTATGTGCAGGAACCTATTCGGTTTTAGTTGCAGATGTAAACGGTTGTTCAAATACAAGTACAATTACATTTATTAATCCACCGGCAATAACTCTTACTGTAAATCAATCAAATGTTTCATGTGGTGGTTCTTGTAATGGTAGCGCTACAGCTACAGCTGTTGGTGGTACAGGAACTATTTCTTATTTGTGGCAGCCAGGTGGATTTACCACTAGCTCAATTTCGGGTTTATGTGCTGGTATTTATACAGTAACAGCAACAGATATTAATTTATGTTCAAGAACTAGCACGTTTTCCATTACACAACCAAGTACATTAACAGCTGCTTTTACGGCTGTAAACCCTACAGGTTGTACTTTAAATAACGGGTCTATTACTCATACATTAACAGGAGGCACTGCTCCTGTATCATTTACATGGGTGCCAGGTGGTTCTGTAAACCCATTAACAAATCTAACGGATGGAACTTATGTTTTAAATACTACAGATGGAAATGGTTGTACACAATCTTTTACTACAACACTAAGTGATCCTCTTGGCGCAACGGTTACTGTCACTTCAAATTCTATAGCATGTTTTGCTTTATGCACAGGAAGCGCAAGTTTAACAATGACGGGTACAGGACCATTTACCGTTAATTGGCCATCAATTCCTTCAACAAGTTCTGTTGTTACTTCATTATGTGCAGGAACTTACGTTGCACAGGTTACAGATGGTTTAGGTTGCGTTACTAATCAAACTGTAAATATTAATCAACCAACTCAAATTACTTCAACGGGTGTTGTGTCTAATGTATTATGTAGTGGAGTTTGTACGGGTTCAATAAATTTAAGCCCAAGTGGAGGAACTCCTGGCTACACTTATAGTTGGTCGCCAGCCGGTGGAACCGTTCAAGACCCTACTTCTTTATGTGTAGGAAATTATACAGTAAATATTACTGATGCTAATTCTTGTGTTAGATCAAATACTTTTTCTATAACACAACCTTCTACAATCACATTATCTTTTAATAAAAAAGATGTTTTGTGTAATGGGGGTTGCACAGGTGCAGTAAAAGTTATTGCAACTGGAGGAACAGCACCTTATGTTTATTCATGGACACCATTAGGAACATTTGCTGGATCAACATTGGATACCATAATAAATTTATGTACAGGAGTATATTCTGTTACAGTAACAGATATTAATGGTTGTATAAAAACAGGAACAATTAACATAGGTCAACCAACTGTATTAACATCAACGGTAACAAGCATCAATAATTTATGTAATGGTTTATGTAATGGTTCTGCAACATTAACAGCAAGCGGTGGAACTGCACCATATAGTTTTTCTTATAATACTGCACCAATTGCAACTACTCAAACAGTTGGGGCGTTATGCACAGGTGCGTATATAGGTACTGTAACCGATTTTAATGGATGTGTAAGTACAAATCCATTTAACATTACTCAGCCATTGCCAATAGCGGTAACTACAACTGTGTCTAATCCAAAATGTAATGCGGTGTGCAACGGCAGTGTTGCAACAAATGTAACGGGAGGTTCCCCAGCATATTCTTATACTTGGATTCCTAGTGGTGGCTTTGTAGCAAACCCAACAGGATTGTGTGCTGGTTCGTATACTGTTTTAGTGGCTGATATAAATATGTGTTCTGGCCAAGCTTTAGTAACATTAACAAATCCCCCAACATTATTAGCAAATGCTTCTTTTACAAATCCAACGTGTAATGGTAGTTGTAATGGAATAGTTACTGCAAATCCAATAGCAGCTGTTGCACCAATTTCATATTTATGGTCTGCACCAACAAATACAAATCAAACTGTTTCTGGTTTATGTTCTGGAGATTATACGGTGGTTGTAACCGATGCAAATTCATGTACAGATACACAAACATTAACATTAATAAATCCTCCTCCAATTGGAATTAATCCAGCAATTACTCCAGCAACTTGCGGAGTTAATAATGGGGTTATTGTTGCTGTTCCAAGTACAACGGTTAGTAATCCATATACTTATTCTTGGTTACCACCTTTAGCTTCTACTAGTGCAACAGTTAGTGGATTAGGTGCTGGTATTTATTCTGTTGTGGTTACAAATGCTGCTTTATGTACTGCAACAATTTCAATTGCAGTAAGTAATTCTAGTGGACCTACAGGTGCAACAATAACTTCAACTAATGTTACTTGTAACGGACAGTGCAATGGTTCGGCGGCGGTTTCAAATCCTGTTGGCGGAACTCCATCTTATACACTAGGATGGGTTAGTCCTGTTTCAACTAGTTCATTAATAACTGGTCTTTGTGCTGGTTCATATACTGCTCAAATAACTGATGCTAATAATTGTTTATACTTTCAAAGTGTTTCAATATCCGAACCATTAGTAATTTCAGATAATGCTGTAATAAATAGTGCCAAATGTTTTGGTAAATGTGATGGCCAAATTAATTTAACACCAACTGGTGGAAATGGTGGTTATACTTATAGTTGGAGTACATCAGGCACTTCATCATCAATTTCAAGTTTATGTCCGGGCACATATTCTGTTACAATTTTAGATGCATTAAGTTGCAGTTTAACAGCAACTTATAATGTTTTGAGTTTAACAACTATTACTAGCAGCACATTTGCTACAAATAATTTATGTTATAATTATTGTAATGGTTCGTTGTTAGCAACTAGTGTTGCAGGAGGTTTACCACCTTATAGTTTTAATTGGTCAGACCCATTAGGACAAACAACCAGTTTAGCAACTAATTTATGCAATGGTTCTTACTCGGTAACTATTACAGATGCAAATGGTTGTTTTGACGTCATACCTGGAACGATTACATCGCCTTCACAAGTTACATATACTCCAAATATTACACAACCAAGTTGTAATATGTGTAATGGATCAGCAACAGTTAATCCTGTTGGTGGAACACCAACTTATTCGTTAGTATGGAGTAACACTCAGGTTGGAGTAACTACATCTTCTTTATGTGCGGGAGTTTATGCGGTTCAAATTACAGATGGAAACGGTTGTATTTCTACTTCAAGCATTGTTATTAATAGTTCATCTGGCATTACAGGGGAGAACATAACGTCAGCAGATGTAACATGTAAAGGAGTGTGTGATGGAACTGTAAACATTGCAGCAATAGGTGGAACAGCTCCAATTACATATAATTGGATACATAATGGATCTTCGTTGCAAACCCAAACTGGTTTATGCGAAGGTGTTTATTATTGTAATATGGTAGATGCAAATGGTTGTTCAAGAACAGCAACTGTAAATATAGCGGCGGCAACTAGCATGACAATTGATGCAATAATAACAAAATCATCTTGTTCTTTAAGCACGGGTTCTATAGTAGTTAATGTTACTGGAGGATCTGGCATTTACACATACAATTGGTTGCCTTCAGGCTCAACAGCAACATTAACCAGCCTTCCACCAGATACTTATACATTAACAGTGTTTGATGGTGCTTGTCCTCAAACTCAAGTGTTTTCTGTAGGTACAACAACAGGACCTTCAATTTTAGTTTCAAGTAGTAATATATCATGTTCTGGTTTGTGTACAGGTTCAGCATCAGTGGCTATAAGTGGTGGAACACCTGGTTATTCTACAACGTGGAGCAATGGTGCAACTACAACAAGTGTTACTGGTTTATGTGCTGGAAGTTATTCAATTATTGTATCGGATGTATTAGGTTGTAAATCGGTACAAAATTTTTCAATTAGTACTTCAGCACCAATTGTATTTAGTTCACCAAACTTAGAGGATCCAATTTGTCATAATGATTGTAATGGTATAATAACAAGTATACCTAGTGGAGGAACATTGCCATTTGTATATAATTGGACGCCTGTGATTTCGACAGCGCCATCTGCTACATCTTTATGCGCAGGTGTTTATTCTGTTTCTATTACTGATGTTAATGGTTGTTCTGCTTCTCAGTCGTATACACTAACTAATCCATCTACAATGACATTAAGTGCAATTGTTACTGATGCAAGTTGTAACACGGTTGCTGATGGTGATGTGGATATTACAAACGGCGGAGGAAATTCTCCATATACATATTCATGGACACCAAGTGGAGTAATTACCCAAGATTTACTAAATGTGTTATCAGGTACTTATAGTTTGTCAATTACAGATAATGGTGGTTGTAAAAAAGACACAACGATAACTATTAATTCAACAATAGTTGTGATTGCAAATGCAGGGAACGATACCTCTTTCTGTCAAAATGGTGTGTTACAACTTAATGGTAATGCCTCAACAGGAGGTATTACATATCAATGGTTTGAATTGCCTTCCACAACAACTATATCATCAACCTCTACGGTAATTGTTACTCCAGCAGTAGGAACAACTACCTATGTATTAGTGGCAACTAATGGATTGTGTGTAGATAATGATACTATTATTGTGAATTCTAATGCATTACCAATTGTTGATGCTGGTCCGTTTGTAAGTATTCCTTTATTTGGTTCAACTGGTATTGGTGGTAGTCCAACTTGTGGAACAGCAACATCGTTTACATGGTCACCAACAGTTGATTTATCTAACTTTACAGTGTCAAACCCTGTATCAAGCACAACCGTTACAACTATATACACTGTGAGTGTAGTTGATGCAAATGGTTGTAGAAATTCTGATACAGTTACGGTGTTTGTATATCCAGAAATAAAAATTCCAAATGGATTTACACCAAATGCAGATGGTAAAAATGATTATTGGCAATTGGATTTAATTTACATGTTCCCAGATAACGAAGTAGAAGTTTATAATAGATGGGGTGAGCAATTGTTTTATTCAAAAGGTTACGCAGTTCCATTTAATGGTCAATACAAAGGAAAAGATTTACCTGTTGGAACATATTATTACATTATTAATTTAAATCACCCTTCGTATCCTAAACCATATACAGGGCCATTAACTATTTTTAGATAAAAGAAATGTTTAAAACAAGATATATATTATTGTTAGTTGTGTTTACAATGAAGTTGTTTAGTCAGCAACTTCCGCAGTATACACAATATATGCTTAATGATTTAGCAATAAATCCTGCCGTTGCTGGTAAAGATAATTATGCAGATGTGCGTTCAAATAATCGATATCAATGGATAGGAATTACCGATGCACCAAGAACGTATATGCTAACACTTCATGCGCCATTAAAAAACAAACATCACGGAATAGGAACACATATTTATACAGATATTGTTGGTCCTACAAGAAGAGTTGGAATCAGCTTAGCATATGCTTATCACATTAATCTTACTGCAAAAACAAAAATGTCGTTAGGTTTAAGTGCTGGTATTCAACAATGGGGAATTGATGGGCATAAGATTATATTACATGATGGAGGAGATGAAAATTTATTAATTGGATACCAAACAAAAACGGTTCCTGATTTTGGTGCAGGTATTTATGTTCATAATGATAAATGGTATATAGGATTTAGTGCACCGCAACTTTATCAGAGCCCAATTTTATTATATACTAATGGCGACGGAAAAGGAAGATTAGTAACTCATTTTATGGTTAATGGAGCATATAAATTTAATTTAAACGAATCGTTTAAAATTGAACCTTCGTTTTTAGTAAAGTACGCTAAGCCAGCACCGGTTGAAATTGATGGAGGGTTGAGAGTAATTTATAAAGAACAAATATGGTTAGGTGGTGGTTATAGACACAATGATGCTTATACAGCTTTGGTTGGGTTTATGTATAAAAACTATTTAATGATTGGGTATTCTTATGATATAACAACATCTAATATTAAAAAGTACTCTACGGGCACACATGAATTAATGTTAGGGTTGAGGTTTTCAAAACCGCAATCTAAACATTGGCCAGATGATACTGTAAAATAATTGCCATAAAAGTTTATTGTGTTTAGTGAAATCCCTATTTGGCTTAGGGAAAAAGATCTAATTGTTTAAAATTATTGCTAAATTCAATCAATGGCAAATCAAATCTAAAATTTATTTTTATGAGAAACCTCGTATTATTTTTATTGTTAATTCAAACTACAATTTGGGCTCAAAATGCTCCTCATCGATTTTATGAAAACTCCAAGTGTGGCTATATTGCAGCTAATGAAAAATTATTGTTGCCGCCTGTATACGATGCTGGTAGTGAGTTTAAAAATGGTTTAGCAATAGTTGTAAAACAAAACAAACGTGCTTTTATAAATGAGCAAGGATTATTTGTTACCGAATTTATATACGATGATGCAAGTTTGCCAAGTGATGGTTTGTGTAAAATAATGAAAAACGGTAAATATGGTTTTATGGATGTAACAGGTAAAATTGTAATTGATTTTACATACACTTTTGCTGATGATTTTAATAATGGATTAGCAAGAGTGCAAATAAATAATTTATATGGATATATTAATACAAAAGGAGAGTTAGTAATACCTGCTGTTTATAAAGAAGCCAATAATTTTAACGAAGAGTTTGCCTCAGTTTATAATGGAACAAAATGGGGTTTTATAAACACTAGTAACAAAAACGTTATACCATTTATTTACGACAGAGCCTATATGTTTAATAAAGGAATGTGTGCAGTATTAAAGGATACTAAAAAATATTTTATAGATAAAAACAATCAATTTGTGAAAGAGCAACAAAAATCTCGTGATGAGCAAGAATGGGAAGAGAAAGCACGTGAACGTAAAGAACATAAGAAAGGAGCGCACAATGGGAAATAAAAACTCAACCATGCGTCATTGCGATCCGTTAGCTAACGGAGAAGCAATCTCTTTAAGAGTAAATCAAAATAATTTTTTTGCAAAAAAAGCAATACTTTATATTATCTTTTTATTCATCACTATTTATAATATCCAAGCTCAAGGTTTAGGTGAGTGGACTTGGATGAAGGGACCGAGTACACATAGTGACCCTGGTACTTTTGGAACTAAAGGAGTTTCATCTCCATTAAATAATCCTCCTGCAATTTATGAGGGTTATGAGTGGACAGATTTGAATGGAAATTTTTGGGTTTTCGGAGGAGTAGATCCATCTTCTGATATGTACAATTGTTTATGGAAGTTTGATCCATTAACTAATGAATGGACATGGGTGCATGGTTCAAACACAGCTGGTGACGCTGGAGTTTATGGTACTAAAGGAATTTCTGCTCCTACAAATGTTCCTGGTGCGAGGGGTTGGGGTGGTGTAAGTTGGGTTGATAATGTTGGAGATTTATGGTTGTTTGCAGGGTTTGGATATGATAAAACTGGTGCAGGGGGTACTTTAAATGATTTGTGGCGATATAATATTGCCTCAAACCAATGGACTTGGATGGCAGGAACTGACAATATAACTGCAGCAGCAGTTGTGGTTGGTGGAACAAAAGGTGTTCCTAATAGTGCAAATACTCCTGATGGTAGACAAGAAACAAATGCTGGTGTTGCTGATGGTCTTGGTAATTTGTGGTTATTTGGAGGGTTAAATCCTTTAAGCAGCGCCTATAATGATGTTTGGAAATATAACACTACTACTAACATGTGGACTTGGGTTGCTGGTGACCAAACAATGACTCATAGTCCTGTTTATGGTACTTTAGGAGTAAGTGCTGCAACTAATGATCCAGGAGATCGTTTTTGTTATACAAAATTTATTGATGGAAGTAATAATATGTATTTTTTAGGAGCAGGATTAACAGATTTTAGTGGCGGAAAATTAGTAGATGTTTGGAAATTTAATCCTACAACAACTCAATGGACTTGGGTTGGAGGAACAACTACTTTAGATGAACCTGGAACATACACAGCAAAATGCGATACTATTTCTTTAAATGTTCCTAAAGCAAAGTATGAAGTGCGTGCCTCTTGGCCTGATTCCTGTGGCTTTTTCTTTTTTGGAGGATTTGACCCAACAACTCCAGATTCTTATAATGATTTATGGTATTACAATATAGAAAACAACAAGTTTACTTGGCTTTCAGGTTCTAGTTCAATGAGTGATGTTGGAAGTTATGGTACAATTGGTGTTTCGGCACCCACAAACAGACCACCATCAAGAGGTGGTGCATTAGCGTTTAAAGATAAGGCTTCTAACTTGTGGTTATTTGGGGGAGCAGAATATTGGTCGAGTGGTTTTAATAAAATAAACGACCTCTGGCGTTTTAAACTTGACCCTGCTTGTGGTAAACTGTGCAGTAAGAGTGTATTTAACTCCGCTTTAGCCGCAAATTTTTATGCAAATACTATATGTGGTAATGCTCCATTAACAGTAAATTTTACCAATGCAAGTATTAGTGCCACTACTTACACATGGAATTATGGAGATGGCTCTGCCCTTGGATATGCTACAAACCCATCTCATACCTATACAGCTAATGGTGTTTATTCGGTAACACTTACCGCACAAGGAACTGGCACAAATACAGCAACCTTAGTTCAAACAAATTATATTTATGTTGGAGGAATGCCAACAGCAAGTTTTACAACCTTAGCAAATGATAGCGTTTGTTTAAACACACCTTTTACATTTACTAATTTTAGTAATGATTCTATTACTAACAGCAATTGGAGTTTCGGAGATGGAGCAGTTTCAACCTCATCAAATACGAGTCATAATTATTTGGTAGCAGGTACATATACTGTATCATTAATAGTAACTGATAATCATTTTTGTAAAGATACAGTAACACAAAAAGTGGTTGTGTTGCCTTCACCAATTGCAAGTTATATAAATACACCAAATGCAGGATGCGAACCTCTAGTTGTTTCATATAATAATACATCTACTGGAGCAACTAGTCATGCGTGGAATTTTGGAGATGCACAAACATCAACAATAACAAGCCCAACACATACTTATAATACAAGTGGTTCGTATAGTGTGAGTTTAGTTGTAAAAAATTCATTTGGTTGTACCGATACAGCAAAAAGCACCATAGTGGTTCATCCTATACCAGATGCAAGTTTTACAACAACAGGATATAACGGTTGCTTCCCTTACACATCACAAGGCTTTGCAAATACTCTAGGTTTAACAAATTATCAATGGTTTGTAAATGGAGTAAGTGTATCCACTAACGATAGTTTGAATTTAGGAACTATTGAAAGTAATACAGTTAAGAATATAACACTAATAACAACAAACGTATTTGGATGTAAAGACACAGTTTCTGTAACAAAAAACTATACAGATGATAATTGCAATAATTTATATATCCCCAATGTATTTACACCAAATGGTGATGGAGCAAATGGTTTATTTACTGTAAAAGCAACTAATTACAAACAATACCATATAATTATTTATGACAGATGGGGTTTAAAACTATTTGAAACAACGGATTTTAATTCTCATTGGAACGGTAAACCAAATAATGTTGGCAACGATTGCCCAGAAGGCACTTACTTTTATATTATTAATTTAGTTGATAAGAGCGATAAAGCAACAGATTACAAAGGCTTTTTAACTTTGTTTAGATAAAAAACAATAAAAGCAATTTGCAATGAAAATTAAATTTGTATTTATATTATTATTTTTAATTAGCTCTATAAATATAGAAGCTCAAGGTATAGGTGAATGGACTTGGATGAAAGGAGATGCCGGAGCTTCTGGATTTGGTGTTTTTGGCATAAAAGGAGTTTCATCGCCTTTAAATAATCCACCAGGGACTTATGAAGGATATGAATGGACCGATTTAAATGGAAATTTTTGGTTGTTTGGTGGTCGTCTTGCGCAGTATAATACACTTTGGAAATTTGATCCTTTAACTAACAATTGGACATGGATAAACGGATCGTCTACAACTGGTTCCAGTGGTATTTATGGCACAATGGGAGTGCCAGCATCTGCAAACACACCAGGAGCTAGAGGTTATGGTGGAATTAGTTGGGTTGATAATGTAGGGGATTTGTGGCTATTTGGAGGGGCAGGGGTTGATGCCTTTGGATTTTATGGAGTTTTGAATGATTTGTGGCGTTATAATATTGCAAGTAACCAATGGACTTGGATGAAAGGTTCAAATTCTATTTCAACATCCTCAATTGTAATTGGGGGAACAAAAGGATTACCAGCAATATTAAATACACCTAACGGGAGGCAAGAAACAAATGCTGGAGCAGCTGATGCTTTGGGCAACTTGTGGCTATTTGGTGGCATAAACAATGCATTGGAAGCCTATAATGATGTTTGGAAGTATAATATAGCAACTAATATGTGGACATGGATGGCAGGAGATCAAACATCATCTCATACTTCGCCGGTATATGGTACTATGGGCGTTGAAGCACCGAGTAATGATCCAGGGGATCGATTTTGTTACACAAAGTTTGTAGATTCTCATAATAATTTATATTTTTTGGGAGCAGTATTAAATGATTTTGGAGGTGGTACAATATCAGATGTTTGGAAATTTAACACCTCTTCCGCTCAATGGACTTGGGTTGGAGGAAACGCAACGATAAGTAGCACTGGTAGCCATGTTGCAAAATGTGATACAAATACCATTAATTATCCATCTGCTAAAATTGAAGGCAGAGCCTCATGGCCCGATTCCTGTGGTTTTTTCTTTAGAGTAGCGGAAACACTTTGGTATTATAATGTTGAGAATAATAAATTTACTTGGTTAAATGGTACATTAGGAGATGTTGTAAATTATGGAACAATGGGAATTTCTGCCCCTTCAAATTTTCCAGCAGGTGTTTATGGTGCAAATGGATTTAAAGACAAATTCAATAATTTATGGTTGTTTGGTGGTTATCCTACTTTCGGCATTTATTTTAATGACCTCTGGCGTTTTAAATTAGACCCAGCTTGCGGTAATTTGTGTAGTAAATCTGTTTTTAGTTCAAGCCTCGATGCTAATTTTTATGCTAACGTTTTGTGTGCTAGTTCACTTGCTAATATTAGCTTTACCAATACAAGTGTAAGCGCAACTACTTATACTTGGAGCTTTGGTGATGGAACCCCTCTTGACCATAGTATAAACCCAACGCATACCTATACAGCTAATGGAACTTATACTGTAACTCTTATTGCACAAGGAACAGGCACTGCTACATCAACCGAAATTAAAAATGCCTATATTCATATTGGCAGTGTACCAACTGCTAGTTTCACAACTTTGGCTAATGATACGGTTTGCTTGAACACCCCTTTTACATTTACTAATTTTAGTAACGATTCTATTACTAACAACAATTGGAGCTTTGGAGATGGAGCCGTTTCAACCTCATCAAACACAAGCCATAATTATTTAGTAGCAGGTACTTATACAGTATCATTAATTGTTACAGATAACCATCATTGTAAAGATACCGTAACACAAAAAGTAGTTGTATTACCTATGCCTAAAGCAATTTTTACAAATAAACCAAACGCAGGCTGTGTGCCTTTAATCGTAACATTTAGTAACACATCAACAAGTGCAACAAGCTACGTTTGGGATTTTGGAGACGCACAAACATCAACTACAACCAGCCCTACACACACCTATAATACAAGTGGTTCGTATAGTGTGAGTTTAGTTGTAAAAAATTCATTTGGTTGTACCGATACAGCAAAAAGCACCATAGTGGTTCATCCTATACCAGATGCAAGTTTTACAACAACAGGATATAACGGTTGCTTCCCTTACACATCACAAGGCTTTGCAAATACTCTAGGTTTAACAAATTATCAATGGTTTGTAAATGGAGTAAGTGTATCCACTAACGATAGTTTGAATTTAGGAACTATTGAAAGTAATACAGTTAAGAATATAACACTAATAACAACAAACGTATTTGGATGTAAAGACACAGTTTCTGTAACAAAAAACTATACAGATGATAATTGCAATAATTTATATATCCCCAATGTATTTACACCAAATGGTGATGGAGCAAATGGTTTATTTACTGTAAAAGCAACTAATTACAAACAATACCATATAATTATTTATGACAGATGGGGTTTAAAACTATTTGAAACAACGGATTTTAATTCTCATTGGAACGGTAAACCAAATAATGTTGGAAACGATTGCCCAGAAGGCACTTATTTTTACATTATTAATTTAGTTGATAAGAGCGATAAAGCAACAGATTACAAAGGATTTTTAACTTTGTTTAGGTAATTAGAAATTATAAAAAATTATTTTACTGGTTGGTTTTTTGTTAAACCTAATTTTTGACGAATAGTTGAAGCAAGAATATTAATTGCAACTGTATTTTCACCACCTAGTGGAACTATAATATCAGCAAAGCGTTTGGTAGGTTCAATAAATTGTTCGTGCATTGGTTTTACACTTTCAATATACCTTTCAATAGTTTGTTCTACACTTCTTCCTCTTTCTAAGATATCACGTCTTATTACTCGCAGTAAACGCTCATCAGCAGCAGCATCCACAAACACTTTAATATTACAAATGTTCCTAATACGTTCGTCTGAAAACAATAAAATGCCCTCAATTAAAATTACTTCCTTACTTTCAATATGAATTGTTTCTTTAGACCGTGTGCATGTAATGTATGAATAAATAGGTTTTTCTATGCTATTACCTTTTTTTAGTTCATTTATATGATTAAGTAATAAATCAAACTCTATAGCATCAGGATGATCAAAATTGATACGCTTTCTTTCTTCAACAGAAATATTCGAATTGTCTTTATAATAAGAATCTTGTGAAAGAATGGCAACATGATCTTCAGGAAGAATTTCTAGTATTTTATTTACAACAGTAGTTTTACCTGACCCTGTTCCCCCGCATATACCAATAATTAACATAAAATAGACAAAATATTATTTTGTAAAAATAGTAATTTATTTATTCTTTGAAATGCTTAATAATTAATAAATAATTAAAAGTCAATTTTATAGTCATTCTGAACTTGATTAAGAATCTAAAGATGAGTAAAATCAACCTCTTTGAAGATGCCGAATCAAGTTCGACATGACGATTTTGAACTTTTGAGACCCCCTATTTAAATAAAAATTTAAGATAAGTTTTTTGCTTTTTTAGCGTAATTACCATTTGGCATTAAAGACAAGTAGTGCTGAGCCCATTTTTGTTTATCATTCTCTTTTTTCATCAGTTCTTCACAAGCTTCCCAAATATTATCATCAGCCATAGAAGCATCAAATTGGTTTTGAATAGAGCTATAATAATAGGTAATTGCTTTTTCAAAGTCTCCTAAGAAGAAATGACATACACCAATTTGATTATCACAAGTTCCCTTTTTTTCAACATCTGTTGTGTTTGCTTTTACATCTTCAAACATGACCATTGCTTCAGAATATTTTCCTTTAGGCACAAGTCTACACGCTTGATTAAATGTGTTATTATACACATCAGCATACATTTTGCCGCTTAATGAATTTTGAATACGCTCCATTTCTTCCATGGAAGTACCTTTAGTGTGTGCAATTAAATTTTCTTTCTTTTTTCCAAAAAATGAATCGAATAGTCCCATATATAATTTATTAAAATTTTAAAAATAACATTGATACAATAAACCCAATACATGCAGCTATAGCCCAAGCTATTTTGTGTGTTTTTGGAGCTAATTTATAGAATGCATCTGGTGCAACTTCTCTCTTTCTTCCTTGTGTTAATGTAACAGGATAACCAGAAAAAAATAAAAATGCTACACCGAAGCAGAACATTACTGGACCTATTAATAAAAATTTGAAAACAGAGCCTGTTTCTAGCATCATACTATATGCTAAATATGATATTATACCACCTAAAATAATTGCTAATACTGCGTATAGTTTGTTAATTGTCATAGTTTTTTGTTATATGTTTTTATTTATAAAATTAAATGTATAAAGTTAATCTAACCTATTAAATGAAAGTTTGCTTTTGTTTAATGATATTTCGTTTGAAACGGATTAATATTCGCAATTGTATTAATTATATTATAATGCAACTTCTAAATTATCGATATCATTCAATGAAATAGTTTCTTCAAGCTCTCTATTAGTGTTTTTGTTTAAAAAATCAACTCTAACCTCTATACTACCTTTTGATTTAATTAATAGTTCTAAATATAGATTAAAATCAATTAAATAACTTTCTGAATAAGTAGCTCCATTATCATCTCCTAATACCAATGGAGGATTTGATGTTCCATTAATTAAAAAGGCTACATCATTAAAACTTGAGAACCAATCAAACACTTGTATTTTAAAATCTTCGTAATCGTGTGTTATTGATGAATCAAACTCATCTTTATCTGCAAAAATTAAATCTGTCCAGTCTGTATTGAAAACTGTTTCAATAGAAGGTATCCAAATTGATCCTTCGGGAAAGAATGACAAGTGTTCACCTTTAATGTACCACTGATCTAAGTTTTCTTCTAATGGCAATTTACTTGGTAGCCTATCAAAATTGTCGTTGTTTTCATCTAACCATAATAATTGCACTCCCCCGCATTCTTTATAGAAATTGATGATGGAAGTATCTAGTTTATATCCTAATTTTTCTTCTGCTCTGTTTATTGCTTCCAAATCTGGTGGAAGCACTTTATAGTGAGCAACTAGCTTGCTTGAATCAGATTTTAATTCTTCAACGATAGCGTTTAATTTTGTGATAAAGCTCATGGTTTTTGTTTTTTTAAAGGTTTGTTATTAATTTGATTCAAAAGTATAATTAAAGAAAAGTACTATTTCAGCAAATGAATATCTGTATACAACAGATGAACATTCGCTTAAATTTATAAGAAATTCGTTGAATTAATTTTTAATTAATTTGAAAGAATGGTTGTTATTGATTGATTTAACAATATAAACCCCATTAGGTTGATTTTGAATATCAATGCTGTGCTTGCCTTCTAATAAGTTTTCTGAATAAATAACTTCACCTAATAAATTGTAAATGCTAATTGAAGTACTGGAATTAAGTTCAATATTAAAATTACCATTGTTTGGATTAGGGAAAATAGTGAAGCTTAAACTGTTTGAAGTAGCGTTTTGTAAATTGGTACACACACTTACCGATTGAGTAAAAGAAGCAGAATTGCCGCAACCATTAGCATCAAGCCCACTAACAGAATAAGAGGTAGAGCTAGAAGGAGAAACGCTAATACCCGACGAAACAGCAGATGTGCTCCAAGTATAAGTAAGCGCTCCACTTGCAGTTAAAGAAGCAGTTTGCCCTACACAAATTAAAGAATTGGAAGAAGCAATAGTAATAGTTGGATTAGGATTAACTGAAACTGAACAAATAGCAGTATTAGAACCAACACAACCAAACGTACTTGTACCAGTAATACTATAAGTACTAGTTAAAGAAGGAGAAACCACAAAACTACCACCAGAAATTGTATAAGAACTAGCGCCAGTAGGATTAACAGTAAAACTTTTACCAGCACATATACCACCACTAGAAACAGAAATAGTAGGAGTTGGGTTAACAGTTATTGTAATACTGTTACTATTAGTAGAAGTAGGACTAGCACAAACGGCATTACTATTTAAAATGCAATAAATAACATCGCCATTAATTAAACTAGTAGGAGAGTAAGAAGGAATACCAGAGCCAACATTCACACCATTTTTTTTCCATTGATAAGCAGGACTTGATCCACCATTGGAAATAGTAGAAGAGAAAGCAGCACTAGACCCACAAATAGAAGTGCTAGGAGTAGAAATAGCAATAGTAGGAGTAACAGTAGGATTAACAGTAACATTACTAACAGCAGAATTAGTACACCCAGCAGCACTACTACCAATAACGGTGTAAGAAGCGGAAGTTAAAGGATTAACAATAGCGCTACCACTAGAGTAAGTATAAGAACTAGCACCAGTAGGAGATAAAGTATAACTATTACCAGAGCAAATGGAACCACTATTTAAAGAAATAGTTGGTGTTGGGTTTACAGTAATTGAAATGTTATTACTTAAAACGGTTGATGTTGTTGCACAACTAGCATTGCTGGTTAAAACGCAAGTTATAATATCACCATTTGATAGGGTGGAAAGAGAATATGTATTAGCACTTGTACCGACATTTGCTCCGTTTTTTTTCCATTGGTATAATGGTGAACTGCCACCATCGGTTATTGATGCTGTGAACGAAACGGTCGCTCCATTACAAATTGTTGGGGTAGTTGAAGAAGTGATGTTAATTGTTGGTGAGCAAGTAAGTATACAGCTTGAACCTATTAAAGTTGGAGTCAATTTATTAGTTAAAGTTCCGTCTCCATGATCTCCGAATCCATTATAACCCCATGCATACCTCGAATTATCTGTTTTTATAGCAGAACTATAGTTTATACCAGTATTTAGAAATTTCCAATCTAATGCAGTGCCTATTTGTGTGGGTATAGATTTAATAGTAGTGCTGCCATCACCAAGTTGTCCAAAAGAATTTTGTCCCCATGCCCAAAGTGAACCATCTATTTTTGAACCTAATGTATGTGTTGACCCACCACTTACATATTTCCAATTTGTAGCCGTTCCAATTTGAATAGGAGAATGTTTATCGATAACCGTTCCATCGCCTAATTGATAGTAGTTATTGTATCCCCACGCCCAAAGAGTTCCATCATTTTTTATTGCATATGATTGATCTGAGCCGCAAGATACATAATTCCAATTTGTTGCTGTTCCAATTTGAATAGGGGCATGTTTTTCAATTATTGACCCATCTCCTAATTGTCCTCTATTATTAAAACCCCAAGTCCAAAGTGTTCCATCATTCTTAATTGCTAAACAATGGTAAGAATATTTTGCAGAAACTTGTTTCCAATCAGTAGCAGTGCCAACTTGAGTCGGAATTAATTTATTAACAATTGTGCCATCGCCTAATTGCCCATGAACATTATATCCCCAAGTCCAAAGTGTTCCATCAGTTTTTAAAGCGGTACTAAATTCCCCTCCACTACATATACTTTTCCAATTAGTAGCAGTGCCAATTTGAGTTGGAGTAATTTTATCTACAGTTGTGCCATCGCCTAATGCACCGTAGTATCCGGAACCCCAGGCCCACAGCGTACCATCTGTTTTTAAGCCTAATGAATGGGATACTCCTCCAGAAATTTGTTTCCAACTATTGTCAGTTCCAATTTGAATTGGAGCAATTTTGTTTATGTAAGTGCCATCGCCTAATTGTCCGTAGTCATTTCTACCCCAAGCCCATAATGTACCGTCCGATTTTATAGCTAGGTTATAATTTACACCCACAGCTATGGTGTCCCAGCATTGCGCTTTTATTTTTAAATTAAGGCAAAAAGTAATTAATAGAATTAAATTAAGTTTTAAAATGGTTTTCATTTTTATATAAATTAAAGTTTATGTAAAAGTAAAAGCAGAGAGTGTGAGTTTTTTACCAAATGAATAATCGCTTGTATCAATTGAAAATTTGATAGGTTTTAAAAGAAATTCGCCTTTAAAATTATATTTAAATTTTTTGTGTTAAGAGTTTAAATAAATAATATAAAATCAACCAAACAGTTAAGGCCATTAATA